>WSSedL1CaDRAFT_10001007_pt1 | contig 17956 bp, 10 predicted proteins | sample WetSurSL1Cattail_FD_9464 | JGI IMG/M metagenome (IMG submission 9464)
AAAAATTATACTGANTTTGGAAAAGATAATGAGTCTTCGACAAGCTCAGACTGACAGTAGTATAAGTAACGAATAAAAAATCCACTATTGAATTGTCACTCTGCCCTGAGCTCGGCGAGCAGTCAAATTTCTAAATAAATATAAATTCCACCATTGTCAGACTGAGCCTGTCGAAGTCCAATTTAAAAGATAAGCGTCCTAATGGTCTTCGACAAGCTCAGACTGACAGTCGAATAAATTGATTGTAATAATGCTGCCATGTAATTTTAAAGTTTTTGTTTTAGCAAGACTGAATCTGTCAAAATCTGTAGAGATAAAATTCCACCATTGTCAGACTGAGCCTGTCGAAGTCCTTTTGCAATTTATTGGTCTCAGTTTCGGGTCTAAAACCCTGCAATTTATTGCAGTACTTTAGTAATGCGAAAAAGTATATTCTGATTTTTTCAGCATTGATAAATAGTTTTCAAAATTGAGAGACTTTCAGTCTCTCGTCAAACAAACCTCTGCACTTTCAGTGCAGAGTGGTTTAGTGGTCACAGTTCAGGGTCTAAAACCCTGCAATTTATTGCAGCACTTTAGTAATGCGAAAAAATCTATATCTTTATGTTATGGGTATAGATTTAAGAAAAGGTTCGCATACAGTAAGCAGATTAACATGTCATGTTGTTTGGGTTACTAAATATAGGTTTAAAGTATTGAAAGGAGATGTTCAAAAGCGTTGCCGTGAAATTTTGATACAAATTTGTGAAGCAGAAGGGATTGAAATTTTGAAAGGAGTTGTAAGTTCTGATCATGTTCACATGCATATTGAATATGCACCCAAACAGAATGTCAGTTCAATTTTAAAAAGTTTTAAAGGAAGAACGTCTCGAAAATTACAGATGGAATTTCCTGAATTGAAAGACCGATATTGGGGTCAACATTTTTGGGCAAGTGGTTATGGAGTTTGGAGTACTGGGAATATAACAGATAAAATGGTAAATGAATATTTGGAGCATCACAGAAAAAAAGATAATGATGATAATTCAAATTTCATTCTCGAATGAAAGAAATGAGGGACTTTCAGTCCCTCGTCAAACAAACCTCTGCACTTTTAGTGCAGAGTGGTTTAGCTAGTAGAATCTTTTGAAAAAAGGGGAACTGCTGTTGAAAATTTAATTAAAGGGGTGGTCTTTAATTTCATGATTTTATAAAAACCAAATGAACAAATTATAATTTTTAGGAACCAAAGAAAACTTATTATGAAGAACATTTTTACATTATTGATTATTGTTTTTTCTACAACATTATCGGCACAGACAGAACAAAACCATATTCCTGTATCAAAATCAATTGTTGGGATTTGGAGGCTAATAGACGAAAGAACACTTGCTAATGGCGAATCTGTAAGAATAGTAACAGGAGACTACAAAGTAATTAATGCTGATGGCACCTATTATACGTTTGTAACTTGGCCTAATCAAACAACAATTGCACAATATGGATCTTACGAAATAGAATCAGACAGCACATTAGTGGAGCACATTATAGAGAATGTGCTACATCCTCGTTTAAGTGGAAAAGATTCACCCATCAAATACAACTTGATAGATGAAAATACAATGATTGTGGCTTGGAGTTATAATCTTGATGGTAATATTTGGATAAATGAAAAATGGATTCGTTTGCCTTTGGCTGTGCCAACAAGCGTCAGCGGTGTTAAGCTTGTGCATCCTGGGGCTCAAAAGCATTGATTTTGATGACTTTGATGCTTAATGAAAACACACTAAGCTAAACAATATGAAAAAAATATTTGTTGATTTATTATCTAAGTTGTTAAACTTATTAAGCAGCAGAGCATAAATAGAGTCTCTGAAATTCGAAAGAATGTTGGATTTTTTATGTATGCTTTGTTTTTTTTATCTAGTGGCTTCATTTTAAAAACTGGTTGGAACTGGTATTGAAAATTGAATTTAATACATAGCTTTGAATTTCATGCTTTTAGAGAAGCAATTATAACCAGCATTCTAATTTATATATTAATGAAGTTCTTTAATTTAATCATCTTCTTATTTTTGGCTATACCAAGCTTTCTTTTTGCAGCTGATATTCAAATCACAAATCTTAAGGTAGAAAATGCAGTAACTCCAATAGGTCTTGATGTGTCTCAACCTGTTTTTAGTTGGCAGATGCAATCATTAGTTAAAAATAGAGGTTTACATCAAAAAGCGTATCAAATTATTGTAATAGACAACCAAGGGAAAGAGGTTTGGAATACAGCTAAAGTAAAAAGTGGATCATCGATTAACATCAAGTACAAAGGCGAAAATTTTAAGCCCACAACCACATACAATTGGACAGTAAATGTTTGGGATCAAAAAGGGAAAAAGTACTCTCAAAAATCGTGGTTTGAAACGGGTTTGTTGAATTCAAAAATGGTAACTAATTCGGATTCAGATAAAGAAACAACGGCTTGGTCTGGAGCAAAATGGATTGGCGGCAATCCTAATGACATGGTTTTGAACGCCCAATATCTTCCCGTTTTTGTTATTAATAGTACGATTCAGCTGGATAAAAAGACGCAATCTACTCGTGCGTCTTTGATTTATGGTGCTAACGATCTGCGTTTAATGGATCGAAATAAAAACCAATACCAATTAGAAAACAAAGAGAACGAGAGTTATATTCAGGTTGAGTTAGATATTGCTTCCTTAAATTCCAATGGAAATGCAAAGCTGAATATTTATAGAGCGGGTTACCATCCAAAGGATAAGAAAGACATTCCTTTTAAAAGTTTTTCTATTTCAAATGCTATTATTAATGCAGCAAACAAGTATGATGCTCATTCTATAAGTGTCAAATCAAGTTTAGGAAGTACAAAAATATATATCAATGGTCATTCACGAGAAAATCTGGTAGCTGAATTAATTTAAATCCACTAGGGTCTGGAGGTGATTTTATAGCTTTTCCGGTTGTAGGTGATATTGGTTTTTCGGTGCCAAAGGGAGAAAAAGCTCAGTTTTCGAAAATTGAAATTAAAAATTACCGAAGCCCTTCGAATGTGATTTTTTCTGATGATGCTAATGCTCTATGTTTGTTTTCTTCATTTAAAGAAGTAACTGTTGCAAACAATAGCTATGCTGTAGCTGGAGGAAATAATGGAGCTTTTATTCTGGCCGACCCAAGTCGGAATTCTATGCCCATGCTGCGTACTGTATTTGGAATTGATTCGCCTGAAATAAGTAAAGCTAGATTGTTTGTTACAGCACGTGGTATTTATGATGTTTATTTAAATGGAAAAAAAATTGGCAACGATTATTTTAATCCAGGACTAACACAATACAACAAAACCCATTTGTACCAAACTTTTGATGTAACCTTCTACATTCAAAAAGGAAATAATGTATTAGGAGCAATCCTTGGAGAAGGTTGGTGGAGTGGCGGTAGTACATTTGTTGGTGAAAACTGGAATTTCTTTGGCGATCGTCAATCTTTATTAGCCAAATTGGTGGTGACTTATGCCGATGGGAGTGAAAAAATTATCACAAGTAATCCCGAAACATGGAAGTATTTTAATGATGGTCCTGTAAAATATAGCAGTTTTTTTCAAGGTGAAATCTATGATGCTACAAAAGAAAAAGCAGTTGAGAGCTGGAGTACAGCAGCATACGATGAGTCGAATTGGCATTCAGCTGTAGCTATTGGAACAAATGGATTTGTAAGTTTAGAAGGAACAGTTAATTTACCCAATTTCAATAATTTTACAGCTGCTAAATTAGTAGGGCAATTTGGAACTACCGTTCAGCCAATAAAAGAATTAACTGCTCAATCAGTTACTGAGGTTCGTCCAGGTGTGTTTGTGTATGATATGGGACAAAATATGGTTGGAGTTCCAAAAATTATGCTTTCGAATATAGAAAAAGGAAAAAACATCACATTGCGTTATGCGGAAGTTTTATATCCAAATTTATCCGAATATAAAGGAAATGAAGATATGCTTATGCTTGAAAATATTAGGGCAGCCATGTCGCAAGATATTTACATCACTAAAGGAGGTGATGAAACCATAAAACCACGATTTACATACCATGGATACCGCTATGTAGAAATTACGGGAATAGAAAAACCATTACCGTTAGCGAATGTTCAAGGAACGGTATTAAGTTCTATTCATCAATTGTCTTCTCATTATGAAACTTCCAATCCTTTGGTAAATAAATTATGGGAGAACATTACCTGGTCTATGTATGGAAATTTTCTATCCATTCCTACTGATTGTCCTCAGCGTAACGAACGTTTAGGTTGGAGTGGCGATATTTCCGTTTTTTCTCGAACAGCCGTTCATTTAGCAGATGTTAAGCAATTCTTGAAAAGGCATATGTTGGCCATGAGAGACATACAATCAGAAAATGGGCGATTTCCAGATGTAGCTCCTATAGGTGTAGGATTTGGAGAAACCTTGTGGGGAAGTGCCGGAATTACTGTCCCATGGGAAAATTATTTGCAATACGGAGATGTAAGTTTGTTAGAGGAACATTATGATGCTATGAAAACTTACATGAATTATCTTATAGCTGATATTAATCCTAATACAGGAGTTTTTAAAGAAAAAGAAAGAAATATTTGGGGTTCTTTAGGAGATTGGTTGAGTTTAGAAGATTCTAAGAATGAAAAAACATTATTTTGGGAGTCCTATTTTATATATGATTTAGCCATTTTAACCAAGGTTGCCACAATATTGAATAAGAAGGAAGATCAAGAGCGGTTTTCAGAATATTATAAGCAACGAAAAGATTTTTTCAATAAAACCTATATCGATAAATCAACTGGTAAAACTATTTTTAGAGGAAAAATTATAGATTCACAAACCTCATATGTGTTGCCTTTTGCATTTAATATTTTGAATAAAGAAAATGCAGATTTAGCTCTAAAACAGTTTGTTAATTCGGTAACCAGAGAAAATAAAACAGACCAAGGTGTTGTTTGTCCAACATATTCACTAATGACTGGATTTATTGGGACTGCCTGGATAAGTAAAGCGTTATCGGATAATGGCTACTCAAATGTAGCTTATCAATTGTTGCAAAATAAATCATATCCTTCGTGGTTGTATCCTGTTACCCAAGGAGCTACTACTATTTGGGAACGATTGAATTCATATACGCATGATGATGGATTTGGAGGAAATAATAATATGAATTCTTTTAATCATTATGCTTTTGGGGCAGTAGGAGCGTGGATGTATAATTATTCTTTAGGAATTATAAGAGATGATAATTTGCCAGGATTTAAACATTTTGTTCTACAACCAGAACCAGATCCTACTGGACAAATGACTTTTGCGAAAGGGTATTACGATTCTATGTACGGACGAATTGAAAGTAGCTGGGAAAGAAAAAACGGTAAATATGAGTTCCGTTTTGTGGTGCCAGCAAATACAAGTGCAACTGTTTATTTGCCCGCTTTAAAACAAAGTGATGTTGTAATAAACGGTAAAAAGAATGGAATTAAATTTTTGAGTATAGAAAATAATAAGGCTATTTTTAATATAGAATCTGGCGAATATAAATTTGAAACAGTTATAATCAATTAGATTAGTTGATTTCAAATTGTTAGTTTGTGTTTGGTATTTCTAGAAACTATCCAAAATGTGGTTTTAGGGATTGTTTTGAAAATCAGTTCATTTGAAATTTATCTAGTGGCTATTTTCAAAAACTGGTAGGTACTGGTATAGAATACTCTGTTTTATTTCTATTTTTGCTTTCCTAACCAAAACATTTAAACCAAAGATATGTCAACTTCTGAAAATAATTTATCCCATCTAGAGTCTATCGCTCCTTTTTACGAATTAACAAATAAAAATGGGGCTGTCGCCAAAGTCATTCCTTTTGGAGCGACCTTAACTTCTTTAAAAATTCCTGCGAAGAATGGCGAATTGATTGATGTAGTTTTAGGTTTTGATACAGCAGAAGGTTATCAAAAAACATTTCAATTAGATGGTTCTCCTTATTTTGGAGCCACTGTGGGGCGTTATGCAGGAAGAATTAATGAAGGTAAATTTGAACTTAACGGTAAACAATACCAATTAAGTATTAACAACGGAGCTAATTCTTTGCATGGAGGATTAGATAATTTCAGTACAAAAACTTGGAATGTTGATGCAGTAACAACTGGTGAAAATCCATCAATTACTTTAAGTTATTTGAGTGCTGCTAACGAAGAGAATTATCCAGGCGAATTATCGGTACATTTAACTTATACTTTGTCTGAGGAAAACGAATTAATTATCGAATACAAAGCAATAACTTCCGAAGATACCATTATCAATTTAACACATCATAGTTATTTTAATTTAGACGGACATCAATCAGATGTTTCGGGTCAAGATTTAATTGTACATGCACAAAAAGTTGTAGAAACAAGAGAAGATAATATTCCAACAGGAAAAATTCTGGATGTTGCTGGTACTTCATTTGATTTTAGAACGGCTAAAAAATGTCCTAAAAGTATCGATAACACTTTTGTAGTGGAGAATAATAACGAAGTAAAAGCCACTCTTTTTAGTCCTGTGACCAATTTAAAAATGGATGTGTACACCGATCAACCTGGAGTTCATATTTATGTAGGTGGAAATTGTGGTCCTGATTTAAAAGGAAAAGAAAATACCACGTATCACGCTTTAAGCGGAATTTGTTTTGAAACTCAAAATTTCCCAGATGCTCCAAATCATGCTCATTTTCCAAGCTCCGTTTTGAAAAAAGGAGATGTTTACAAGCATAAAACGACTTATAAATTCAAATCACTTTAAAGAGTGAATTTTCAATAAAAATAAATGTATTACTACTTCAATTTCTAACCAATGAATGATATTTTAATTAATAAAACTACCAGCTATTTTAAGGAAACTTTTGGTGCTGAACCAAGCAAAATAGTACTTTCTCCAGGAAGAATCAATATTATTGGAGAACATATCGATTACAATGATGGTTATGTTTTGCCTGCTGCTATCGATAAAATTATTTGCTTTGCTTTTGCAAAAAATAATACTAATACGTCTAGAGTGATTGCTTTAGACCTTAATGATGAGTTTGAAATTGATGTTACGGCTGAGGTAAAATTAGACGATAATGCTTGGACAAATTACATAAGAGGAGTAATCAATCAGTTAAAAATCAACGGATTTCAATTGGAAGGCGTAAACTGTGTTTTCAGTAGTAATATTCCTGTTGGTTCTGGATTGTCTTCTTCTGCGGCCTTAGAATGTGGGTTTTTATTTGGAATGAATGATTTATTCAATTTGAATATCAAACCAATTGACATTGCCTTGTTAGGACAAAAAGCCGAGCATTGGGTGGGAATTAAATGCGGAATTATGGACCAATTCTCTAGTGTGATGGGAGTTGAAGATAAAGTAATCAAGATTGATTGCCGTACTTTAGAATATACGTATCACGATGCTAATTTTAGCGATTATTCATTGATTTTGTTTGATTCGAATGTAAAACACTCATTGATGACTTCGGCGTATAATGAAAGAAGACAGCAATGTGAAGAAGGAATTACTATTGTAAAAGCTAATTTACCAGATATAAAAAGTTTTAGAGATTGTACGGAACAAACCATTATCGATTTAAAAGACAAAATGAGTCATGACGTTTTTAGACGTTCTCTTTTTGTTGTAAAAGAAATCAACCGCGTGATTCAGGCTTGTGAAGCATTAGACAATGGAAAAATTGAATTGTTGGGCGAATTAATGTTTGCCACTCACGACGGATTGTCTAAAGATTATGAAGTAAGCTGCGAAGAGCTGGATTTATTAGTAGATTTGGCAAAAGAAGAAGCGGCAGTTATTGGTTCCAGATTAATGGGAGGTGGTTTTGGCGGTTGCACAATCAACCTAGTCAAAAAAGGACAAGAACAACAAATTAAAGATAAATTTTCAAAATTATATAATGAAGCTTTCGGGATTGAATTGAAAATTTATGACGTTAAAGTAAGTAACGGAACATCACTATACACTAAATAATAAGCATGAAACAGTTTGATATCAACGAAGATCCACATAGAAGATATAATCCTTTAATTAACGAATGGGTTTTAGTTTCTCCTCATCGTTCCAAAAGACCTTGGCAAGGACAAAAAGAAGCGGTAAATACTGTTGCGTTGCCAGAATACGATCCAGAATGTTATTTATGTGCTGGAAATGTTCGTATGAATGGCGAAAAAAATCCAGATTACAAAGGTAGTTTTGTTTTCGAAAATGACTTTGCTGCTTTAAAACAAGAACCAATTGCTTTTGAAGGAAATGAAGAAGGAAGTTTCTTCAAAGCACAACCAGAAAGAGGAATCTCTAGAGTGGTTTGTTTTTCACCAAGACATGATTTGACTTTACCAGAAATGGAAGTGGATGGAATTGTAAATATTATCCAAACTTGGCAAAGAGAATATACTGATTTGGGTAACATTGATTACATTAATCATGTACAAATTTTTGAAAATAAAGGAAGTGTAATGGGATGTAGTAATCCGCATCCACACGGACAAATCTGGGCGCAATCTTCATTGCCAACACAGGTTCAAAAAACGCAAGATAGCTTGAAAGCTTATTTTGATAAAAATGGAACAAATCTTTTGCAAGATTATCTTCAAGAAGAATTAAAGTCCAAAGAGCGTATTGTTGTTGAGAACGATCATTTTGCAGCCATTGTTCCTTTCTGGGCAATTTGGCCTTTTGAAACTATGATTATCAGTAAACGTCACATTACTAAAATTACTGATTTTACTGCTGCTGAAGTAGCTTCTTTTGCGGTTATTTTGAAACAATTAACTTCAAAATACGATAATCTTTTCGAAACTTCATTCCCTTATTCTTCAGGAATTCACCAAGCTCCAACAGATGGTGAAGCGCATCCAGAATGGCAATTTCACATGCATTTTTACCCACCATTGTTGCGTTCGGCTTCAGTAAAGAAATTTATGGTAGGTTATGAAATGATGGGAGAATCTCAAAGAGATATTACACCAGAGAAAAGTGCAGAAATGTTGAGAAATTTATCTGAGGTACATTACAAACAAAAATAACTAAACTCATATTTTAAAAAAAACAAATCATGAAAATACTTGTTACTGGAGGTTTAGGTTTCATAGGTTCGCATACGGTAGTCGAATTGCAAAATGAAGGTTTTGAGGTAGTTGTTATTGATAATTTATCCAATTCATCGGAAGATGTTTTAAAAGGAATTGAAGCAATAACAGGCAAAAAACCACTTTTTGAAAAATTGGATTTAAGAGAAAAAGCTGTAGTTCAGGATTTTTTCAAAAGACATTCGGATGTAAATGGGGTGATTCATTTTGCTGCTTCTAAAGCAGTAGGAGAGAGCGTTGGGAATCCATTGTTGTATTATGAAAATAACATCAATTCCTTAGTGTATTTGCTTCAAGAATTAGAGAAGAAAGAAGATGCTAACTTTATTTTTAGTTCCTCTTGTACGGTTTATGGTCAAGCCGAAACAATGCCTATCAATGAAAATTCAGCGGTTCAAACGGCAATGTCTCCTTATGGAAATACAAAGCAAATTGGTGAAGAAATCATCACTGATGTGGCTAAAATAAGTGGTATCAATGCTATTTTATTGCGTTATTTTAATCCAATTGGAGCACATCCGTCGGTTGAAATAGGTGAATTACCAATAGGAGTTCCACAAAACTTAGTGCCTTTTATTACGCAAACAGGAATTGGATTGCGTAAAGAATTACTAGTTTATGGTAATGATTATCCAACGTCTGATGGAACTTGTGTTCGCGATTACATTCATGTTGTAGATTTGGCAAAAGCTCACGTAATTGCTTTACAACGCTTATTGAATAAAAAGAACGAAGAAAAAGTAGAAACTTTCAATCTAGGAACTGGAGTTGGAAGCACAGTATTAGAAGTGATCAATGCATTCGAAAAAGCAAGCGGTCAAAAACTAGCGTATCGAATTGTTGACAGAAGAGAAGGTGATATTACTTCGGCTTACGCCAATACGGATAAGGCAAATAAAGTTTTGGGCTGGAAAACCCAATTAACTCTCGAACAAGCGATGGAAAGTGCTTGGAAATGGGAACAAAAAATTAGAAGCTAAACACTTAAACCAAATAATAATTTTAAATAAGAATCTATGAGCTCAAGTCTCGAATTTGCAGATTATGCAGTATTCATCATCTACTTTTTAGTAGTTTCTATCTACGGATATACAATTTATCGCAAACGCGAAAAAAACGAACACGATGCTAAGGCGTATTTCTTAGCCGAAGGAACTTTGACTTGGTGGGCTATTGGAGCTTCATTAATTGCTTCTAATATTTCAGCTGAGCAGTTTATTGGAATGAGCGGAGAAGGTTTCTTTTTAGGAATTGCTGTTGCTGCTTACGAGTGGGTTGCTGCAATTGCATTGATTATAGTGGCAGTTTGGTTTATTCCTGTTTATTTGAAAAACAAGATTTACACCATGCCACAATTCTTAAAAACACGTTACAACGATTCAACGGCTTTGATTATGGCTGTTTTTTGGTTGTTTTTGTATGTTTTTGTAAACTTAACTTCCATTTTATACTTAGGAGCAGTTGCTATTAATGGATTAGCAGGAGGAGAATATCTTCATGTTATTATGTTAGGATTAGCTGTTTTTGCTTTGATTATCTCTCTTGGAGGTATGAAAGTAGTGGCTTACACTGATGTTATTCAGGTGGCAGTTTTGATTATTGGAGGTTTAGTAACTTCTTATATTGCTTTAACTACTGTGGGACAATATTTTGGAGTTGGTCAGGATGCTATTGCAGGTTTTAAAGTGTTGATGGAAAAAGCACCTGAGCATTTCAAAATGATTATTCCAAGACCAACAGCAACTTCTACTCAATTAGAAATTGATAAATACCTTACTTTTCCAGGAATGTTGTCTTATTTAGCAGGTATTTGGATTATTAACTTGAATTATTGGGGTTGTAATCAATACATTACGCAAAGAGCTTTGGGAGCTGATTTACAAACAGCTCGTACAGGGATTTTGTTTGCAGGTATGTTAAAATTATTAATGCCTGTAATTGTTATGTTACCTGGTATTGCTGCTTACGTTTTATACGAAGGAGGACATTTACCTCAATTAGTTGGTGGAAAAGACGGAGCTTATTCAGCGATGTTGACTTTCTTGCCAACAGGATTAAAAGGATTATCAGTTGCTGCTTTGACTGCTGCTATTGTGGCATCTTTAGCTGGTAAAGTAAATAGTATTTCGACTATTTATACTTTAGATGTTCATAAAAAATACATTCAAAAAGACGCTTCAGATAGTGCTCAGGTAAATATTGGTCGCTATGCTGTTTTTGCTTCCATGGTTCTTGCTGTATTGTTTACTTGGAATGATGTATTAGGAATTGGTGGAGTTGGAGGATTTACTTATATCCAAAAATATACTGGATTTATTAGTCCAGGTGTATTCGCTATGTTCTTCCTTGGTATGTTCTGGAAAAGAACAACTGGAACAGCAGCCATTGTTGGTGTAATTGCAGGTTTCTTGTTATCTGTTTTATTCAATGAGTTTGCACCAGCTTTATTTGGAAACGAAACTTTCTTATATACAGCTTGGCCAAATGGAAAAGGTGGTTTCGAAATTCCATTCCACATTTGTATGGGATTATCATTCTTGTTTACAATGATATTGATGATTGCAATTAGTTTTGCAGGACCAAAAGTGAATCCAAAAGCATTCGAATTAGATACTGAAATGTTTAAGGTAAAACCACAAACTACAGTATTAATCATCATTACATTATTAATAATTGCTGCTTTGTACGTGAAGTTCTGGTAAGAAATAATAAGTCTTTAAATTAAAAAATGTGAAATCGAAGCAATTTGGTTTCACATTTTTTTTATTCTGTAATTCATTCTTCAAAACTCAAAACTATTTTTTTGTAATCTTAAGACTATTTTTTTTAGTTAAATATCACTAAAAGTAGGTATTGTTTATAATCATTTTAAATAATAGGTTTACACCGTATTTAAAAAACTATACAATGAAAAAAATATTTATTCTATCCTTATTATTTTACAGTTTTATATGTCAAGCACAAGACCGCATTACTTTTTCTTATGATGACGCAGGCAATCAAATTCAACGATTGTTATATTTTGATTCCTCAATATCAAAAATGACTACTGAGAAAGTAAAAGAGATTACAGCATTGGAAGAAAACGATTTGTTGAAATTTTCTGAACAAGATCTTATTTCCTATTATCCAAATCCTGTAAAAGAAGAGCTATATCTTAAATGGGAGTTAATTGAAGGTAATTATGTTTCTTCCATACAAGTATATGGATTGACTGGACAAGTACTTCAATCTTTTTCTAATCTAAGTAAGAAAAACTATCAAAACATTGCTTTTCAAAGCTATCCAACAGGAATGTATGCGGTAATACTGTTCTATAAAAACGGAGAGCAAAAATCAATTAAAATCGTTAAAAAATAAACTTTACATTTATGAAACAACTTTACTTTAGCTTATTCTTTTTTCTCGGTTTTTCTTTTTTCGTGTCTGCACAAGATATGGGAGGTACACCTGTCGAAGGGGTGATTCTTATTAGTCGAACCGATAGTCCAAGTCAGAAACCAAAAACATTGAATACTACTAGCGAGTTTAATGCAATGCCTGAAACACAGTCTATGACTGCTTCAACTACTCCAACTGGTTATTCTGCGGAAGTAGGTATAACAGAGGGGGAATTATCTGTTTCACTTGCTGGGGCGGCTACTTACAATATTCCTATTATGGTTCCTCCAGGAATTAATGGAGTTGTTCCTCAAGTTAGTTTGGCATACAATAGTCAAGGAGGCAATGGTATGGCGGGATATGGTTGGAATATTGCAGGCATTTCTAAAATTACCCGAATACCTTCAACAAAGTTTCACGATGGAACTATTAATGGAGTAAATCTTAATAATTCTGATCGTTTTGCTCTTGATGGCCAACGATTGATTGTTAAAAGTATTGGGGGAATTACAGCTGTTTATGAAACCGAGAACTTTTCAAATTTAAAAATTACGGCTTTCATGCCAAATCCAGGGACCATTGCTTATTTTTTAGTTGAATATCCTGATGGTTCTAAAGCTTATTATGGGAATTCAGGTAATTCCAAAAGCATAATGGAATGGGGGATTAGCTATTGGGAGAATCCTCAAGGAGTAAGAATTAGTTATACCTATAATAATACAAACAATAATTTAAGTATTGAGAGTATTAATTATGGAACAGTTGGTTCATCAACTCCTATAAACAAAATACAGTTTAATTATTATACGGCTAGTCTTCAAGAAGAATCTTATGTAGGTGGCCAAAAGATTGTACAAGACAAAATTTTAAGCAGTATAGTTGTTACTGCTAATAATGTTGGTTTTAGAAGTTATTCGCTAGCATATAATTATAACTCTCTTGGTTATGCCCGTTTAACAAGTATATCTGAAATAAGTGGTGATAATGCCAAAAGTTATAATCCAACCGTTTTTACTTATGAAAATACCAACGATTCATTGTCTTATGCTAATGTTACAACAAGTTTAAGTGTCGGGAATATTACCTCATTAAACGCAGCAACGGTTTCTGGCGATTTTGATGGAGATGAAAAAATGGAATTTATTGTCTATCCTACTACTGGTACAGATAGCAAAGCTAAGTATTGGTTATTTTCCAATATTAATTCAAATAATTATACTAATTTCGGTTATCAACATAATGTTGGAGCATTTGAAGATATTTTTCCAACAAGATGGTTAAGTTGGAATAATCACTTAATGCCTAAGCAAGGGTGGACAGTAGCTAAGAAAACCAATACTAATTATACTTTTACAGTTTATAGTACTTATAGTGTTAGCACTATACTTTATCAATACGATCGAACAGTAAATTTTCCTATTCAACCTAGTGGAAGTTGTAATAGTGGGAGAATTATTTTTAAAAAAATACTGTCAGGTGATTTTAATGGAGATGGACTTACCGATGTGATCGCTATTGATAATGAATGTAGCTCCAGAAAAGTTTATTTTGTAGATTTAAAGAGAGATAATACTTCTAATTTTTTAACGTATTCAGGCGAGCTAGTAGTTAATCTGACTTCTACTTCTAGAGTTGAAGTGGCTGATGTCAATGGAGATGGAAAATCGGACTTTATGGTTTTTGCTAATGGTAGTGTAACTTGTTATACTCTGAATAATAGCAATCAACTGGTTTTTTTATGGACACACTCAGATACCAATATCTCTGTTGATAATACTAAAACAATTTTACTGGGAGATTACAATGGTGATGGAAAAACGGATTTTATGATTCCTAGTGGATATGGTTCTACTACATGGTATAAATATACTTCTACAGGAACTAATTTTTCTAAGTTAACAATTGCTTCGAGAATTACATACCTACAAAATACATCCACACAAACACATAATTACTTCATGTCTGATTATGATAAAGATGGGAAATCAAATTTAATTAGGACACAAACCACACGAAATTCAGGAAATACTTCGGGAAGTATATTGATGAAATGCTATAAGAATGTAAATGGGTTATTTTATCCTGACCAAGCAATAGAGAATTCAAGTCCTTATTTAACAGATGTTAATCTCAATTCTTTACCTATTTATTTACCTACGGGTAAAGGAATTCAAAGTAAAGATAAGCCATATAATCCAACCATGGAAATTGCCTTTTTGAGTAATAATAAAATTTTCTATTTCAATTCTGAAAAAGACAATACCCAAGATCAGTTGCTTAGATCAATTACTACTGGTAACGGTGTAAAAGAATCTATTACTTATAAGCCGTTGAATTCAGATTTTGATATTAATGCTGGGCCCTCCAGTACCATTTACAACAGTTCTTATTCTGAGACGTATCCTAATTCCAATATTGAGTCGGCTTCAAGTATGCAAGTGGTTTCGATGTTAGAAAAACAATCTGCTACGGATTATAAAAAACAATTGTATTCTTATTATGATGCTATTTCTAATACGGAAGGTTTAGGATTCTTAGGTTTTAAGGCTACTGCTAGTACCAATTGGTTTGATGATAGCAATCCTATAATTTCAACAGTTTCTAAATTTGACACTAATTTACGTGGAGCCAATACCGAAAGTTATACAGTTTTAGGACAGTACAATGCCAATAATTATGCTGCACCAAGTAATTTTATCAGTAAAACAACATCAACCTACACTAGTTCTTTAAGTGCTACTAAAGTTTTTAATATTAAACTTACAGCAACACAACAGTACAATGGTTTAGAAAGCACCAGCTCAGAAACTTCGGATATTGTTTATGATTCCTATAATAATCCAACAGCATCAACAACTTTAGTAAAAGAAGGAGGAACAACCCAACAAACTACAGTAACTAATTTGACCTATGCAACTCCTACGAGTTCTCCTTATGTGGTGGGCAGACCTACGAACAAAACCCAAAGCGTAACCGCATCAGGAGACACAATGACTTCAGAGGAACAATACACCTATAATACTGGTGGTTTATTAACTCAGGTAAAGAAAAAAGGACATAACACCAATTTCATTACTGAGAACAACATATATGATGGGTTTGGGAATATTACTAAGAAAACAATTTCAGGTACAGGTTTCAGTCCTAGAGTAACTAATTATGAGTACGATACTTCAGGACGATTTTTAACCAAAAGTATTGACATTGAAGGATTAGCCACAACCTACAGTTACAACTCAGCTATTGGATTATTAAATTCGGAGACCAATCCATACGGATTGACAACTTCTTATTTATATGATTCCTGGTTCAAGAAAACAAAAACTACCGATTATTTAGGCAAAAGCAATACATACAGCTATACTAGAAATACCGAAAAAACAAAAATAACAGTAACTGGGGATGATGGTAGTTATAGCGAAGAACTCTATGATGATTTAGGGCGAAAAATAACCGCTAGTACAAAAGACTTAAATGGGAATACCTCCAGTGTTTCCTACCTGTATGATATTTATGATAGAAATTACAAAATAAGCGAACCTTACAGTGGCGGAAGTGCCACTCAATGGAACGAAACCCAGTATGATGTTTACGGAAGACCCACTCAGAATATAGCTTTTACAGGAAAAACTACCAGTATTAGTTATTCAGGTTTGACGACCACCATAAATGATGGAACCAAAACTAAAACAGCTACTAAAAATAGCATAGGCAATACGGTTACTATGACCGATACTCCTGGAGGAACCATTAACTACACTTATTTTGCTAATGGAAATCTCAAATCATCAAATTATGATAGCGTAATAACCATTATTGAGCAGGATGGCTGGGGTAGAAAAACCAAATTGACAGACCCATCAGCTGGTGAGTACAACTATACTTACAATGATTTAGGAGAAGCTTTAACAGAAACCACTCCCAATGGCACTACAACTTATACGCTAAATGCTGTAGGGAAGCCAACTCAAAAAACAATAGTAGGAACCAATACAAACAGTACAACCACTTATGTGTATGACAGTACTACAAAATTACTAATATCAAGTACTTTTGTGGATGCTCTGGAAAATAATGCCACTACAACTACAGCCTATACTTATGATAGTAGTAAAAGATTGGCTAGTGCTGTTGAAACCACACCTTATGCTTCCTTTACCAAACAACTGACGTATGATGCTTTTGGTAGAGTGAATACAGAAACTTCGATAGCCAGTGCAGCCGGAAAATCGAGTGCAAAAACAGTGCAACACACCTATAAAAATGGGCAGCCATGGCAAATAATCGACACGTCTAATTCTCAGATATTATGGCAAACCAATACCATCAATGCCAGAGGACAACTTACGGCGGCAACCATGGCTAATGGAAATATTGCTCTTGCCAATACCTATGATTCCTATGGTTTTATTACACAAACCAAACAAGATCGTTTGATTGTTTCTCCTGCGAATATCATGACACTCAATACAGTTTTTGATTCACAAAAAGGCAACTTGACCAGTCGAACCAATAGTTTGTTTAATTGGAGTGAGAGTTTTATCTATGATTCTTTAGATAGACTGACTTCGTTTAAAAATACAGCGGGAGTAACCGAAACACAAAGCTATGATGACCGCGGAAGGATAACACAAAATGCAGTAGGAACTTATAATTATAATGATCCAGACAGTCAAAAAGTATATAGAAATACTTCGGTTACCCTTAACACGGAATCAGACGCTTATTATAAAAACAGAGGCAATTTACCTGATCCTAATACAAATAGAGAGTTAAATATTACCTATAACACCTTTAAAAGCCCTGTGCAAATTGAAGAAACTGGAATTGATAAAATAAGCTTTACTTATAATGACAACAATAGCCGTAGCACAATGTTCTATGGTAATTTACAAACTGATAAACTATTAAGGCCCTTACGCAAATATTACTCTGCTGATGGTAGTATGGAGATTAAACACAATATCCAGACTGGAGCAATAGAATTTGTAACCTACGTAGGCGGGGATGGCTACACTGCTCCTATAGTGTTAAAAAGTGACGGAACCACCCAAAATTATTTATATTTACAACGAGATTACCAGGGTAGTATAGTTGCCATTAGTGATGCCACAGGAGTAGTTGTAGAAAAACGATTGTTTGATGCTTGGGGGAATGTGCTTGTACAGGACGGAATAGGAAATACATTGAGCGGTCTTACTGTATTGGATAGGGGCTACACAGGTCATGAACATTTACAAAGCGTAGGACTCATACACATGAACGGGCGTTTGTATGATGCTAAATTACATCGTTTTTTACAACCAGATAATTATGTTCAGGATCCTTCAAATACCCAAAATTTTAACCGATATGGGTATGTACTTAATAACCCGTTAAAATATACTGATCCTAGCGGGGAAATATCATTCAAATCTGCTGGAAAATGGATAGGTCAAAACTGGAAATCCAT
>WSSedL1CaDRAFT_10001008_pt1 | contig 17950 bp, 13 predicted proteins | sample WetSurSL1Cattail_FD_9464 | JGI IMG/M metagenome (IMG submission 9464)
AGGCGAAGGATGCTGTGCTTGACGTTCAACGGCGTCAATGGACACCTTCAGGTGAGGCCGTTTCTCAAGCCAATACGGACGAAGGATATGCACTCTACCAGCGCTTCTGCGTGACTTGCCACAATGAGCAGGCACCGTTGCATCAGGCCTGGAAGAACCGGTTCCGACGCCCCCCCGTGGACTTTGAGGCAGGTCGAGGTGTACTGCGCATATTGCAGCCGCAAACGGTCAACCCCGGTGCGGTGGCGCGCATTGTGAAATTTGGTTTGCCGGGAACCGATATGCCGGGACACGAGGTTCTCGACGATCAGCAAATTGCTTCCATCAGCCTGTGGCTGACGCAGAAAATTGCGCAGTTGCCCAACCTTTCCCATCCATCCCACGAGGAGTGAACTCATGCACAAATTTACCGTTGTCGCGTCCCTTGGAATGACTCTTATTCTTACGGTCCTGGCTCTCTCTGCCGTTGCCCAACAGCAGAAGTTCATCGTGAATCCAGCGGCCAGTGACGTGGCGTTTCAACTGGGCGGCAACGCTCACGCGGTTCACGGAACTTTCCATGTGCAGAGCGGCGTGGTCAACTTCGACCGTGTGGCCAGGAAGATCTCCGGCCAGATTGTTGTCGATCCCCTGTCGGGCGCCAGCGGCAGCAGCGGCCGCGACCAGAAGATGAAAAACGAAGTACTCGAAGTTGGCCGCTTTGCCGAGATCACCTTCGAGCCAAAGAGCTTCACGGGCGATCTGGCGGCAAATGGCGACTCCACGATTCAGGTCACAGGCATCTTCACGCTGCACGGCACAGCCCACGATCTGACCGTCCCCATGCAGATTCACATGGAAGGTAACCAGCTTACCGCAAAGACCCGTTTCACCGTTCCCTACGTGCAATGGGGCTTGAAGGATCCATCAATCTTTGTGCTTAAAGTGGCAAAGGAAGTTGGAATTGATCTGAAGCTGGAGGGCCAATTGTAAAACTGACCTCCATATCCCTCATACAAGCTCGGTATCGGTTGATCCACTTTCTCCTACGCATCTACTTTCCATTGAGAATATGGATGGGGCCAGGCGACAGAGAATGATGCGCTTGGTCCTTGAATCGACAGAGAACCACTCGCATCGCCGATGCTGCGGTATTTGGCGCAGTTCAGTTTTATCATGTACTGAATCCCCACGTTTGTTTTATCTCTGGTGTCATGTAGATGACCTTTTTCTTCCATTTCGATTATCGTTGCATTGTTGAAATATGAAAAAGGCTATCGCGTCCACGATCTTCGAATTGCTCTCTTCCGGCATTCGTCTGGATGTGTACAGGCGTAGATGGAGCGCGCAAAATGTCCTCGGTGTAGTAGGTTTTGAGCCTACAATTCAAGGGAAAAGGTCATGATGAATCACATTTAAGGCCATTTCTTTCCCTGTTTTGAGATATTTTGGCACGCTGCCAAATATTTTGCCTGTCTCCCCCTTGATGAAAAACTTCTTAAGTTTTACGCATATTGCGTATGTAATCACGCATTATGCGTACTAAGGGCATGATCGAAGCACTTTTCCCGGCGGTTCGCGCCGGTGTGCTTTCTGCCACCATGCTGCAACCCGAGCACTGGTGGTTTATGACAGAGATGGCGCATCACCTGGAGATAACACCGTCGAGCCTGCAACGCGAGCTTGAGTCCCTGGTCAGTTCAGGGATTCTTTTAAGACGCCAGAAAGGACGACGCGCTTACTTCAAAGCCAATACTGATTCCCCGCTCTTCCCTGAACTGAAGGGGATGATCGAGAAAACGGCGGGGATTGTACCGGCTATCCAGGTCGCACTCAAGGCAGTTGACGATTAAATCGAAATCGCGCTTCTCTATGGTTCGATAGCGCGTGGAGAAGAACATTCCGCCAGCGACGTTGACCTCATGATTGTCGGAACGCTCAAGCAGATTGACCTGTTGCCGACATTGCGAAAACTTGAGACTGCATTCCGCCGAGAGGTCAATGCAACGCTCTTCTCTTCCGAGGAATTTCATCGAAAGCTGGCAGCCAAAGAACATTTCGTTTATTCGGTTTTGCAAGGCAAGACTATCCTGCTGAAAGACACATTGAATGAGTTGGAAGAAACTGCTTCAAGACAATAAGGTGCATGCGCACACGACCAGCATTCAGGAACTGACCGAGATCCGCAGCCTCGTTGCGCGTGATATCTCGGATGCTGCGATCCCTGCACTCTCTGAGGATCGCAGTTTTGCTATCGCCTACAATGCGCCCCTGCAGACGAGCAAGATGGCTATTGCTTGCGCGGGATAAGGATTGCCAGTGTACCCGGCCATCACCGCTTGACCTTTGAAGCCGCCAAAATTGCGTTGGGGAAGTCACGATAGACCCCGCTCCGAACGCGCCGCGGGGTAGAAGGGCAGCTTCCGCTACGCTCCAGCTGCCCTTCTACCCCGCAATACCACGACAACTACACAGCTATCTACTGGCCTATTTTTACTCCGCCACACTGGCCTGGTTTTGCTCCGCCCTTGACACTTTAAAGCTGCACAGCTATTTGTGCCGCGCAATCATTTTTTTTACAGCTCGCGTATTGAAATGTGCGACCACCCGTGCAACCTCCGCAGCCTGCAAACGCGTCTTTGGGTCCTCGTCAAGCCAACAGTATGCCGCCTCAAAAGTGGCTCCGGCAATGCAGCGTGCGGTAACTGTGGCGTTTCGTACAGAGAACAGAGAAGGACTGGACTCGAATATTCTCCGTAATCTTACTTCAAGCTCTAGCAATATTGCACGGCGTGTCGTTTCAATACGCGGGCTCAAGCCAGACGACTCGATAATTAGTATTCTGGCTTGTTTGGGGTTTTCTGCGAGAAACAGAAATAGGGCCTCTGCGCCTTGCGGTATCCTCTTCAACGGGTCAGACTGAGACTGATTCACGTTATCTATTACACACACAATCGCGCGGCCCAACGCTTCAAGGGCGGCATTGAACACATCTTCCTTATTGCGGAAGTACGTGTAGAAGCATCCCGATGAGATGTCAGCCTCCGCAAGGATCATCGGTACAGTGGTTGTGTGATAGCCGCAATTCCCAAACAGCTTGGTCGCGACATCAAGGATCATTCGCTGTTTCGCTTCTTTGCGTTCCTCTGTTTCCTTGGTTTTGCGATAAGCCATTCCTCTTCCAATCTCCTCGAAAATTACTCAGTCATATGCATTTCATTATTCATACAATAAAGAAAGGCATATCATTCTTTCAAGCCAGGCCCAAGCTGCATCCTGAGCCGCTATTGGAAATGCTGAGCTCCAAGAACTATATCGGACAGTCCCTCGTATGAGACTGAGGTCATTCTAACCGCGGCATATGCTGCATCAGTTCCAATATCGGCCGATCGAGAACGCAGAGGCAAGAGAGCGTGTGAGCCGAGAATGAGGGGGTACATCTACTAAACCGTGATTTCTGCTCGATTTTCGTAATGTCCAGCGCCTTGTGACAATTCTTTTTTATAGCATCAAAAACTTCCTAGCATCAGACGAAAGCGAGCCTTACCATCTTCATCGAAGCTGATCTGCAACCCAGTGGCACCAACTTGAGTTGGGAAAAAGAGTCCGATCGATGAACTCTGATGCGTTCGCCATCCTTGAGAGCCAAGGTCAAATCTTCCTGCCTCATACCAGAAAGCAAGGCCGGGATGTGAAGAGATGTAAGGGATAGCATGCATATGGAGGATCATTCCTGAACCTGCTGTCACGAGAGTGTTCTCATGGAATTCCTGGTACCTGAATGCCGCCATGTTGTTTTGTTCACCGGCAATGAACCGGTCATAGTAACCAAGTTCGCGCCCAAAGCTTGTACCAGTATGATTCAGGGCAAACAGGGTTAGCCGCGGGTTAATGGGGCGAAATGTACTGTACTCATTCTGAAGAAAGGGATATTCATGGTTTTCCCTGAAGACATAACCCATGGATCCTTCAGTGCGTGTCCCGTGTGTGGGGAGACCACCAGAATCCTGCGTATTCACGTTCCAGCGCAGTTCAGGAGTAGTAAATCCACCGTCTTGCGATGAGGTGCCATGAACGATTACGGAGCGGCTGTATGAATCGTACCCAGCTTGCGCACCGAGTCGAAGCTGTGCAAAGCGCCAAGTTCCAATTCCCGCATAAAGCGCCCCTCCGATGCGATCGCGGGAGTCGCTTTGCCGAAGTGCGCCGGTATAGCTGCTGAAATGCGTCCTTCCGACGAAGAACTGTGGCGCGACAAAGTATCTGCTTCCGCCAAACGGCTTGTAGAGTTCCACCTGGACTTCAGGATCGTACCCAAGGTTGTATGTTGCCAGTATGCGTTCCTTGTAGGCATTTTTCGGAATGGTGGTCGTTGAGAGTTTAACGCCAAAGCGAGATGGCTCACCAGGGGATACTGCGTACATTGCAGAGATGCGCGCAAGAACCTGACCACTAGGACGCTCTGCAAACTTCACCGCAAATCCGCCCTCGTCGACGCTGTTCTGTTGCCAGGTATAAGCTGCTCCCGGAACTGCCGTCGCAGCGACCATGCCGGTGAGAACTTTGTCGAGTTTCTGCTCGGACACTGTCCTATTTCCAATGGTCCGGTCGATTTCAGCCTGTGCGTTCTTCTGGAAAGATGAGTTCGGACTGGTCACGGCAAGGACTCTTCCACTGCGCTCCGCTGGCAGCATGCGTGCGCGACGTTGTGCAACGTACTTGTCCCAATCCTGCTGCGAAAGTTCAAATTTTCTCAGGTCAGAACCATGGGCTTTCGCCGCCTCATATCCCGCACTGATTATTTCTTTCCAGCGCGGAAAGTCGGTTCCTGAGAAGCGGCTTGTATTAACGGAGATGACAAGATCGGCCTTAGCTAATGAACGCTGCTCGTTCTTGATAATCGCCAAAGAGATCGTTTGTTTCATCACATCTGCAAGCGTTTTGAACTGGGCTGGTGTCGGCTTCGGCGTTTCAAGGGCAACCGCAATTACGGTGTGCGCACCCATACCCTGCACCGCATCAACAGGAATATTTTCAAGAACGCCACCATCTACCAGAACCATCTGGCCTAACTTGACTGGCGTGAAGACTCCCGGAAGAGACATCGTGGCGCGCATGGCCGTCGGAAGAGAACCATTCCCAAGCACTACCGCTTCGCCGCTCACCAGGTCAGTTGCAACACAACGAAACGGCGTAGGAAGCTGATCAAAGTCGGAAATATTGGAATAACCTAGGGTCGAACGACTGAGCAATAAAGAGAGAGCCTCGCCAGGATTGAGACCAGAGGGGAGAGAAAATCCATGCCCCAATCGGAGCGTCATGTTGCCAAACGTACGATTCCACTTCTGCTTGTCGACAATCGGTTGATCGCGAAATGGCGGGCTTGGGTTGAGCAGAGCGTTCCAATCCGCCTTCTCAACTACCGAAGATATTTGGGAAGAGTCCATACCGGTAGCGTAGAGACCCCCTATAAGGCCTCCCATGCTGGTACCGCCGATTTTATCAATGGGAATGTGCCGCTCTTCGAAATACCTGATCACGCCGATGTGCGCCAACCCAAGTGCGCTGCCCCCGCTAAGCGCGATGCCAATCGAGGGTCTTTCAGCGTTCTGGTTCTTTTGTGCAGCGGCGACCATGGTAAGCGCATGCCCCAATCCAAGGCCACAAACAAGGGCTGCGTAGTATAGCTTCTTACACGGTTTCATAGCGATTCTCCTCCAACCCCGGTTGTCTTGGCTCCGCGAGCCACTGTCATTCCTTACTCGAAAAATTGTTTCCAGTGTTACGCCATGTCTCTGTCATGCTCACGCTCCGCAGCCTGCCAAGCACCTGCGGGAAGAGCTCCAAAGCTGTTCCAGTCCGAATAGCATCGATCTGAGAACGAAAAATCTCTTAGATGAAGTCCTGCGATTATCGGTCTGATTGTAGAGACATCCATGGAAGGAACATCGAAGTTCATCAAGAGCCGGTTCGGATCCGCCATGCTGCAGGGCAGGGCAGACTGGCCTGGAGTTGAGGCCGCCGTCAGGTCGTAGTAGTGTGATCGAAACTGACTGTATAAAATCTACTCCCTGAGATGCCAGCGAAACGATTTGAGCGGCGATCCTATATGCATCCATTGTTTCGATGGCTTGTCCTGGGCTGCAGTCCCGAATTGGCCTGCTATCCATCTCGTGGATCCCTGCCTCCTTCATCGCAACAACGTATGAAGGAGGCAGGAAATTGGAAAGGATATCGATGAACAATGCTCGCGATTCCGATGCGGGCGTGTGCTTGTGGTGCAAGCGGATTGTAAGCATATAGCAAAATAAGGTAAAAACGCTCATTACGAATAGCCTTTTGGCTGGGGTTTTGAGTTTGCTGCGGAGCCGATCACTGACGGCCTTCGGTACGCACAAGCTCGGCCTGAGAAACGACACGCTGCATCTCGGCATCAAATAGTTGTGCCTTGGCATCTGCTAACTGGGCCTGTGCATCTTTAAGAGAAGCCAGCGTTGCGGTCTTTGCCACAACCTCGTCATTAGTAATGCGCAACAATTCAGTTCGTGCGGCAACGCTTTCCCTTGCAGCCTGTAGACCTGTCTCAGCGCGATGAATCTTGCGGACCTCTGATTGAACGTTCATGTGTACCTTGTTTTCTGTTGCATGAAGATTCTCGTTAGCTTGGGAAACCTGGGCTCTTCGTTCCCGTACAAGGCCGATTCGTTTACCAAATTCTGAAATTGTCCAATCCATACGTACTCCAACAGCAGCAGAACTGTCTGGAAGTAGCGGTGCCCCATTTTGATATACATGCTGTACAAAGATTGAGACGTCAGGAATAAACTCTGCGCGTGCCGCATTGAGTCCGGCATGTGCCTTCACCAAAGTTTGCTTTGCCGAAAGTAGTTCTGGATTGCGTGCCATCGCCAGAGTATCAGAGTTACTTGCGTCTGCCCCGGAAACCGGCGCATCATCGCCCACTTCGGAGGGTTCCGATAGCTGTGTATCTGCAGACAGCGGAAGCCCGACAAGATCGTTAAAAGCATTTTGCATGTCCGCAATCTGGTCTTCAAGCCTGCCGAGTTGGTGGCGCGCATCTGCAATCTGCGCTTGGCCATCGAGGACCTTCACCTGAAGAGATACTCCGCTTTCGGTAGCATTTCTGGCTTCCTTCAGGTGCTCTTCTCCCGCTTGAATGCGCAGTTCCGCAGCCAGCTTGCGCTGCTGCGCGGACAGAAGTTCGTAGTAGAGTTTCTTTACGTTCAATGCAACCTCGTTTTTTGCACGGTCCGCGTCGCTGTGAGCAATGCGTGCCTCTGCCTCAGCCACACTAACGCCAGAGTGAATTTTGAAGATCTGCGTGACCGGCTGCGCTACAGATGTTTGGCTCACAATGAAGTCCTGCTTGCCCAGCTTGATCTTCACGTCTTTGCCTGGAAGCGGCCCTGTACTGCTATACGTTCCCAGGATTCCTTGCGGAATGGTGAGCGACTCCGTTTGACCGGCATGGGCTGCATTGCTCTGGTTAGTAGCGACTGGAAAGTAGTTTGCTCGGGCCTGCATCACCTTTGCATCGGCCTCTTTGGCTTTGAGCGCGGCCAAGCGTACGGTCGAGTTCTTCTGCATCGCCATCTGCAAAGTCTCGTCCAGTGTGACCTGACTCTGCTGCGCATGTATGGGAACCGCGAGCGCAAGCAGAACAATGATTGACGCAGCTGCCATTGTAGACTTCGATAGCTTCTTCTTGTTCACTACCACAAACAGTATAGGAATGACGATTAAGGTGAAAAACATGGATCCCAGCAAGCCAAAGGCAATAACACTGGCCAGTGGAGACCATAAGCTGGAACGCGAAATAATCATCGGTGTCACGCCGACAGCAGCCGCCATCGTTGTAAGAAAAATCGGGCGGAGTCGGCGCTCTCCAGCTTCCAGTGTTGCTTGTTCCAGCGGAATCCCATGCTTCATGCGCTCGTGGATATAGTCGACGAGGATGATAGAATTGCGCACGGCCAATCCTCCAAGACTGATAAGCCCAATGAAGGCGGTAAAGCCGAATGGGTTATTCGTGATGAATAGCCCGAACGCGGCACCGGGAACGGCAAGTGGAATAGCCGCGATCACGATGAGCGTATCGGAGAGGGTGCGGAACTGGAACAAGAGAATGAGGAAGATCAGAATCAAACTGATAAGCAAGGCGTGCTTCATCTCGACGAAAGTCTCATTTTGGTTCTCAAACTCTCCCCCATATTCAATGTGGTAGCCGGATGGCAGTTGCAGCTTGTCAATCTGCTTTTGCGCATCGGCTAGAATCTGGCTGGAGAGCCGGTTCCCTGACGGAAAAGCCCGCACGGTTAGCGTGCGAACGCCGTTACGCCGCACAATCCTGCCAGGATGCCAGTCTGGGGAGAGCGAGGCAACCGAGCGCATCGGCACACGTGCGCCGGTGACGGGCGAAAGTACATATGTGTCCGAGACATTCTGAAACGACTGTCGTTCGTTGGAGTCGAGGCGCAAATCTACATCCACATCGCGGTCGCCTTCCCAGAAGGTTGTCACAGTTTCGCCATCAAAGCCTGCAGCAAGCTGATTGGCAATGGTAGCGTTGGTGAGGCCAAGCCGGTTAGCCACCTCTTCGCGGAGATCCACACCGGCTAGCATCTGCTCCTCATGCCAATCGGTGTGTGTGTAAATTGCTCCCGGCGTGTGATTAAAGATATTTTGCACCTTATCGCCCAGCAACTGCAGCGTGGCGAGATCGTCGCCTGCGATGCGCACTTCAATCGGAGCCTCCATCTGAGCCCCCTGCTGCAATTCTTTGACAAAGACCTTGGCTTCGGGTGCAACTGCGGGAAGTTTGCCGCGCAATTCTTCAACTAGTTTTGTTGTTCCCTTGATGCTGTGGGTATTGACTAAAATTTGAGCATAGTTCGACGCAGGTGGCTGCGGATTGACGTTGTAGTAGAAGCGTGGCGCGCTCGATCCAAGAAAACTGGTATAGCTACGAACTTCTGGCCTCGTATGCAGAGTTTCTTCAATGTGCTTCACTACAGTATCGGTCGCTTCGATACGCGAGCCTTCCGGCAGCCAGACATCCATAACAAACTGATCTCGTTCAGCCAAGGGGAAAAATTGTTGCCGGATAAGGCTAAATATGCCCACGCCAAAAAACAGAACCACGGCAGCGGCAATCAGCACTTTGTTCCGATGACTCATCGCCCATGTAATCAGAATGTTGTAGTAACGCTGCATGTGGTCGAGCGGTGTGACTTTGCGTTCTTCGGCGCTGGCATTGTGATCATGCAGGCCCTTGCGGATGAAGAACCCAGCCGTCATTGGTGTCAACATCATCGCAATGACAAAGGAGACTGCCAGGGAAATGGCAACAGTGATGGGAAGGGCGCGGATAAATTCCCCGATCGTGCCCGTTAGCAGCAAAAGTGGCGTAAACGACGCGATGATCGTTAGTGTGGCAGTCAGAACCGGGATAGCCATTTCCGTGGCTGAACGCCAGGAAGCCTCTGCGACGGGAAGTTTTCGATCAAGCAATTCGACGTAATTGTCCGCGATTACAATCGCATCGTCCACGACCATTCCTAAAACCACAATCAGTGCGGCAATCGATACTTGGTGCAGCTCGATTCCGGCGGCATTGAGCATGGCGAAGGTAAGAGATACCGTCACCGGGATGGCAACTGCCGAGACCAACGCTACACGCATGGGCAGAAGCAGCATGGTTACCAGAACGACGGAAATGATGGCTACACCGAACTCACGGAAGAAATCGTTGATGCGTTCCGAGACAACGCGAGGTTGATCGGCGACATATTCAAGCTGCACATCGGGCGGAAGTGTTGTTTGAACTCGTGCAAGGGTCTCACGTAGTGTCTTGCCAAATTCGACGATATTGTTGCCCTCATGCATTTCAACAGAGAGAAGAATAGTGGGCTCACCACCAATGCGCGCATACTCTGTGGGGTCTTTGTAAGTGCGCTGTACGGTAGCTAAGTCACCAAGATAGATAGGTTGCCCATTCGACGACACATCGACCATGATCTGGCGAATCTGATCTTCGGTCTGAAATGGTTCATTAGCTTCCAGATTCACTTTGGTCTGACCTGAAGGCACACGGCCAGCATATTGAATGGAATTTCTGCCTTGAAGTGCCTGCGCTACCCGCTGTGGGTTAACACCATACTGCGAGAGTTTTTCGCGCGAACTGGTGATCTGGATGCTCTCCTTCTGATCGCCGATGCGCTTGATTTTGGAGACGGCAGGAATTTCACGAATGGCGGATTCCGCGCGTTTCGCATAGTCCTTCAGATCGTTATAGCCATATTTGCCTCCCTTTACTGCAATGAGCACTGCAACCGTGTCTCCGAAGTCGGAGTCCACAATTGGCCCTTGCACGCCGGCAGGCAAATCGGTTTGCTTCAATTGCGCCATATCCAAGCGCAGCTTAGACCAAAATTCATCGGCGTCTTGTACTGACTTGTTCAGTTCGACATTGATGATGACCATTCCGTTGCGAGTCGTGGAATAAGTTTTCTCCCGGCGCACCTCGGAAAATCGAAACAGATGCTCCTCAATCTTGCGTGTAACCTGATCTTCCGCCTGTTCCGCGGTTGCTCCAGGGTATAGCGCAATCACAAGTCCGGTGCGGATGGTGATCTTGGGGTCTTCACGGCGCGGCATTTTAAGAAATGCAAGCAAGCCCGCCACAAACAACATGCCAATCAGTATCAATGTGACCTGCGGGTGACGCAGTGAGAGGCGTACCGGGTTCATTGCGCGCCTCCTGTGACGCTGACCGTTGAGCCTTCATGCACATTTCGCTGACCCGCTATCACAATCTGATCGGTGGATTGCAGCCCCGTCTTGATCTCGACTTCTCCGTCGATCAAATCGCCTACTTCAACACGACGCGCAAAAACGCGCCGTCTTGTGCTGTCATAGACATACACAAGAGATACTCCGCGAGAGTCGCGAACAATGGCGGCTCCAGGCACGGTCAAGGCATCGATCATTGTGGTTCCATAAACACGCGACTCGGTCACCATACCAGCGCGAAGCACATGAGTAGGATTGGGAATGGCGATCTTGGCGCTAAATGTGCGAGAAGCAGAGTCAGCCGACACACCTACAGATTCCACCTTGCCCTCGAAACGCTGGCCGTCGAGCGACGGAATCAACACTACAGCGCGCGCTGCTTCACGCACCTTTCCGATTTCAGCTTCAGGAATTCCAACCCGCACTTTCACCGGATCTAGATCAAGTACAGAGAATACTGGATATCCTGGGGCAATCGTATCGCCCACATTCACACGTTTCATGCCGATGAAACCGCTAATGGGCGCGCGAAGCTGGCAGTCCTTCAGATGCTTATGAGCCTCGCTCAACTGTGCATTCGCTGCGTGTGCCTGGGCATTGACTACTTTTTTCGCTTCGCTGCGAGTCCCTTGGCGGGCCATGTCATAGCGTTGTTGTGAAGCGAGATAGACTGCCGCAATCTTATGGAAATCGTTTGCAGCTAGGCTCTGGTGATCGTACAGATACTTGAAGCGTTGATACTCATCCTGCGCCCTCTCGAAATCTACCCGCGCCTGTTCCAATTCCTGAGGCCGCAATCCATTATTTGCCTGTAGTGCGTTTGCATCGGCGGCAGCTGCTTGTCCGTAGGCGGCATCGTAGGCGTTCTTGTAATCCGCAGGATCGATCTCAGCTAGTACCTGGCCTTGCTTTACCTGTTGACCTTCATCTACATACACCTTTGCGACTCGTCCGCCGACCTGGAACGCGGTGAGTGCTGTGATATTTGCTTCAACAGACCCGCTAGCAGAAACTGAAACGGGTTCGTGGAAATGGCTTGGCGTACGTAAACGAACGGGAACAGGCTGGTCTGCCTCAATCTCTGCCTTGCGATGGCAGGCCGCCAGAGTGCTCAGAGCCATCGAACTTACCGCAATCATCATCAGTACAGCTAGCGGTTTAGGAAGAGAGGGTCTGCAAGTAAATCTCATGGTGTACCTATCGGCAATTCCGGGAGCCCCTACATAGAGGGAAATAGAGGGGAGCCACAAATTTCAAGATTGACAAAGAATCGAACGACGTGGCATTCTTTTCTTGCCTAAGAAAAGAATGCCACGTCGTTCTTTTCTTGTCAAATGGAGCCGCAAAGTGATGGTTTATAGAAAAACGAAGGTAACAGAAGCACGGAGAGAAACGCGGCGAAGGCTGCTACTCAACGCAGCGGTTACGCTTTTCGCTCGACACGGTTTCCATGCAACCACGGTACCTATGATTGTCGCCGAGGCTAAGAGTTCAATAGGCAGTTTCTATTTGCACTTTCAAAACAAAGAGGACGTACTCAATGTGGCCCTCGAAGAACTAGGACAAACCATTACCGAGATAATGAGCGACCTAATGAAATATCAACCTGACGCTCTGACAATGATGTCTCAGGGAATGGAGACTCTATTTACGTTTCTTGCACAGAACCCAGAGCAAGCCAGGATTCTAATCGTTGAATCCTCAGGCCTTAGCCCACGGATCGAAAAGACGCGACGCGCAATTTTGCTGCAACAGGAAGATTTGGTGCGCCTGTCATACGAATCAGAACCTTCCCTGTTTGCCGTAGAGAATACAACAATTACAGCGCGGTGTGTCGTAGGCGCTGCGTTTGAAGTTCTCTACTGCTGGTTGGAAGAAAACCCAAAGACGCGAATGCCTGCAGCGGAAGTTGCCAAAGCCGTCGCCAAGTTCAATGTGCAAGCGGTTAAGAGATACTCAACTGTTTTTCTTAGGCCAAGAGGTATTCATGGAATTTAAAACTGCGAGCTTCCGTCAGATCAAAGCCAATTCGATTTCGATATCTGACAACAGTGATGCGCGAAGTATCTTCGGTTGCAATGCTGAAGAAGTGCTTTGGCTTGCGACCGCAATATTCGGCAATGAAGCGAAAATCAGCTCATGTGCTGCAGATGTTCTATCGCAGCTTGATACAGCAGGATACGCTGCTCCCGTTTGGCATGATCTTTGGACCAAACGATGCGTTGCTCAAATAGCACTTGCAAAATCTCATATGGAGAACCGACTTAACACCGCACGTTATGAACGAACAGACTTTGACGATAAACATCCTTTTCCTTTGCGTGAGAACGAACGACAAATTCTCCGATCAATGCCTGCAGGAATAATTATTGAGAAACTCGACATTCTGGCGCGTGCGGTTCTCATACTTAACGGCAATCTCCGATTATCGCTCCAAGTTTGCGCAATGTTGATAGAGCGTTCACGTTTACAGGTTGAGACGAGATGCTCAAAGGTAATGCGGCGAATCATCGAAGTAAGAAACAATCTCACTGCAGTACAGCAATATCTGGGTAATCACACCTCTTTGGAGGTGTTGTCGTGATTTCTACACTGCATGTGCTTTCGGTTGGTTCTCCGCAGTCGTGCGACGCAGTTCGGGACGCGTTGCTTCTGCTACATAAGTGCCGATTGTTTTCCGTAACTTCCTACCGATGTCTTTGTAATGTGCCGGAAAGTGAAAGTCCCCAGATCGTTATTGTTCATCAAACTTTAGCCGTGGAAACTTCATACCCGGAAGTTCGCTCCGTGATCGAACTAGGCGGTCAAGACGCGAAGATCATCGTTTTTCAGGATGGCAGTGTTCAAGGCCATCGTAAGAAGATTGCGTCGATGAATGACAAGTGTGCTGGCGGGACGGGAGTTGTCATCGAGAAAATCGCAGCCAAGCTGCATATTCCCACAGAAGAGCTCCACACTGAACGGTATGACGGTTTAGAGGTCTATCCCATTGCCGGCAAATGCGGCGTATTTGCGAAAACTGACATTACTGGGCTACAAAAACAGGGCGTTCCGGTTGCCCAACTGATGGCTTCGCTCTTTCAGGCCATCGTATTGCAAAACCTGAGTGTCCTTACGCGCGGACATACGCTGTTGCCCAAAGTATTTCTACTCGGTGGCCCTAATGCTTATTTTCCTGGCTTGCAGTCAGCTTGGCAAAAAGGGTTGTTTGATCTCTGGAAGCGCAAAAACGTCGCTGTGCCGAAAGACATTCGTCCGGAAGAACTCATCGTTGTGCCGCCGAGAGCGGAATACTTCGCGGCCATTGGTGCTATTGAGTTTGGAGTCGCTGAATCCGAAGATATCGTGCAATATCAGGGAACGCAAGCTCTTGAATCTTACATCCGCAAGGCAGAAGCATCTCGTGGACACGCATCGGGAACGCATGGATTATGCGCTGGCCAGATAGAGTTCGAGAATTTTTGCAATACTTATTCTCGGTCTGTTCCAGCAGTTTCGGCTCCTCATGGATCCGAAGCAGGAGTCTTTATTGGGCTGGATGGAAGATCGACTTCCACCAAGGCAGTAGCTCTTTCCTCGTATGGAGACGTTCTTGCTACCACGTACAAATTTTCTCAAGCCGATCCAATTGCAAATGCGGTATCGGTTTTTCAAGATCTGCGTGGAAAACTCGAGAAATCCAGCACGAGCGCAAAAGTTCTGGGCATGGGTACAACCGGCTACTCCAAGAACCTGCTGAAAAAAGTTCTCTCGGCGGATATTGCGCTGGTAGAAGCCGTGGCTCGTGCTAAGTCCTCGCTGCGCCTGTTCCCGAACGTGGACACCATCATCGACGTTGGCGGCCAAGACATCAAGATCATCGTCCTCCAGGATGGAGCGGTGAAAGATTTCAAACTAAATACCCAGTGTTCTGCAGGTAATGGATATTTCTTGCAGACTGCCGCAGAAGGAATTGGCATTGGGGTAGAGAATTTTGCCGATGTTGCATTTACGGCACGGCGCGTCCCAAAGTTTAGTTATGGTTGCGCCGTTTTTCTTCAGTCCGACATTGTGAACTTTCAGCGCCAGGGATGGATGCCGGAAGAAATTCTTGCGGGACTGGCCAATGTGCTTCCGAAAAATGTCTTTCTCTATGTTGCAGGAGTTTCCAATGTTGCAACGCTCGGAAGGCGCTTTGTGCTCCAGAGGGGTATGCAGAGAAATCTTGCTGAGGTTAAGGCCGAGGTCGATTTCATCCATGCGCATTATCACGGAAGCGGGCAACCTGAAGTGGCTGTTCATCCGAACTGCTGCGAGGCTGGGGCTATCGGCGCAGCTCTGGAAGCAATGGAGCATTACCAGTCGGGCCGTCCCACTGTCTTTCCCGGTTTAGAGTATCTGGATGCGCTGCACTACACAATCCGCAGAGACGAAACCACGCGTTGCCACTTCTGCGCGAATCATTGTCTGCGTACCATTATTGACTCAGCCTACGCATTGGATCGGAAGCAAGCCATAATTGCCAACTGCGAACGCGGAGAAGCTGAGGACGCGAGTGTGGTCAAAGAAATCAATGCATCCTGGCAAGAGGTGCGGCAATGCTGTCCGAATTACGTCCAACTAGCTGCGGAGCAGGCATGGTTTCCCAAGCATCCGGCTCCTACCGTCGCACACTCAACTAAAGAGTCAATAATGCCCTTCGTACATCGTGTTCAAGCGAAGCAACAACGCCGCGACCATACACGGATCGGAATTCCACGAGCGCTGAATCTGTTTACCTATGTGCCGTTGTTCTCCGCCTATTTCGAAAGCCTCGGAGTTCCTGCGGAGGATCTGCGTTACTCGCACTTATCGGACTCAGAGCGTTATCAGGAAGCAGCAGGATTTTCCGCCATCGATCCATGTTTTCCTTCCAAGGTCTCGGTTGCACACATCTACGAACTTCTCCAAAGTGCGAAGAAAAAACCGCTTGATGCCATCTTCTTTCCCATGTTTGATGTCCTGACAACGCCGCTTGAAGGTTGCAGCGGATCCTGTACTTGCCCCTCCGGGCCGGCAACACCGGAAGCGGTCAAAGCAGCTTTCTCTCGCACGACTAATTGGTTCAAAGAAGCGGGTGTCACATATGTTAATCCAGTCCTCGATATGGCGGATTGTAATCTGTTCAAGTACCAGATGTTTTCCGTTTGGAAAGATCTTCTCGATCTCGACTGGCATGAAAACTCGCGCGCGGTGAACATCGCATATCGCTATTGGGAAGACTTTGAAACGCACTTCTGTAAGCAAGCACAATCGACGCTCGATGAATTGGAGCGTAGCGGGAATGTTGGACTGGTGATGCTGGGGGCCCCTTACCATCACGATCCAGGCTTGAATCAGGGCATCCTCGAAGAGTTGAATAGGCTCGTCTATCCCATCTTCTCGCAAAGTCTGTTGCCGCTCAATCCCGATCTTCTGGATCGCTTGTTCGGGACCGAGGTCGACGCCGGCCTAATCCGTTCCCCTTTGGATATTTTCGATGTATGGAAGCATACGTTTTCGGCAAGCTCAAATCACAAACTTTGGGCAGCAAAGTTTGTAGCACGTCACCCCAATCTCATTTCTGTTGAGCTATCCAGCTTCAAGTGCGGTCACGACGCCTTCATCAGTCAGGTCGTTGAGCGGATTATCGAGCAGTCCGGCAAGCCGCACTTCTCCTTTCGAGATCTGGATGAGAACCGTCCGCTGGCCTCCATTCGCATTCGCATTGAAACTATGGATTACTTCCTCAGGCACTACCGCGATCACTTGCAGGAAGTAACTGAAATCCCGTTGGATAAGAAACCGGGAAGACATGTTTAACAAATTCTTCCCTATGCAGTAGATACACTTGGGAAGGAACGCTCGCACACATGAAACGACTCCTATTGACTACGGAACGTATCGGATCGTTTCACGGTAGTCGTGACCGATTACGTCGGAACTGCTGAGATGCGCTAAACAGATGGTGACGCTCACAAAGGCAATTTGCCGAAGTTCAGCACGCCGTCAACAAGACGGAAAGGGAGGAAAACTCATGGCACAGCCAACAAAGCTCAAAGCGGCTCTGGAAAGTATTTCCGGCGCGGAAGACCTTGCGGAACTGGCGCTCGACATGCGGTGGTCCTGGAGCCACGCTGCCGACGAGCTATGGGGAAAGATCGACCCGGAACTGTGGGAGATTACGCATAACCCGTGGGTGGTGTTTCAAACTGCGTCGCCCGCCAAACTGAAACAACTTCTCGGCGAAAAGGCGTTTCGGACAAAGCTAGACCGTCTCCGTGCCCGCCAACTAAAAGAGAGCGATACCGTAGCAGGCAGCGACTCGGCAACCTGGTTTCAAAAGGTCCATCCCAGTTCCAAGCTGAAATCGGTGGCGTACTTCAGCATGGAATTTGGGTTGAGCGAGGCTTTACCTATCTACTCGGGAGGTCTAGGCAATGTTGCAGGTGACCAGTTGAAATCAGCTAGCGACCTTGGTGTTCCGGTCATTGGAGTTGGGCTTCTCTATCAACAAGGTTACTTCCGGCAGGTCATCGAAGCAGACGGTTTGCAGCGAGCTGTCTATCCATACAACGATCCCTCTCAATTGCCTGTGCTGCCACTCAGAGACGGTACAGGCGAGTGGCTTCGTATTCGTATTCAGTTGCCTGGGTGTGTGGTGTGGTTGCGTACTTGGGAGGTTCGAGTAGGAAGCGTTCACCTTCTTCTGCTTGACAGCAACGATCCTGCAAATCCTCCGGCCTATCGCGGCGTGACCAGCGAATTGTATGGTGGCGGAACGGAAATGCGCCTGCAGCAAGAGCTCATTCTCGGAGTCATTGGCTACCGAATGCTCCATATGCTCGGGATACAACCGGATGTTTGCCACCTGAACGAAGGGCATGCGGGGTTCGCCATATGGGAGCGGGCGCGTCTCTTCATGGAGGAAACAGGACAGCCATTCGATGTGGCTCTTTTGGCGACCCGTGCCGGAAATCTTTTCACGACGCACACGCCTGTCAATGCCGGCATCGATCGCTTCCCGACATATGTCAAGGGCGGAGCAAAACCAGGCCAGTGTGGCGGAGTAAAAGTAGGCCAGTCGATAGCCGTGTAGTTGTTTGGGGATTGCGGGGTAGAAGGGCCTCTGGAGCGTAGCGAAAGAGGCCCTTCTACCCCG
>WSSedL1CaDRAFT_10001009_pt1 | contig 17937 bp, 11 predicted proteins | sample WetSurSL1Cattail_FD_9464 | JGI IMG/M metagenome (IMG submission 9464)
ATATTCGTAATGATATCGACGCGCTCTGGAGTCTGTCGCCAACTACAGCCGAACCACATATTCATCCTTCATCCGATTCGTGCTCTTCTATTTGACGCTTACCTTTGATCCATAAGTTAGTCCCCCTTATACTTAATTTGAAAATAGTGTGCTGCCTACGCTTCGCAAAAAAAAGAATGCACTGGGAAGCCACATATTAGGTGTGACAACTCCAGAGCATTCATTTTTTTCGGTAGCTCATTATATTTAATTTTAAGATTTCCATGTGTCCATATTTAAAGTATAGGTTCAATCCGTGATTTCGTCAAGTTTGAATGCGCTTTCTAAAAGCTAATTTTTCTGAATGTTGTTTACACGCAGGGATAGAAACTTGATTTGCTTTGTTTTCTATGTCGCAATTATTTTACTTAATATCTGAGAATTACCATTTAGAATAAAATTAGTAAGAAATTCCCGATTGATTTCAATCGGAATCTTTTCGCAGCAGGAAAGAATTATTTTGTCGTGGATCTTGGGGTGGTTAAGCTCCTTGAAATATTGTATTGCTTTTGGCCTTTTATCCAGAAGTTCCAAAAACGACTCTATGAGTTTATCGTTCTTACGCTCCTTATTCTTTGGGTATCCCCTAGATAGCAGAGCAATATTATTATCAAAATTGGGAGCCAGTGATAATATTTCGCCCGATTGTACACCTCGCAGTATCCCGTAATTCTTTGTATGTCTGTCCATTCCGTGGCAAAGCGCATCCATATAAATCAAAGCAACATACTGCCTTGCTACCTTATCAGAGAGTCTGTCAAAGACGTCAAAATTTAAAATGTAATCTTCATTTTCGCCAACAAGACTGTCCGCAGCTTCAAAATTGACACTGGCGCCGTCTGTAAAATCTCGGCTACGAATGTACTTGTCATCGAGTTCATACTCTGCCATGGAGAAGCCAAGGGTTTTTCCTAATTCACAGATAAACATTTCAGAAAATCGTTCTAAGTCAGTCCCCTGCTTGTAAAGCCACCAATGGCCATCAATCTTTCTCCAGCATTTTTCGTAGCTTCCAATATTGGTCAATTCAGGGGTGCAGCGGTATCCAAAATTGAAACTGTCAGGATTACCGTACAATGCCAATTTGTCAAAAATATTATCTTTGAACATGACATCTTGATAAGTAAGACTCTTCTCTTCGCTGCTTCTAAACCAGTAAGTATCCGTTATAGTCGCGGCATGGACTTTTAAAGCCACAGAAACATCATCGTAGTCGCTAAGCCGTAGAACCTTTTTCAAAAGCCTTGCGTTGGTGCGGTGCCGGTCGATTGCTCGATTTTCAAGCCAACCTTCCATGTTTTCGTTTCGTCTTAAATAAAGCGGCAGCAACTCTTCATTGATAACTTTTAAATTACCGTTTTCTATTTCTGCGATAACGATATCTCGAGACATCAATTCTCCGTTAAGCTTCATATTTTCGCGCCACCTTCACCATGATAAATGATGTTGAAGTTATAGTATCATATTAGTGTTAATAGTTCAAAGATTTTGAACTGAGTGAGAAATCTAATTGCTCTAGCTTAGGCACAACTTGATAAGCGATACAAATTAGAAAATTCCTTTTCATCCTACACCATAAATCGTCTTATTTTCTTTATAATATTCATTTCTGTCGCGTTCGAACGCCCCTACCACATTCTTTTGTGGCACTATGTTCTATTTGGAAATTTTGTTGGGTTGAGTTAAAGCACTTGTTGACGTTTTGATAAAAAACCAATATAGTTATGGTTAAGTTCATATTACCGATAAAGAAGTGATCCTATGAGAATAAATCCATACACCCCTATTTCAGGGATGTTCCCAACCTATTTAGCCGGGCGTGAGGCTATGCTGGATGAGGCAAAAGAGGACTTGACAAACTTGCAGCGAAACTTCCCTCAGCAGTCTGTGATCTATTACGGGCTTCGCGGTGTTGGGAAAACTGTGTTGCTAAGTTTAATTATGGAACTTGCGTGTAACAACGATATTCTTACAGATTATATAAATATTGCTGAGAATGGCGGCTTCAAAAATCGGATGTCACTCTGCGCTCAGAAATTCATTGTTAGTATGAGCCCGATTGTTAAAGATCAAGTTCTCGCGGTTAAAGCATTATCAACTCTAAAGGCTTTTCAATTTACCTATGGGGCAAACAACGGAAATCCTGTGCAAGCGAATCCAAATATTGAAACGTTTAATAAAATTTCCGGTATCGGTGATTTTGAGAATGACTTAACGGATTTGTTTCTTGCTATGGGGACCTTGGCAAGAGAACATGGCAAAAGCATTTGTGTATTTGTTGATGAGATGCAGTGTCTGAAAACAGACGAACTGGGAGCATTGCTCGCAGCCCTTTTCCAAGCCTATCAGAAACACTTGCCAATTATCTTGTTTGGTGCGGGCTTACCGCAGACAATAAACACATTCACAAAAATCCCTTCCCACTCAGAAAGTCTATTCGCTTTTCGGGAGATTGGTTCCTTATCGGATACTGATGCGAAACTCGCTTTAATTAAACCAGCTGAAAATGAAGGCGTGGCATATACAGATGAAGCACTGGAAAGAATTCTTGAGATCACGGGGAATTATCCTTATTTCATTCAGGAATTTGCTACACAAGCTTGGAAGCACATTGAGAATGATACCATTGATTTAAAAGCTGCTGAATCAGCTATCCCTGATTTTGAAGCTGCGTTGGATTCCGGATTTTTTACAGTTCGGTTTGATAAGGCGTCAAACAAACAAAAGCTTTTTATGTTTGCAATGTTGGATTGTGGTGGGCTGCCCTGTACAATTTCTCAAGTTGCAGCAAACATGCATACAGAATCACAGCGAGTCTATCCGCTTCGCGCAGAGCTAATCAGTAAAGGGTTAATTTGCTCATCTCAGTATAGTAAGATTGATTTTGCTGTGCCACAATTTGATAAATTTCTGCAGCGCAATGCAAATTTGAAATCTTGTTTGTAATCTGAAACTACATGCTATAATAAAGGCAGGATGAGAAACCATTAGACGATTGTTACCAACAATTTTCAGCTAAGAAATAGCTGTTTGTTTGGGCGCAGGGCGGCTATGTCTTTTTATTTGCAGTAAGATGTTTATACATCAATGTTGCAAATCCAATGACAACTAGCATTAATTGACAAAAAGCAGTATGTATTATGTAAATGGGGCATCCCCCCCATTTATACACATCCGTGTTTCGTCATGAGAGGAACAAAAGCAATAGACTCTCCTCATGCATTGGCACATAATACACAACACAAAAGGGAGCGACCAACTATTTACGTCTTTAAACATAGTTTCTCATCCTACTATGATTATATTTTATTTGTATTGGGCTTGAAGGAATCCCTCTGACGGGGGATTCCCCAAGGCCTATTTTTTATAATTTTTCTGCTAAGCACTGATTGACATATATATTCAGTCAGTTATCTTGGACTGGGAAGAATTTACTTGCGGTAAATCTAGTGGCACACTGATTGCCACCACCAATCTGTCCACGACTATTAATCACGTAAAACATCTATTTTTTTAATGTGTCCATAGGGGGTGTATGTGCATTCTATTTACTGTAAAGAATTAAGTAGCGGCTAACCAAACTCCATATGATTTTCAAAATCAAAGTGATGAAGAAAAATAATGCATGTAATCACGTAATCATATAGCCACAAGATAAACACCTATAATATAATTTAAATAATAATCTTAATATATGAATGGATAAGTAAATATATAGAATAATTTTCCTGCATTATATACTGTTCTTTAAATATAGTGATGACAGTGGTTTTACAAGGCTATCAGTCTGCACTGAGACTAATTTTTCACGTAATATATCGGGATCTCTCCACACGCTCATGTCGGCATGAATTTCCACTGATTTTGCCGCTCTGCTTTCTCCCCAGAGATCCAAGAGAAAGTTTTGCTGCTTCAGCGCTTTAATAAGCGGAGAAGCAAAGCTGACGGCTAGTTCCACACGGACAGGCATACTGTATTCCTTTGCAGCGGAAACCTCTCGCAGCTACGTGTCTAAGCTGTCCTTTAGCTCAGACAAAATGTGAGAGTTGAAGTCTATCGTCTTTTCGTCGCCTGTTTAATTTTCTTATCTAATGTCTCCATACAAAAGACTTCCTTTCAATTTTGAATTCTTATTATCTGAATTCTTGTCTGAAAGGAAGTCCTTTATTCTCTTTTGCACGAATTTTCGGAGGTTTCGAATTTACGGTTTTCGGCTTTGTGCATTATAAGAGGAAAACAACTTAATTTTCCTTTAGATTGAAGTGGCTAACAAGCTGCTTCATACTTTCCGCCCGGCTGAAAAGTTCCTCGCTTGCAGCTGCGCTTTGTTCAGCTGTTGCCGAATTGGTTTGTACAATCTTAGAAACTTCGTCTATACCTTTATTTATCTGACTGATGCCCATTGCCTGCTCATTCGATGACTTTGCAATTTCGTCAATAAGCACAGCCGTTCCATTCACTCCTTCCTCAATCATCTTCAGCGCACCAGATGTGCCCTGTGCAATTTTGGTTCCTTCAGCCGACTTGTCTATGGATTTATCTATCATTTGAGTTGTATCCTTTGCAGCATCCGTGCTGCGCAGTGCGAGATGCCTGACCTCCTCGGCCACAACCGCAAAACCTTTGCCATAACTGCCTGCCCTGGCCGCTTCGATGGAAGCGTTAAGTGCAAGAATATTCGTTTGAAATGCAATGTCGTTGATGACTTTGATAATTTGAGAAATACCCGCAGCAGATTTTCTTATCTCGCTCATCGAGCCGAGCATCTGCTCCATTTTGTCATTGCCGCTTGCAGTGTCTTTTTTTACGGAATTTGCAATCTTGTCTGCTTTTGAGGCGCTAATCGCGTTTTCTTTTGTCTGCTGCGCTATTTCGGCAATAGATGCCGTCAGTTGCTCAACTGAGGCGGCCTGCTCCGCTGCCCCTGCCGACAAGCTCTGGCTTCCTTCTGAAAGCTGTTTTGAACTGGTGGTTATATCAGCCGAAGCAATAATAATTTCACCTATAACATCATTAAAGGTTGAAATAATATGGTTGATGGAATCTTTTATTTTTACAAAATCGCCTTTGTACTCTGATACGATCTCGACGTCAAGATTTCCTTCTGACATCTGCGACAATACCGATAATATCTCATTTATGTAGCCCGACCAGGCGGTTGCCATCTTTTCGAAGGCACCCGCGAGAATACTTATTTCATCGCCGTCACCCTTGTCTATTTCAACAGTAAGATTTCCTTCAGAAATTGCAGTGGCGGACTTCACAAGGTTATTGATCGGCTTGCAGATAAGTTTTGCGTTTTCCCTACCCAAAAGCGTTGCCAATATAATTGAAATAAGCGTTACGAGAGCCATTGCACTCATAGAAAATGTAAAGTTCCGTTGACTTTGCTCATTTCTTTGTTTTGCTTCTGTAGTTTTTTGCGTGTAAATAGAAGTAATTAATTGATCGAGATGTGCAGATATCGTTGTCATCTTGCCATCTATCAGTTCATATGCAGCTTTTGAGTCGTTGATTGCAAAATCGTTGATTGCTTCTTGTGCCTTGGCATTATAATCAGTAATATCAGAGGATATTTGTGTTAATACCGCTTTTTCCTTTGGGTTTTTGACCGTTGAACTGTATTTGGAAAGTTCTGCGCAAATTTGTGTAAACAATTTGGTTTCAGAAGATTGATTTTTGAAAACGTCATCGCTATTCACCTTTGTTCCCATTGTAATAAAGTATGTTTGGATGCGGTAGAGAGAAGACAGCGGAACAAGGTCTTCGTTGTAAATATTTTGGGACATCTTGTTATTATTATTAAGATTCACAATTCCAACAGCGCCGATTAACAAACTGCTTAAAACAGCAATCACTAAAAATGAAATGCTTAGTTTTTTGTAAATTGTCATGCTTCTGTATTTTTTAATTGGCGAAACCAGCTTACCCCGCCATTTACTTCTAATCTTTATTTTGCTTTTTTGTCGCCTTTTTAAGTCCATAATTATGTTCGATCCTCTCAATGCGTTTTTGCATAAGAGCCATATCTAATACCAGCATGTTGAATAAATCAGCGAAAAAAGGTTCAGACACTCCGCCCTCAGCGACAATAGGCCAAAGGCGGTGTTTACAATCTTATTTTGCGTAAGGGTAGCTGAAGCTCCAACTCCCAGATCCGAGATCCATAACAACACCATCCTCTTTAATGACAGCTTCTGTTTGTACAGGCTTTTCGTTCACAGTCAGGTTTGTCATATCCGCCCCGGGCAGTGTGACTGTAGCGGTGGTATTATGGGGTATGGCAATATCCATGTTCACTTGGTTTCCCTTCACCTTCCACGACACAGAAACATTACCGTAAATACTGGAGTAATTGGCATGGACATAATTTAGTCCGCCCCCAATATGAGGATAAATAATTGCATGTTTATAGCCCGCTTTGCACTCATCAATTTCGATTCCCGCTACAACGCGGTAGAGCCATTCCCCAATGGCACCATACGCATAATGATTAAATGAATTCATATCCGGGCTCCACATAGTGCCATCCGGTTTTTTCCCGTCCCAATGCTCCCACACTGTTGTTGCACCGGCCTTTACCTGATACAGCCACGACGGGAAATCATCTTTTAAAAGAAGGTCATAGGCCTCTTTTGTGTGACCGTTTTGACTGAGAGCATGGCAGAAATACGGTGTACCAACAAAACCGGTAACCAAATGTCCCTCATGCTCTTTGATCAGTTCAAGAAGTGTATTCACTGTTTTTTCTTTAAATTGATCCGGCACTAGATTAAAGTATAAAGCGATAATATGTGCCGTTTGTGTCCTCGCTGTTAGACTCCCGCTTTTCGTAAAAAACTCTTTTTGGAATCCTTTTACAATTTCTTCATGCAATGCGGAATATTTCTCATAGTCTTCAGTATTCCCCAATACTTTGCAAATTTTTGAAAAAAGTTGTGTGGAATATGCGTAATAAGCGGTTCCAGTTAATTCATTCGGTGTGGCACCGAAATAACTTCCTTCTTCTGCATCCAGTGCGACCCAATCTCCAAATTGCAGTTTATAATTCCAAATATAACCGTTTGCGTGACGGTGCATAAAATCAATCCATGCCTTCATGCTGGCATACTGTTGTTTGAGTATTTTTATATCGCCAAAAGTGAGATACAGTGTCCAAGGCATAATAACAGCAACATCCGCCCACGCTGCAGAGGAATGAGTTCCCTGCTCAAGGAGCAAGTCGTCACCGGATTTTCCTGACAAAATATCCGGAACAACGTGGGGAACGCCGCCCTCCGGCGTCTGATCTGCGGCAACGTCTTTCAGCCATTTGCTGAAAAACGAAAAGGTATCCATCAAATAGCTCGCGGTTCTGCAAAAAATTTGAGCGTCTCCCGTCCATCCCAAACGCTCGTCACGCTGCGGGCAATCTGTTGGAATATCTAGAAAATTCCCTTTCAAACCCCAGAGAATATTATGCTGCAACTGGTTAATATCCGGATTGGAACATTCAAACGTCCCGGTCGGCTTCATATTGGAGTGCACGACAATCGCTGAGAAATTTTTAAGCTTAATTTCGCCCGGATATTCTTTTACCCTAACATATTGAAATCCTTGAAATGTAAAGTGCGGATGGAAAGATTCTTCCTTTCCTCCTTTTAGAGTATAGGTAACCGTCTGCTTTGCCGTTCTCAAATTTTCCAGATACACGTTTCCGTTTGCATCCAAAATCTCAAAATGATTTAAGATAACACGGTCACCAGCATTTCCTTTTACTTTGAAGTGAACCCAGCCGGTTAGATTTTGGCCGAAGTTAATAACGGTATCTCCCTGCGGGGTAATGATCAGTTCTTTTGCAGGAATAGTTTCAATTTGTGCAACCTTACTCCCTGCCTGAGCCGTCAATACCGATTTATCATAATCAACTGCCGCTACAGTGCGCCAGTGGGAATCGTCAAAGCCCGGGGAGTTCCAGCCCTCCTGCTCCAACCTTGCATCATAAGTTTCACCATCATAAATTTCAGAGAACAAAACGGGAGAATCCGCACCCTTCCAGCTATCATCCGTTACCACAAACGACTTTGTTCCATCCTGATAGGTAATCTCAAGCTGACAAAGCAATGCGGCTCTCGTTCCGTAATGGTTTCGCAGACCGACAAAACCCATTAATCCTTTATACCATCCTGCCCCAAGCATTGCTCCGATTGTATTTTTTCCATCTTGGAGCAAACCGGTTACGTCATAGGCTTGGTAAACCAGATGCTTTTTGTAAGAAGTCCATCCGGGAGTAAGCTCGTCATTTCCGACTTTTTTGCCGTTGATATAAAGTTTGTAAAGCCCGAGTGCTGTAGAATAAACCACAGCAGACGCGATGTCTGATTTTACCTGAAATCCGGTACGCACATAAGTGCCTTTGGAATTTGCCGCATCCGCTTCTGATTCAGCAGATACAAATTCCCCGCGCCATTCATCGTTGCTTAGTAAAGCTGTTGTAAAGTGGGCAGTTTCACTCCAGCTGCTTTCCTCCATGCGGTCTGTAATTTTAACTCTGATATAATACTTCGAGGAAGAAGCCAGCTTCATCTCTTTCACCTGAATATGAGCGGATTCTTCGCTTTCCACAACGCTGCTGTCATAGACAATATTGGCAAAATTTAAGTCGTCTGCGATTTGCAGATGATATGTAGTTTGGATTACGTTATGTCTATTGCTCTCAATTACCCAGCCAAACTGGGGCATCTCCACAATTTCCAAGGGATTGACCATATAATTGACTGTTATTTGTGATATTTTTAGCATGAATTTTCTCCTCACCTTCAGTGCTTGCATTTACATTCTTTTGCCTACTTAAGCACAAAATTCCATGAATTCATTTCCGAACCGCATGCGGCTCGGTATTGACCCTATAATATTGGTCAAAAATCAGCCTTTTACTGCACCGGCAGTCATACCGGAAACAATCTGTTTATTGAAGAAAATATACAAAATGAGCGGTGGAATTGAAATGAGTACCACATCGGCAAACAGCAAATTCCAGGAACTGTTATAGGCACTGTTGAAGTAATACAGCGTAAGCTGCACTGTAATGTTTTGTTTGCCCGGCAGAAAATAAAGAGGATTCACAAAATCATTAAATACATTCACTGCGTTGAGCACGATTGCAGTTGCAGTAACAGGTTTTAATAAAGGAAAAATAATCTGAAAAAATAGTTTTATGCTTCCGCAGCCGTCAATAATGGCTGCCTCATCAATTTCACGCGGAATCGACCCGATAAATGCCTGATACAGCATGATGGAAAACGACATATTGATTGCGGTTTCAATCATAACCATAGAGCCCATGGTCTTGAATATATGCAAAGTATTGAGCACCCAGAAAGTAGGAACGATTGCGGGAGGAAGCATCAAGCCCATGAGCATCAGAAAGCTGATCAGCGGGGACCAGCGACTTTTGTTGCGCTGCATAACGAAAGCAGCCATAGAACAGAAAACCACGATGCAGATGATGGAAAATACCGTCATAAGAATGCTGTTCATAAATGCCCGTAAAACAATGCCGTCCTCATAATTCAACACACTTTTGAAATTCTCCAGGATGAACGCCTTAGGCCAGCTGATATTCATCAGCGAAGCTTCTGTTTCACCTTTGAAAGAATTGATTATGATAAAGTAAAACGGAATTAAAAACAAAATAGCGGCAAAAATTATGCCGATCATGTCAATGAGCAGAATTTTGATTTTCTTTGACATAATCAATAATCCACCTCATTTCTGTTGAGGTATGTATAAAGCGGGAACGCGAGTACAGAAATCATAATCAGCAAAATAACATTGCCCGCAGATGAGAGACCGTAGTATCCTGCTGTGTATTGTTTATAAATAACGGAAGCCACCAGATCACTGGCAAAGCCCGGACCTCCCTGTGTCATCGTCCAAACGAGGTCAAACGTTCTCATTCCACCGATAAACGACAGGATAATGACGGTATTCATCGCCGGTCTCACAAGCGGAAGCGTTATATAAATGAATTTTTGCCATTTGTTTCCGCCGTCAATGGCAAATGCTTCGTTGTACTCCCCTGGAATGGCAGTGATTCCGGCTATATAGATTACTGTTGCAACTCCGACGCCCTTCCACACATCAACCAATATGACGGAGTACAGTGCAAGGGATGGAGTACCAAGCCAGTCAGGGCCTGCAATACCAAACAAGCTGAGAGCGCTGTCGATTAAGCCGTGCGTTGGATTCATCAGGCTGCTGAACGTCATACCTACGGCGATTGTGCTCAGCAGGGTAGGGAAAAAGACAACCGATCTTAAAAAATTCTTACTTTTGATTTTACTGCACAGGAACAAGCCCAGTAAAAGGCCCAAAACTACCTTTAGACCGCTTGTAAGCACTGCGTAAATCATCGTATTGAGCAGCCCTATATTCAATGAATAAGTTTGAAAAAAGCTCTGAAAGTTTTCAAGCCCAATAAATGTCCAGGTTGTAAGATCCCAGCGTGTCAGGCTGAAAAAGAAAGACATAACCGTGGGTAAAAGAAAGAAAATAATAAATATTACTGCGGCTGGCACTAAAAACCAGTAGGTGTATAATTTTTTTACAGATTTAACCATAATGGTGTCTCCTCCAGTAATTTGCGGCTAAAATCAAAAGATCTTACGGTAACCGCAAATCAATAATTGTTTGCTGTGAATTTGCTGAGGTATCAAAACTCTAAAATTGAATATTGACCCCACATTTTGTCTGCGGGGTCAATACCTTGACTAAAAATAAGCAGCATGCTGTACCAATATGCTCCACATAAACGAAAAGTAAGGAGGAGACTTACCAGCCCGTTAGGTTGAGTTGTTTTGCCTGTTGTTTCACATCGTCATCATATTCCTTGGCACACTGGGCTGCAGTTTTCTGTCCGCTCATGCATTCGACGCAGATATTAGCCAAATTGGGGCCTTTCACTGCAGATTTGAATTCCAGAGCGGCCGTGTCATTGCCTGCATTGATATAGCTTTGCAGTGTTTTTACGGCGGGGATTACATCGGAAGGCAGTTGGGCGCCCTTGATTGCATATGGGCCATACAGTTTCTCAGCCCCCGCATATGCTGTTAACGCTTCATTGGAAACCATGAAGGATGCCCACTGCTTCATCGCTTCAGTTTTATCGGAGGATTTGGAGAAGTAGAACGTCATAGGTTCCCAAACTGTAAAGCCGTTTGTTTTCTCATCGTCACTGGGTATTGGGAAAATGTCAATGTCATTTATTTTATCCGGATACTTTGTGCTGATGTCGCCCAGGCTCTGCAAAGTGATAAACCAGTTTGCCGCATCGCCTTCTGCAATCATTTTTTCAGCGTCATTATAGCTGACGGACATATAGTCTTTATTTAAGTATCCGCTGGATTTCAGCTGAGACAGCTTTTCAAATCCTCTGAGCGCGGCGGGGGTGTCGGAGTAGTGTGCCTTGTTTGCGGTGTAATCGTTCGCAAAATTCGGGTTGGATTTTTCCACATTGTAGTAGTCCCCGAGAACCATTAACTGAGAAGTCCATGAGTCCTTATTTGAGCCAAGCACTGCCGTTTTGCCGGATGCCTTGATCTTATCGCAGTTCGCAATAAATTCCTTCCATGTTTTCGGAACGGAAATGCCCAGCTGCTGGTATACTTTTTTATTATAAACTACGCAACCGGCGCTCACTTCCTGACCGGGGATTCCGTATTGTTTACCATCAACAGTTACTGCTTTTTTATAGTTATCATCCAGATTCTGCATAAAGGATTCGTTTGTAAGGTCCAAAAAATTACTCGCCGGATTTAATGGCGAAAGCAAAGAACCGCAGTTATATAGCAGAATGTCGGGCAAATCGTTGGTTGCAATTCTGGATTTCACAATGTTGTCGAGTTCGGAACCGCTCGCTGTCAACTCAATATCGGTTTTGATTCCGGTTTTCTTTTCAAACGCGGCAATTTCAGCTTTGACCCCTTCAACGGGATTGCTGGATGGCCAAAGCAGCTTCAGTGTGACATTGCTTTGAGCCGCAGAAGCGGTTGAAGCGCCGGTTGAGGCAGCGGGGGATGATGCAGCTGCGGTGCCAGCCGTGCTGGTGCCGGTAGATGAGGAGCATCCTGTAAGAGCCACCACAGTTGTTAGAGCAAGAGCCGATGCAACAATTTGCATAAATCTCGATTTCATAAAATACACCCTTTCAATAATCACGTTCAGCTGAAACGTTTGTTGACATTATAGTACCATTCCGACTGCAGTGAGTAAATGGAGAAACCAAAACACCGGCTTGTATTTTCCAGTACATGACTCAGGTATTGCTGTATGCTGAAGGCGGACACCCCGTCACAGACTTAAAGACTCTGCTAAAATAATACGGATCCTTGTAACCGACAATACATGCGACGTCTTTGAGTAAAATTTCCGGATTTTCCGCCATAATCCGCTTTGCCTCATTAATCCGCAATAAAGTTACATATTCGTTAAAGGATGTGTCTTTGTACCGCCTGAACATCCTGCTGAGATAAGTCTGTGAAATTCCGAAATCATCGCAGACGCTCTGCAATGAAAACATCTGTGACAAGTTTTTTTTGAGGTACTGCTCGACACTGTCGAGGAAACCTTCTGTATCCTTTTTAATTTGAGCATTATCAATTTGGCGGTTGGTCATAATCTCGTCGATCATATCCCAGATACTCGCCAGAAGCTCTCCGAACGTAGTAGAATAAAACAAAGCTTCATCCAACATTCTTTCCATATCGGCGCTACTTCCCGGGTTTGTGGATAAAATGCTTTTTTCCGCAATATGTAAGAACTGGCGTACCATTTTCTCCACCCATACCTGCGGCCTTCTTTCCGCCTCCCATTGGGAGAAAAGTTTGACAAGCTCCTGCTTAAGTTGGGGCATCGCCTTGCTGGCTACAAGATACTCCAATTTATTCTGCAGCGCACCGTCCATTATAGGTGATCCATCCATGGCCTCAAAAGAAGTTTCAGAACATACTGCTCTGTTTTCTCCAGTTGTAATCGCCTGATCAAGAATATTATACAGTTTTTCCGTTTTCTCCTTGAAATCATCAAGAATCGTAAATTCATAATCATACGCAATCGTAAAAAACGCATGGGGTACGCTCATCTTTTGAACGATTTCTCCCAATATTCTCGCATAATCCGGCATATGCTGCGTTTTGTAACCGGAAATCACAATGGACTCATTGTCGTCTCTGCCCTCAATGAGCCAAACGCCATCCGCAGAAAAGAGTGCCTGAATCCCATGCACATCAAAATCATTAAACAGATATGACGCCACCACATGCTGTTTGGAACAAAATCTTGACGGCAGTCCGTTTTTTCTGATAATTGCGATTAAGAATTCTTTAAAATCCTGATCTATCGGCTTCTCAGTGGCAAATGGCATGTTATATAAAATGCTTTCAAGCTGTTCCTGTCTGCTCTGATAGTAAATGCTGTCTAATTTGACGGACAGCGCGGACAATAACTCACACATCTGAGAAGACTGCACCGGTTTTAGCAGATAATCCTGTGCCCCCGATTTAAAAGCCTGCTTCACATACTGAAAGTCCTGATACCCACTGATCACAACGGTCAGAATATTTGGATACTCCACATTCAGCTTTGAAATCAACTCAATTCCATCCATAAACGGCATTTTAGCATCGGTCAGAACGAGATCCACATGCATACTGCGGATTTTTTCCAGAGCTTCGCTCCCATTTTCCGCCGTGGCCGCAACTTCAAAGCCTGTGCATTTTGTCTCTATTATTTTAACAAGGTATCTCATGATGGGCGGCTCATCTTCCGCAACAAGTATTTGATACATAAAATTCCTCCCTTTTTCATTTTGCTAAATGGTTCCCCCTAGGCTGATACATGCTCCGCCCTCAGTATTATTCTTCATTTCAAATACAAAATTCCGGTCGTAAAAAATGCTCATGCGCGCGTAGGTATTCACAAGCCCCATTCCCCCAATCTTCAAGCCTTTAAAGCTTTCATAACTATGAATTTCCTTTTCAAACTTTTCCATACGCTGTCTGAGCTCGCTGAGAGCCTCCTCATCAAAGCCACTGCCGTTGTCAATCACGTCAAGCTGCCACCTGTCCTCCGTTATGGTTCCGCGGACGGTGATTTTCATAAAGGAGCAGTTTTCAAAGCCATGGTGAAGCGAGTTTTCTACAATCGGCTGTAAAATAAGTTTCGGGATGGGAATGGATTCAAGGGCCTGATCAATGTTGATTTCATATTGCAATTTATGCTCAAATCGCCGTTTCATCAAATTAAGATAATTTCTTAAATGCTCTGTTTCATCCCGGATAGTGACAATTTCATTGTCGGTAGATGTGGAATATCGAAGCATCGAGGAAATCATGCTGCAAATATTGCAGATTTCTTCATCATCGTCCTCCAGACCCTTGCTCGAAATTACATTAAGAATATTGTAGAGAAAATGCGGATTGATCTGCGCCTGCAGGGAATCAAGGCTTGCCTTGAGCTGAAGTGAGTGGGATTTTACTTCATCATTAATTGCCTCATTGAGTCTTTCGCGCATCATTTGGAAGGATTCAAAAAGCAATTCAATCTCATTGTTTCCTCTTTCTACATTGACCTTGTTGGAAAGGTTATAGATACTGGCTTCCTCCATATACCCAATTAATTGTTTAAGCGGTTTTGTCAACACCTTTGAAAATACAAATACAAATAGGATAGAAATCAGAATCAATGCAAATCCGATTATGATAATCATATTTCTGGTAAATGCAAGCTGTGCCAGCAAACTTTCCCTGGTCTGCATGACAATTACCGTCCATCCCGTAAGCTGGGAACGTACACCGACAAAGTTTTCCACTTCATTAGAAATAGGATTTTTACTTTTTAAAACTACATTCGGTCTGCTTTTGACCTGAGAATCATAATAATCGACAAGTTTTGCATTCATGGGCTTATTCGAATACACAACGCGTTTTTCTTCATCAACGATCAATACGTTGAAATCGTTCACTGGAGCTACGATTTTAGTGAGGGAATCCGTCAGGTTTTGAATTTCGAGATAGCCGACAATGCCCGTAGGCCCCTCTATTGCGCGCATCAGTGAAAAAACCTGAATGACTTTCTTATTGGGAAGAGCAACGGTATGTGGGGGTACCATATACCGGCTTCCCTTTTTCATTGCTGTGTCGTTCAGCCATTTTTCGTCATAGTTTCGAAAGGAAAGCCCTATGTAACTGTAGTCAATGTCATAACTTGTAAAAAAGTCGTTTTTTCGGTTGAAAACATGCACATTGAAGACCGTCCGGTTAATTGAATCCCGCATAATCGAATCTTTTATTTTATTCTCTGACTCACCAAGGCTGGTTAAGTTGGAGGTTTGATTTCTGTCAAGGACATTCAAGGTGACATTCGCCGACACAAATTCCGGCCGGGATAAAAGGTCAATTGAGATGTAATCCATCGTTTGAACCAGATTATCCGTTTGCTGGGACATTTTTTTTGCTGAATCATTAAGGCCCGTTTTTGCGTTATTGTCGAAGGCATACGCATTATAATAGTAGAAGCTAAAACTAAGGATGGAGATAAGCAGGATAAAAAAGGTTGAATAGGTCAACACAAGTTTCGCTTGGATACTAATGTGGCGGTTCATAATCAAATTGCCACCTCTCCGTCTTATTTTTAATAGTGTACACATTTTCAAGCTTGCAAAATATTTATGGGTCTTGTGTAAATTCACTTTAATCTATCACAAATTTTTCACAATTTCAAGTAAAATTGACAGTTTGCTTTTATACATTCTCACGTCTGTAATCGTCATGTCATACAACAAATCAGGCGGAATCATGTCAATGCTTCTATCAATGTACATATTCATGCCGGGGATCCGTGGGTCAAAAATGGTGCACTTATTATATTGGCATCCGAGTTTCTGCGCTTTCAATACGTTAAAAAAACGCTGTCTGGAATCTAATTCCAAACAGCGTTTTGTCTACAATCTTAAGTCACGCTAATGATGAATATACGCACCCATAAAGAGATTTGTAGGATACGGACGAATCTGTACTTGCATTGTCACTCATATTGGTCAACGTTGCAATAATTGAACTTTCTTGATCCTGTGTGATCGTTCCAGTGTTCACAAGACTATCCAAAGAGTTTTTTAAAAAATTGTCTTTTGATTTTGATGAGGTTGTGCTGGAACTGTCTGTGGATGATAACGAAGTTGCACAGAGATGGTCACTCCGTGGAGCCAATGCTGCGGCGATTGAACTTTCTTGGTCCTGTGTAATTGTTCCGCTACTTACTAGACTATCCAAAGCGCTTTTTAAAGGATTGTCCGATGATGATGCGGTTGTTGACGACGAGTTTGGGCTCGTGCTGTCACTTGGCGGAGCCAAAGCTGCAGCGATTGAGCTTTCTTGATCTTGTGTAATTGCTCCACTGCTCACAAGACTATCCAAAGATGTTTTTAAAGGATTGTCATCTGTTGACGACGACGAAGTTGAGCTCGTATTGTCGCTCGGTGGAGCCAAAGCTGCGGCGATTGAGCTTTCTTGATCCTGTGTAATCGCTCCACTGCTCACAAGACTATCCAAAGATGTTTTTAAAGGATTGTCATCTGTGGATGACGATGAGGTTGAGCTCGTGTTGTCGCTCGGTGGAGCCAAAGCTGCGGCGATTGAGCTTTCTTGATTCTCTGTAATCGTTCCGCTGCTCACAAGGCTATCCAAAGCGTTTTTTAAAGGATTGTCCGATGACGACGAAGTTGTGCTCGTACTGTCGCTCGATGGAACCAAAGCTGCGGCAATTGAACTTACTTGATTCTGCGTAATCGTTCCATTGCTCACGAGACTGTCCAAAGTATCCTTTAAAGAATTATCCGAAGTCTTGTTAGAGTTTTTGATGCTTTGAGAATAATAGTAATTACTGTTAGCAGAAGAAATACCACTAATTGAACTCATTTTAACCATTTCCTTTCCATTTTTCTCCATATTACTTTATAAACTACATAATTTGTGTGATGGTTACATGACGAAAGGGTGAATTTAATAAGAAATGCTAACATGTAGAAATGGTTACCGTTTATACACTTTCGTGTTAGCAATTATGATCGTATATTTTATCCTGCTTTCGACGGATAAAAACCGCATAGCACTATGTGGGGTCCGGTTATCATCTTTCTTTTATCTGTTTACCGATTTCAACCGTATCGCGGGCAGCCTGCGATATTTTGATTGTTCCGATGCCGTCAACACCGGTAATAATCCTGTCATGAAGCGGCCCGGTCCATTTTTCCGGCAGCGCACCTTCTCCCAACATCATGCCGATAACAGAGCCTGCCGTGGCGCAGTTACAGTCCGTATCAAAAGCGGCAGAAAGAGCTGTTCCGATGGTTTTTTGAAGTTCACCGCCGCCACATAAAAGGCTGACGCAAACGATCTTTGCGTTTGGTAAAACATGGCACCAGTAATATTCTTCTGCTTCGTCGAATTCACTGTGTATCAGCCCGATCATTTCTTCAGCGCTTTTACCGCAGTTGTTCCATAAAATTACTTTTTCAACAGCAGCAGCATATCGCGATTTTGGGGGTATAACAGAAAGGCCTGTTTCAATTATTTTTTCGATATCTGGGCAGCAGGCTGCCGCCGATATCATTGAAGCGACAAACATCGCCCCGTATATGCCGTTTTTTGTATGTGAAATACATGCGTCGCGAAACGCCATTTCCGCCGCTTTTTGCGGTTCGCCGGGGTAAATATAGCCATAGAAATCGGCTCTTATTTGCGCACCGATATATTCCCGGTAAGGGTTTCTGAATTCGGCTGTTTTGGGAGGCAGCATGGCACTCGCCGCGTTCCGGTACGCCACACGCTCAGCAGTGCATGTGTGCAGATAAGGAAGCTTTTC
>WSSedL1CaDRAFT_10001010_pt1 | contig 17927 bp, 15 predicted proteins | sample WetSurSL1Cattail_FD_9464 | JGI IMG/M metagenome (IMG submission 9464)
TCCTGAGCCAGGATCAAACTCTTCATCGTATATTATGCGAGTTAAATGAATTTAACTCTATTTATGTTTGACTGAAGATTCTAGTGGTTATTCTAATTTATCGATTCTATTACTCTTATTCTTTTGTTTTGAAAATCTCTTCTCAAAACGGCTGTCAATTCAATATGTCTAGGAACGTGTCTTTTTGTATTTCGCTTGTTTCTCAAAGCGGCTGCAAAAGTACAACTATTTTCTTTACTCGCAAGAAAAACTTAAAGTTTTTTTTTATTCCTTCTACAAAGAATAAATCTTATTTTCTCTTGTCAGTATCTCAAATAACTTGCCGCTTTTGCGGGGTGCAAATGTAAAACGTAAATTCTTTTCTCGCAAGCTTTTTTTGAACTTTTTTTTTAGAAACTCTCAGCTCCTTTAAATTCGTTTTTCTTACCAGTCTCTCAGTGAACGTCTGCGTTGTTGCGGGTGCAAAAGTAGCTACTCCTAACCGTTATTCAATACTTTTTTCGTAGTTATTTTTAACCTTTTTTTTAACTATCTGAAAATATGAATATTGAATTTTAAGAATTTCTTACTTTGTAGGAATTTGGAGTTTGTTTCGGTGGTATTTAACAAAGGTGCGCCAAGAAATCGCAAAGACTCGCGAAGGGTTTTTGTTTTAATTAGCGCTCCTTCTATATAATAGTAGAGGGATTTTTCTTCTAAACAATAACCCCCTAGCCCTGACAGTAGCGGAAATCCTTGTTTTCTGGGGTTCAGAAAACAAGATTAAAGCGAATAGCAGGAAATAGCTCCAAAAAATCATACCTATATATAATGTATCAACACAAACCATGCTCAACCATAAACAAACAAACCTTCTATATATATTGTATGTATTTTTCTAATACTATATATTTGCACTCTCAAAATTAAACTAACAATGATTAAGATTACTTTGCCCGATGGGTCAGTTAAAGAGTTTGCGCCAGGCGTAACTCCGATGGATGTTGCTAAAAGCATTAGCGAAGGATTTGCACGAAATGTGATTTCTGCTTCCTTTGATGGTACAACCATAGAAACAGTAACTCCTTTGACGACGGACGGCAGTCTTATATTGTATACATGGAACGACTTAGAAGGAAAAAAAGCTTTTTGGCATTCTACTTCTCACGTAATGGCACAAGTTCTAGAGGAAATGTACCCTGGTATCAAATTAACTCTTGGACCGGCAATCGCTAACGGATTCTATTATGATGTAGATTTTGAAGATCAAAAAATTACTGAAGCTGATTTCAAAAAAATTGAAGACAGAGTACTTGAAATCTCTAGAGGAAAACATGAATTTAACCTACGTCCGGTTTCTAAAGCAGAAGCATTAGAATTATACAAAGACAATGTTTACAAAACAGAATTGATTTCGAATCTAGAAGACGGAACAATCACTTTTTGCGATCATGATACTTTTACCGATTTATGTCGTGGAGGTCATATTCCAAACACTGGACTTATCAAAGCCATGAAAGTAATGAGCGTAGCTGGTGCTTACTGGAGAGGTGACGAGAAAAACAAACAGTTAACTCGTGTTTACGGAACATCGTTTCCTAAGCAAAAAGATTTGACTGAATATCTTTTATTACTTGAAGAGGCAAAACGTCGTGACCACAGAAAATTAGGAAAGGAATTAGAATTGTTTGCTTTCTCTCAAAAAGTTGGACAAGGTCTTCCTTTATGGTTACCAAAAGGAGCCGCTTTACGTGATCGTTTGGAGCAATTTTTGAAAAAAGCTCAGAAAAAAGCTGGTTATGAGCAAGTAGTTACACCACATATTGGTCAAAAAGAACTTTATGTTACTTCTGGTCACTATGCAAAATATGGCGCTGATAGTTTTCAACCTATAAACACTCCTGCCGAAGGTGAAGAGTTTTTATTAAAACCAATGAACTGTCCTCATCACTGTGAAATCTACAATGTAAGACCTTGGTCATACAAAGATTTACCAAAACGTTATGCTGAATTCGGAACCGTATACAGATACGAACAATCAGGTGAGTTACATGGTTTGACTCGTGTAAGAGGATTTACTCAGGATGATGCGCATATTTTCTGTACTCCAGAACAATTAGACGAAGAATTCAAAAAAGTAATTGATCTTGTATTGTATGTTTTTGGCTCATTAGGCTTTGAAGACTTTACTGCTCAAATCTCGTTAAGAGACAAAGAGAATAGAGAAAAATACATTGGAACAGATGAAAACTGGGAGAAAGCTGAAAACGCTATCATCAATGCTGCAGCCGACAAAGGTTTAAACACCGTTGTAGAATATGGCGAAGCTGCTTTTTACGGACCGAAGTTAGATTTCATGGTAAAAGATGCCCTTGGAAGACAATGGCAATTAGGAACGATTCAAGTAGATTACAATTTACCAGAACGTTTTGATTTAACTTACAAAGGCTCAGACAATGAATTACACCGACCAGTGATGATTCACAGAGCTCCATTTGGCTCTATGGAACGCTTTATAGCCATTTTACTAGAACACACAGCAGGAAATTTCCCTCTTTGGCTAATGCCTGAACAGGCTATTATATTGTCTTTGAGCGAGAAATATGAAATATATGCTAAAAAAGTTTTAGATTTGCTAGAAAATCACGAAATTCGCGGGCTGATTGATAACCGAAACGAAACAATTGGTAAGAAAATTAGGGATGCAGAGATGCAAAAAATCCCGTTTATGCTGATTGTAGGAGAAGAAGAGGAGAAAAATGGAACCATTTCTATCCGCCGTCACGGTCAAGAAGGAAAAGGAAATATTACCGTTACAATTGATGAATTTGTTGCAATTGTAAACGAAGAAATAAACAAAACATTAAAAGTATTTACAGTTTAACTTAAATTTTAAAGTCATAGCAATAAGAAGCAACAGAGGTTACCAACCTCGCGTAGAAAAAAAAGATGCCCACAGAATAAACAACCTTATTCGTGGTGTCCAAGAAGTAAGACTTGTAGGTGAAAACATTGAGCCTGGAGTTTTTAAACTTTCAGAAGCATTAAGACTAGCTGATGAGTTTGAACTAGATTTAGTTGAAATTTCACCAAATGCAGATCCACCGGTTTGTAAAATCATGGATTATAAAAAGTTCATTTATGAGCAAAAGAAACGAGAAAAAATTCTAAAAGCAAAATCTTCACAGGTTGTTGTTAAAGAAATTCGTTTTGGACCTCAAACAGATGAGCATGATTATGAATTTAAAAGAAAGAATGCTGAAAAATTCTTAAAAGAAGGTGCTAAATTAAAAGCATTTGTATTCTTTAAAGGACGTTCTATTATTTATAAAGATCAAGGTCAAATCTTATTATTAAGATTAGCTACAGATTTAGAAGAGTTTGGTAAAGTGGAAGCGATGCCAGTTCTTGAGGGAAAGAGAATGATTATGTTCATTGCTCCAAAGAAAAAAAAATAAACAAGTCCAAAGTCGAAAGTTGTAATGTCTAAAGTTTTTACTTTATGACTTAAGATTTTCGACTTTAAGACTATACGATAAGTAAGTAAGAATAAATTAAAACACTAGGAAAAAATGCCTAAAATGAAAACCAAATCTAGCGCCAAGAAACGTTTTAAAGTTACTGGTTCTGGAAAGATTAAAAGAAAACACGCTTTTAAAAGTCACATCTTGACTAAAAAATCTAAAAAACGTAAATTAGCTTTGACACACTCAGCGCTAGTTCACAAAACAGATATGAAAAGCATCAAACAACAATTAAGAATTATATAATTAGTAAAAAGTAATTAGCTATTAGTAATTAGCTCCAAGCTATTCACTAATCACTATTTTCCAATCACTAAAGATTCTTTAGGTTAAAAAAAATTCAATAACCTTGGAGTATGGCTATAAGTTCTCTTGATTCAATTCGGGACGCCTGCTACAAAAAAACAATAAAATTATGCCAAGATCGGTAAATTCAGTTGCTAAAAGAGCAAGAAGAAAAAAAATAATGAAGCAAGCCAAAGGTTTCTTTGGTAGACGTAAAAACGTTTGGACAGTTGCAAAGAATGCGGTAGAAAAAGCAATGTGCTATGCATACCGTGATAGAAAAGTGAACAAGAGAAATTTCCGTGCTTTATGGATTCAACGTATCAACGCTGGAGCTCGTTTAGAAGGAATGTCTTATTCACAATTCATGGGTAAAGTAAAAGCTAACGGAATCGAATTGAACAGAAAAGTTCTTGCTGATTTAGCTATGAACCACCCAGAAGCTTTCAAAGCTGTACTTAATAAAGTAAAATAAACGTTTTATCAACTCAATTTAAGACTACTTACTTATATAGAAAACCTCAATCTTTCGATTGAGGTTTTTTTTTACAAGAATAGAAAGATGTCTAGTCCTAAAAAAGCTATTAAAGGCACTATGTTTTTTGCTTTTTCTTTTTAGCGGCTGGAAACAATACATTGTTTAATATCAATCTATATCCTGGCGAATTAGGATGTAAATCTAAAACTGTTGGTGGATCCCCCACTTTATGCTGATAATCTTCTGGATCATGTCCGCCAAAAAAAGTAAACATTCCCTTTCCTTTTTGTCCATGAATGTATCTTGCTTCACCATTTAACTCACAAGTTCCTAAAAGAAGAACATTAGACTTCACTAATCCAGCATCAAAAGCAGTAGTTTGTCCCATAAATCCTTTGATGAGTTGCGTGTGATTTTGACATAACATACTCGGAATTGGATCCCATTTAGCCGAAAATTCCATTAAAGTAAAATAATCTTTTTCCATAGGAATGATTCTTTTTTCGGTCATATCAATATCTGAAAACTCATATTTCTCCGGTTTTCTCTCTAAAGTGAAATCTTTAAATGCAAAAGAATTAGCATAATTAAGTTTGGATTGATAATTTGCTTCACTTGGATCGCCATCAAACATAGATTCGCAAATATCCACACCATCAGCTGATAAAGCAATATCAAAACTATCTGTAGCGGAACACATGGCAAACATAAATCCACCGCCTATAACAAAATCTCTTATTTTTTTGGCAACTGCTCCTTTTTCTTGAGATACTTTTGCAAAACCTAACTTATTAGCTAGATTTTCAGCATCTTTTTTTTGTTCGATATACCAAGGTACATTTCGATAAGAACCATAAAATTTACCATATTGCCCCGTAAAATCTTCATGATGCAAATGCAACCAATCGTAAAGCACTAATTGGTCGCTTAAAACTTCTTCATCATAAATGGCTGTAAAAGGAATTTCGGCATACGTTAAAACTAAAGTCACAGCATCATCCCAAGGTTGCTTTCCTTTTGGAGTATAAACGGCAATTTTAGGTGCTTTTTCGAGAATTACATTTTCCATATTTTGCGATGGACTGGCAATTTCGTTTAAGATATTCTGCTCTTCCGAATCAGAAAGGATTTCAAAACTAACCCCTCTAATTTGGCATTCTTTTCGAATTTCTGTCGCATCGGGCAGTAAAAAAGAACCACCACGATAATTAAGCAACCAACTCGCTTTATACTTTTTATCCAAACACCAATAGGTAATTCCGTAAGCCTTTAAATGATTTTGTTGTGAAGTTTCATCCATTGGCAACAAAATAAAAGAAGCTTTCGCGGAGAAAGAAACTAAGACAATAATGAGTAAGGCTAATTTTTTAAAAACCATTGAGAATGTTTTATTTCAAATATAGCGTTTTATATTAAAACGGCATATCATCGTCGTCATCGTCATTCAAATTACTACCAAAAGCTTCGTGTGGTGAAGGCAAATTTTTAGTAATAAAAGCATTTTCATCTTGATTCATTGATGATGGCAAATCGTCATCATAACCGCCTCCGTAATCATCTAAATTATCAAACTTACCTAAGTGACCTATAAATTTCAAACGAACGTTTTCAATTCCACCATTCCGGTGTTTGGCAATCATAATTTCGGCTTGTCCTGTTGTAGGCGCTGCTTCATCATCATCCCATTCGTCAATTTTATAGTATTCAGGACGATACAAGAATGATACAATATCGGCATCTTGCTCAATCGCTCCCGATTCACGAAGGTCAGAAAGCAAAGGTCTTTTACTAGAACCACGCGTTTCTACCGCACGCGATAACTGAGAAAGTGCAATTACAGGAACATTTAATTCTTTTGCTAAAGCTTTTAAATTTCGAGAGATAGTAGAAATCTCCTGCTCACGATTTCCTCCACCTTTTCCGTTTCCTCCAGCTGTCATTAACTGCAAATAATCGACAATGATAATTTTAATTCCATGTTGCGAAACCAAACGTCTGGCTTTAGCACGTAAATCAAAAATAGATAGTGAAGGCGTATCATCAATAAACAAAGGGGCTTTTTCTAAGTCTTTTACCTTAGTACTCAACATCGTCCATTCATGCGGTTCTAATTTACCAGTACGCAGTTTTTCAGAAGACAAACCAGTTTCTGATGAAATTAAACGAGTAATTAACTGTACCGATGCCATCTCCAGGGAGAATAAAGCTACTGGATGTCCGTAATCTATAGCCATGTTTCTAGCCATTGATAATACAAAGGCTGTTTTTCCCATTGCAGGACGTGCCGCAATAATAATTAAATCGGAAGGTTGCCAACCAGAAGTAAGTTTATCTAAATTGGTAAAACCAGTTTCAACACCACTTAAACCTTCTTGTTTACTAATTTCTTCAATACGTTTTTTAGCTTGTAAAACTAAACTTTGTGCCGTTTCCGAACTACGCTTGATATTTCCTTGTGTAACTTCGTAAAGTTTTGATTCGGCTCTATCTAATAAATCAAAAACATCGGTGGTTTCATCATAGGAATCTTCAATAATTTCAGATGAAATACGAATCAAACTTCGCTGAATGAATTTTTGAAGAATAATCCTCGAGTGAAATTCGATATGAGCAGATGAGGATATTTTTTGTGTCAGCTGAATTAAATAAAAATCGCCTCCTGCTAACTCTAATTTTGCATTTTTTTTCAACTGTGCTGAGACAGTCAATAAATCGATCGGTTGTGTTTCTGTAAACAATTGAACAATTGCTTCAAAAATATGTTTATGGGCTTCTTTATAAAATGCATCAGGCTGTAGGATATCAATAACATCATCAACTCCTTTTTTATCAATCATCATCGCCCCCAGCACAGCTTCTTCTAAATCAAGCACTTGCGGAGGTAACTTTCCTTTTTCTAGATTTATAATTGTAGTTTTATCCACCTTTACAGGCTTAACATTCTTGAAATTTTCCATATAACGAAAGTAACATAAATTTTAAAAAAAAAGCAGTTTAGTTATTACAACTATATGTTTATAACTAGCCTTTTTTTGTTTATAACCAAAAAAAATCCGTCTCGTTTACAAACGAGACGGATTATAATTTTAAAACAGGTTTATTATTCTTGAAATTCTCCCATTTTAGTGTATTTATCCATTCTCTGAGCTATTAAGTCAGCTGTTGATAAAACTTTTAATTCGTTGTATCCTTTTAGGATGTATTCTTCAACCGTTTTAAAAGTAGTCTCTCTGTCGTAATGCGCTCCTCCTAATGGTTCTGGAATAATATCGTCTATTAACTCTTGTCTTTTCATATCAGCAGAAGTTAGCTTCAAGGCATCCGCTGCTTTCTCTTTGTATTCCCAGCTTTTCCATAAAATAGAAGAACAAGATTCTGGAGAAATAACCGAATACCAAGTATTTTCAAGCATATAAACACGGTCTCCTACTCCAATTCCTAAAGCTCCTCCAGAAGCACCTTCACCAACAATAATGGTAATTATAGGCACTTTTAGCAAAACCATTTCATAAATATTTCTAGCAATAGCTTCTCCTTGTCCACGCTCTTCAGCTTCTAAACCTGGATAAGCTCCCGGAGTATCAATCAAAGTAACTACAGGAATCCCAAACTTTTCAGCCATTTTCATCAATCGTAAAGCTTTACGATATCCTTCAGGATTAGCCATTCCAAAGTTTCTATATTGACGGGTTTTAGTATTGTATCCTTTTTGTTGACCAATAATCATAAACGATTGACCACCAATTTTCCCTAAACCACCTATCATGGCTTTATCATCCTTAAAACCTCTGTCTCCATGAAGTTCTAGAAAAGTTTCTCCACAAAGTCCTCTAACGTGATCTAAAGTATAAGGACGGCTAGGATGCCTTGATAATTGAACACGTTGCCATGCCGTTAGGTTCTCGTAAATATTCTTTTTGGTCTCAATCAGTTTTTCATTGATTTGATTACAGGTTCCTGTAACATCAACATCTGATTCTTGTCCAATAACTTGACATTTGTCTAACTGATCTTCTAGTTCTTTTATTGGAAGCTCAAAATCTAAATATTCCATAGGATTTGTGCGTTATTTTTTTATTTCGAAGTGCAAATATAAAATTTTAAATCATTTACACCCGCTTATTTTTTATTTTAGTACTACTTGGCAAAGATACAATCTATAATACAATTCTTTTACAAATTGGGTTTAAAACCTTATTTAATTGATAATCAATACCAAAAATCGAGTTCACCAACTCTATTTTTGTCCTTTCATTCTGTATTTTCTCTCTTTATACAAATAAGAAGCTGTTGTAATGTGTGCTAAAGCATCTTTAGCCATTTCCTTATTTAACTTTGTAGGTACTAACACTGTATCATTTTTCATTTCAAATTGTAAAGGCTCTTTGTTCGGTTGCAAAATAACCACCTGATTTTCAATTCGAAATGCATTATTATCATGAAACTGCATAATAGCTCTTCCGGGAACATTATCCGCTAATTGCATCAAATTCCTTCCTGGCATTGGATTATTAATATCCATTCCTATAAAGTTCAACAAGGTTGGAGCTATATCTATCTGGCTACATAATTTTTTATAGGTTTTATCTTTAGGAATATTAGGCCCAATAAGTAACGCTGGAATATGAAACTTATTAATAGGAACTAAGTTTTTACCATAAGTTCTCGTATTATGATCGGCAATTACTAAGAATATTGTATTCTTGAAATAATGTTCTTTTTTAGCCATTTCAAAAAACTTACCGATAGAAAAATCAGCATATTTCATGGCATTATTTACCGTATTTTTCTTTTTATCGTACAATTGAATTCTGCCATCAGGGAATTCAAATGGTTCATGGTTTGAAGTCGAAAACATTAATGAGAAGAACGGTTTATCTCCCATCGATTTAAAATAGGAATTGGCCTTTACAGCTAAATCTTCATCTGAATAACCCCAAGTTCCTTTAAAAGCCGTTTTACTACTATCATAATCTTTCTCATCGATAATTTTGCTAAAACCATTACCGTTAAAAAAAGCAGCCATATTATCAAAATTAGCCATTCCACCGTAGATAAAACTGGTTTCGTACCCTTTCTCTCTTAAATTTTCTGCCAACGTATAAAAACCTGTTTGCGAATTACTCAATTTCACCACACTTTCTGAAGGTGAAGGAAGAAAACCAGTAACAACTGCCTCAATACCTCTAACGCTTCTTGTTCCGGTACAATATAAATTGGTAAACAACATTCCTTCTTTAGTCAGTTTATCAAACTCTGGAGTTAATGGCAATCCACCTAAACTCCCTACATATTCTGCTCCTAAACTTTCCTGCAAAAATACTACCACATTATAAGGTCTAGCAAGTGTTGTATCTGCTTTTTGCAAATGCATTAAAGGTAAATCAGCATCTGTAAAATTAGAAGCTGGAACATTCATGTATTTTTTCACACGATTAATGGCTTCGTTTGAATCCATTTTTCCATACATCTTAGCCGAATTCCCTTCGTTTTTAAGCGAATAAAGAGCAAATCCTACGGTATACATGGAATTCAGTCCTAAATTATTCGTCAATTGATCTGTAGAAAAAATAGCATTACTAGCGTTTATTGGTCTTTTTGAAACTAAACTAGATCGCGCTCCAAAAAACAAAAGAAAAGCCACCAGAGGAAACAAAATTAATTTAGTACGATAAGCTACAAATTTTGGATAAAACCAATCTGGTGCTTTTTTTATAGCAAAATAAAGAGCAGTAGCTAACATGAAAAAGGAAAATACCATAGAAGTCATATAACTTTTTACTAAAGTTTCCACTACTTCTTTAGGATAAATTAAATAATCAATAAATAATTTATTTGGACGTGTATCGTACTCGTTTATAAAATCGTAACTCGCTAATTCCAAGAAAAACAAAAGGAACAAAAAAGCAATAAAATAGAAACTGAAAAATCTTTTTATTTTTTGCAAATAAGCATCCGGTAAAACAGACAATAACAAAGTGGGCAAAAATGAAATATAAGACAATAGAATAATGTCCATTCGCAAACCAATAGGAAAGATCATCCAATAATCAGGAGTTTGCGTGATGCGTTCTTTAAAAACTAAAAACAATATAAAACGACTTAGTGTAGTAATCAACAAACCAATAAAAAAGAAATTCATTACTGGTTTCATAAAAATAATTTTCTTCATTTTATATAAAATTAAGAGAGGAAATTCGTTTATTTATTTAGTAGTACAGAATCCATTTTCTTCTATATTACTATTATTTTTCTTTATTTTTTTATTGAGTTGATGCTTTAAAACACCATTTAGAATAACTGTAAGTATTATAATAATAGCTCCTGCATAAAAAGAACCGCTCATTTTTTCCTTTCCTCCAATAATAAAATAAGCTAGAATAATCCCGTAAACAGGTTCTAAATTAGTAGTTAGCATTACTGTATATGGACTCAATTGTTTCATCACTTTTACCGATGCTGTAAAAGCATAAGCGGTACAAACAGAAGACAAAACCAATAACAACAACCAATTATTAATTGAAACAGTAAAAAAGTCTAGAGTAAATTTATTTTGTAAAAGAAAATAGCAGCTTATAAAAAGTACGCCTGCTAGAAATTCGTAAAAAGTAATTACTGCCGAATCGTGTTTTTGAATCAATTTTCCATTGTACAACGTAAACAAAACACCTAATACAATAGATACTAAAGCAAATAACATTCCTTCAAAATAATTCACCTCAACTCTCATAATTATTGACAATGCAGCGATTATGACCAATCCAAAGAATACTTCGTACCAAAGTACTTTTCGACCATAAAACAAAGGTTCTAACAACGAAGCCAAAAAAGCTCCCAACGAAAAAACAGATAAGGTTATGGATACATTAGAAACGTGAATAGCATGAAAGAAAAAAATCCAATGCAGTGCAATGAGTAGTCCTACAAAAGTCAAATGAAGTAACGAAGTCCAAGGAATCCGAAATGACTTTTTAGAAAAGAAAACATATAACCCTAAAAATAAGGCTGCAAAGAGCATTCTGTACCAAACAATTGCATCGGCAGCAATGGTAATCAAAGCACCGAGCACGGCGGTAAACCCCCAAATAAAAACAATTAGATGAAGATTAAGGTAACTTTTAAGTCTATCGTTTGGCATTTCGTAATAAAAATATAGCTAGAATTCCGAAAACAATATTAGAAAACCAAACGGCCAAAAAAGGTGAAAAAGTAGATTTTTCGGCTAATACACCAAATATTTTATCAAAAAACACAAAACCAAAAGCTACAGCAATTCCTATGGTTAAATTCATTCCCATACCTCCTCTTCTTTTCATCGAAGAAACTGCAACCGCAATAACTGTTAAGATAAATGCCGAAACGGGAACACTATATTTTTTATATAAAACCACCATATAAACATTAATATTAGACGACCCACGCTTTTTTTCTTTATCAATAAAATCATTTAATTCATCCAATCGTAAAGTCTCGGCAATATAAACTACTGGAGTTAAATCAGCCAGCTCAAATTTAAACTTTAGATTCTTTTCGGGTAAAGATTCTATTTTATCGTCTAATTTACCAACTGTTCTTTTAGTATAATCATAAAGCGTATAAGTACTATCTTTTTCGTTCCATTTAATTCTACTTGCAGTAATTTTAGAAACCATTTTTTCTTTGTTAAATTTCTCCAAAGCAAAATTGAAAGCCATTTTAGATGAAGGATTAAAATTACTTACATACAAAAACTCATGATCATTCAGTTGTCTGTAAACATCAGTATTATCTCCTGCCATTTGTTCTTTTCCTCCAGATTTCAAATAGGTATAACGAAAATTATTGAATCCTTCGCTGGCACTTGGAACTACATAAAATCCCATCAATAAAACAATAATAGAAACTATTGTAGCTCCTATAATATAAGGCCTTAAAAATCGAGTAAATGAAATACCCGAACTTAAAATGGCTATAATCTCGGTATTATTAGCCAATTTTGATGTAAACCAAATAATAGATAAAAACAAGAAAATAGGAAATAAAGCATTGGCGAAATAGATCGTAAAATTATAATAATAGATAGCAACTTTCACAAATGGAACTTTGTTTTCAATTATTTTATTGATCTTCTCCGAAACATCAATTATAATCCCAATTGGAATAAACATCAACAACATAGCCCCAAAAGTGGCCAAATATCTTTTTAATATGTACCTATCTAATATTGTTAACATAGTGCTGATTTGTTGATTTGTTAATTTGATGATTTGATTACGCAAATAACCAAATCCACTAAATTACAAACGTTGACTCATATTTTTCACCATCATCTCTTTCCAAGTTCTAAAATCACCTGCAATAATGTGCTTTCTAGCTTCGCGGACTAACCACATGTAGAAACCTAAATTGTGAATCGTTGCAATTTGTTTTCCAAGGTATTCATTCGCTGCAAAAAGGTGACGCAAATACGCTTTCGAATATTCTGTATCTACAAAAGTATGTGCCATTTCATCAATTGGCGAAAAATCATCTTCCCATTTTTTATTCTTGATATTGATAGTTCCATTTGATGTAAACAACATTCCGTTTCTAGCATTACGAGTGGGCATCACACAATCAAACATATCAATTCCTAATGCTATATTTTCCAAAATATTAATTGGAGTTCCTACTCCCATTAAATATCTTGGTTTGTCTTCTGGCAAAATTTCCGTAACCACCTCAGTCATCGCATACATTTCCTCAGCAGGTTCTCCTACCGAAAGTCCACCAATTGCATTTCCAACTTGATTGGAATTCGCAATATATTCTGCCGACTGACGTCTTAAATCTTTATAAGTACTTCCTTGAACAATTGGAAAAAAAGCTTGATCGTAACCGTATTTCACAGGCACTTTATCTAAATGATTGATACAACGATCCAACCAACGATGCGTCATGTGCATCGAACGTTGAGCATATCTATAATCGCAAGGATAAGGCGTACATTCGTCAAAAGCCATAATAATATCAGCACCAATAGTACGCTGAATTTCCATTACACTTTCTGGTGAAAAAAAGTGGTACGAACCATCAATATGCGATTTAAACTTTACTCCTTCTTCTTTAATCTTTCTATTATTCGAAAGTGAATACACTTGATAGCCACCAGAATCCGTCAAAATATTACGATCCCAATTCATGAATTTATGCAAACCACCCGCAGCTTCTAAAATTTTAGTTTGCGGACGCAAATACAAATGATAGGTATTTCCAAGAATAATATCAGGATTAATATCGTTTTTCAACTCCCTTTGATGCACTCCTTTTACCGAGGCAACTGTACCTACAGGCATAAAAATAGGCGTTTCAATTACACCGTGATCTGTGGTAATACTTCCCGCTCTGGCTTTAGTTAGTGGGTCTTTTTTTAATAATTCAAACTTCATACTACGATTTTTCTTCCGATTGTTCGGCTGGCAAAGATAGTTTAATTTAGAAAATCTTACTCTGTTTTTAACAGCAAAGTAAGAACGTTCATTTTTAATTTTTTTGACCACGAATTACACCTATTAACACCAATTAGAAAATTAAAATCGAATAACACAAATTCTATTTATTTTAATAATTCGTATAATTAAAACAGAGTGTAATTTGTGCTTATTTTTGTAACTCGTGGCTGAAAAGTTTAAATACGAATGCCTTGTTACATGGTTTAAAAAAGTGGAATTAATATTTGTAACTTTGTAGTATCCATAATTACACGCACAATGAAACTCAACATCCAAGATACATTTAACAAAGAATTACCCGCCGACCCAATTACAGAAAACTATGTCAGACAGGTCGAGCATGCTTGTTTTTCATTTGTAACTTCACAAAAAACGGCGAATTCTCAAATTATTCACGTTTCGCCAGAGATGTTAGAAAGACTAGGATTATCAGAAATTGATGCGCAATCAGATGAATTCAAAAATGTATTTACTGGAAATGAAGTTTTACCTAATACCCAACCTTATGCCATGTGTTACGGTGGACATCAATTTGGTAATTGGGCTGGACAATTGGGAGATGGTCGCGCGATAAATTTAACCGAAATTGTACACAACAATCAACGTTGGGCAATCCAACTCAAAGGCGCTGGAAAAACGCCTTATTCCAGAACTGCCGATGGATTAGCCGTTTTGCGTTCTTCTATTCGTGAATATTTGTGTAGCGAAGCTATGTTTCACCTTGGCGTTCCTACCACAAGAGCATTGTCTTTAGCCTTATCAGGTGACGAAGTTTTAAGAGACGTTCTGTACAATGGAAATCCTGCTTACGAAAAAGGAGCTATCGTCAGCCGCATTGCACCTAGCTTTTTACGTTTTGGAAATTTCCAACTCCTAGCAGCTCGCAATGATACAGAAACCTTAAAAACACTTGTTGATTACACCATCAAGCATTTTTATCCCGAATTAGGAATTCCTTCTAAAGAAAGCTACCTGCAATTTTTCAAGAAAGTAGCCCAAAACAGTTTGGAAATGGTCATTCATTGGCAACGTGTTGGTTTTGTACATGGCGTTATGAATACCGATAATATGTCAATTCTAGGATTAACGATTGATTACGGTCCTTATGGTTGGCTGGAAGCTTACGATTATGGTTGGACGCCCAACACTACCGATTCGCAACACAAACGCTACCGTTACGGAAACCAACCCAATATGGTACTTTGGAATTTGTACCAACTCGCCAATGCTTTGTACCCATTAATTGAAGAAACTGAAGGTTTAGAAAAAGTGCTAGCTGATTTTGGAGTTGCTTTCGAAAGCAAATACTTGAACATGATGCGTTCTAAATTGGGACTTTTTACCGAAAACGAAAACGACCAAAATCTCATTCAAGAACTAGAAAACAACTTGCATTTAACAGAAACAGACATGACTATTTTCTTTAGAAACCTAAGTCATTTTCCAAAAGAAAAACCAGAACAAGGAATTCAAACAATACAAGATTCATTTTATACTTCAATCGAAGAATTTCCTAAAATAACTGAAGCTTGGACAAAATGGTTCGAAAAATACAGCCTTCGTTTGCAATTAGAAAAAGAATCGGATACTGAACGTGCTGAAAAAATGAATGCCATCAACCCAAAATACGTTTTAAGAAATTACATGGCACAATTAGCCATCGACGCAGCCGACAAAGGAGATTATAGTCTAATTGACGAACTTTTTAACTTATTAAAAAAACCGTATTCTGAACAAAAAGACCAAGGAAAATGGTTTGCAAAACGACCGGAATGGGCCAGAAACAAAGTAGGTTGTTCTATGTTGTCTTGTAGCTCTTAATTGTTATTTTCATAAAAAATCTATTTTCATTTCAGTATATAAACAACATGAAACATACCTTATTAATCGTTCCTGGATTAGGCGATTCGACCGCAGGACATTGGCAAGACAATTGGTTACAACATTTTCCAAATGCTAAAAAAGTAGTTCAAAATAACTGGAATCAACCGCAATTACAGGATTGGTTAACAAACTTAGATGCTACTATTAAAAGTATTGAAACCCCCATTGTAATTGTAGCACATAGTTTAGCCGTTTCTTTGGTAATGCATTGGTCACAACAAAATGATACCAGCAAAATTGCCGGTGCTTTACTCGTAGCTCCCGCCGATGTTGAATCCGCCGAACATACTCCAAAAGAAGTTTGGAACTTCGCTCCTATTCCTTTAGAACAATTAAACTATCCTTCTATTGTAATCACCAGTTCGAATGATCCTTATATTTCAGATAAAAGAGCGGAATTTTTAGCTCAAAAATGGGGAAGTGAGTTTTATAATGTTGGTCCAAAAGGACATTTGAATCTGGCATCGCAATTGGGACTTTGGGAAGAAGGGCAAGAAATCCTTGGATTTTTATTTCAAATTATTGTAGAAAAAAAGGTTACAAACAAGTAGTTGCCGCTGCTGGTGGTGATCCAATAAAAGCATTCCAATTGTTATTAATCGGAAAATTACAAAATCTAAAGAAGAAGAAATCAAATAACTATTTCATACAAATACACCTTAAAGTCTTGCTAACCACAAGACTTTTTTTATTTTCCATCTGTAACTAAAGTTACTGTAGTCTCCTATTTATTGAACTAGTTTTACATAAACAAAAAACTAAAAAATGGACTTACAAAAAACAATACAAGAAAATGAAGGAACTATAATTGATGTTCGCTCCTATGGTGAATTTATGGGAGCTCATGTCGCTGACTCTGTCAACATTCCTTTAAATCAAATTCCAGAAAGAATAGAGGAAATTAAAAAACTAAAAACACCTTTAATTCTATGTTGCGCTTCAGGTAATAGAAGCGAACAAGCACAACATTTTCTTTCACAGCAAGGAATGGAGTGTTATAACGGAGGTTCTTGGTTAGACGTCAATTATTACAAATCACAAACAATAAAATAATTATGCTTCATACATTAAAAAAATTATTAAGTATAGCTCCAAAAGTAAACTTTCAAGACTTAGTACAAAATGGAGCTATTGTATTAGATGTCCGTTCTCCGAGTGAATACAAACAAGGTCATATTAAAGGATCTATAAATGCACCATTAAACGAACTTTTAAAACACATTTCTAATATAAAAAAAGATACTCCAATTATTAGTTGTTGCGCATCAGGAATGAGAAGTGCAACAGCTAGAAGCATCTTGAAATCGAATGGTTTTGAACAAGTTTATAACGGCGGCAGCTGGAGCAGCTTAGCAAACAAAATCACATAATTACTTTATTTGAACAAAAAATATTTTTTTTTTAACAAGTAGAAGGAAAATTGTTAAAACAGAAATGTTTTTCAAAAAATAATTTCCAAAAAACAGCTTAACAAAAAACTAAAAATACTTAACCAATCAAAAGATACTTAGTAGACACCAATTTCAATCAAATCACTACCAACAAAGACTACAGAAGTAATTCTTGAAAAAATTAGTGTGAAATTCACATTTATAAAGCCAAACTATTTCCCTTCAAATAAAATTAAAAGCTTCTTGAAAGCATTTTTCCAATACAATTAGTTAGCAAACAATTCTAAAAATCATTTGCCTTACGGTAAAATAAAAATTATATTTGCCATAGTTTAACTTTTACACTCAAAATGAAACCTAACACTCAACAATTAAACGATTTAATTATCCAAGTAAGAAGAGATATTCTTCGAATGGTTCACGCTGTTAATTCAGGTCACCCAGGAGGTTCTCTAGGTTGTACTGAATTTTTAGTAGCCTTGTATCAAAATATAATGGACCGCAAAGAAGGTTTTGATATGGACGGTATTGGTGAAGATTTATTCTTCCTTTCAAACGGACATATCTCTCCAGTTTTCTACAGCGTTTTAGCAAGAAGTGGTTATTTTCCAGTTGCTGAATTAGCTACTTTCCGTTTGTTAAATTCAAGATTACAAGGTCACCCAACTACGCATGACAACTTACCAGGAGTAAGAATCGCTTCAGGATCTTTAGGTCAAGGAATGTCGGTAGCAATTGGTGCAGCACAAGCTAAAAAATTAAATAAGTGTAACCATTTAGTTTATACTCTTCACGGGGATGGTGAATTGCAAGAAGGTCAAAACTGGGAAGCAATTATGTATGCATCTGCTAAAAAAGTGGATAACTTAATTGCAACTGTAGATTTAAACGGAAAACAAATTGATGGAACTACTGA
>WSSedL1CaDRAFT_10001011_pt1 | contig 17915 bp, 21 predicted proteins | sample WetSurSL1Cattail_FD_9464 | JGI IMG/M metagenome (IMG submission 9464)
CAGCCGCTTGTTGAGTTCGCTTGGTTTTAAGTAATTCTTGGATTGTCTCGGCTCGTAATAAAGGAGTATCCCCATATAAAACCAATAAATCCCCGTCTACCTTCGATAAAATCTCCTGAGCCATCATCACGGCATGACCGGTGCCCAACTGTTGCTTTTGCCAGACATATTGCAAATCATGGGCTTGGGCTTGGGCTTGACCCTGACCAAGACCGTGGCCTTGGTCGATGGTATCAATAACTTGCTGGCCTTCAAAGCCGACTACCACGATTGTTCTAGATGAACCGACTTTGATTGAGGCATCCACAATATATTGTAACATCGGACGCCCTAATAATGGATGCAATACTTTAGGAAGACTGGAATTCATCCGGGTTCCCTGTCCAGCTGCTAAAATAATTGAAGTTAATTCAGCCATTACCATCTCTCCCAAACGAACGAAAATAAATTCCTTATCCAAAAACAAGTAAAACGCAGCTTACTCTTGAACAAAGTTAAAAAAAGAACTCCTACGAGTTCTTAGGGTTATACGATTATTGGCTGGGGCGGCTGGACTCGAACCAACGAATGCGGGAGTCAAAGTCCCGTGCCTTACCAACTTGGCTACGCCCCAATGAGTGCAAAAATAGTATACCAATCATCTGATTTAATGTCAAGCCTCTTACCAGAGAATTTGCTAAGCAAAGCCTGTATTTTAAGTTATCCTTTAACTGAAGTGCCTTTTTCTGTAACCTCGCCGGGTGGAATCTTTATCTAAACAAAAAAGAACCTGCATCGCAAGTTCTTTTAATAGACTGTGGTTTAATTAGTTATCGGTAGTCTCATATTCTTTGAGAATAGCGGTCTGAATTAATTCGCGGGCATCGGAAGTAATTGGATGAGCGATATCGCGAAATTCTCCTTCCGGAGTTTTACGGCTAGGCATCGCCACAAAAAGACCATTTTGACCTTCGATAACTCGGATGTCTCTTACTACAAAAGCATCATCAATTGTAATTGAAGCTATCGCTTTCATTTTGCCGTCCGAATTGACTTTTTTAAGGCGTACATCAGTGATGTTCATTGCACCCACTCACCTTTCTATTCTTCTGTCAAAGTAGTACATAAATATTTCCATAAATTTTATGAAATTCCTTCTGCTAATTGAAATTTTTTACTTTTTTTTTCTTCACTGGCCAATTCTGTCAATTTGTGTGTTCGATTAAATTGGAAATTTTCACGAGTTGTCCGACAAATTAGGTAACAAAACCAATCAATATCCGGCTATCCGTAGTAACCGATTTATAGGCAAAAAAAGAGGCCCTTTTAGGCCTCTTTTGATCATCGCGTATTTTGGGGGGTTGCCCTAACTCAAATAACCCGTTTGGAAAGTACTTCTTTGGCCAGTTTAAAATCACTCGGCTTATCCACATCGATCCCTACCTCCGGGTAAGGGGAAATAATTCCGACGGCATTAATTTTAAAAGTTCGCAAGACCCGCTCCTCAATGGCATTAATCGTCAAATTTCCCAACAAAAAATAAATAAAACAGCGCCAACCCAACAATCTGCCAAGCTGAATTGGCTTTTTACGTAAGGCAACTACTTTGTGTAACAATTCACGGTTCCCGTTAATAATACCCGGCGCCAACAACACCAAGTTACCTCCGGTAAAAGTGCCTTCGCGCAATTTTACATAAGTGCGTTGAACCCCGGGATACTTTCTTTCATTACGTTCTTTGGAAACAAACGAATAATAGACATCTCCTTTTCGTTCTTTACAACGGCATAGGAAATCTTCGACTGCTTCCCTGGTAATCAAAGGAATATCCGATGTTAATGCCAATACCGGCTCATTGGCATTCAATATATCTAGGCCACGACTTAAACTGTCAATCATCGAATCGCCGGGACTGATAATGATATCAACGCTGCCTTTAACGTCTTCCGAGAGCATGGATGTAGAACCAACAACGATTATCCTGGTTATGACACCGACTTTTTTTAAAGCCATAATTACATAATCCAGCATGGGTCTACCTGCTATCTCAATCTCCGCCTCAAATTGGGCTGGGCTAACGCGGCGAAGCGCTCCGGAATTTAAACCGCCTGCCAAAATAATCGCATCCATTTAATTACCTCCATGCTTGGCATCGTGCTGAATCATGTTCATCATCGTATTCTCTGCATTTTCAATGTGCTCCTCGGCTAACTTTCGGGCAAGTTCACCATCGCGGGATGAAATAGCCTCCACAATCTTACGATGCTCTTCAAGAGCAATTTTCATACGCCCGGGGAATGAGAGCGAGGTTGTACGAAATCTTTGGATTTGTTCCCGCAGATTACTGATGATCTGGGTGAGACGTGAATTCCGACTCAACTTATAAAGTAAGGTGTGAAAATCGGTATCGGTTTCAACGACTTTTGCCAAATCACCGAGATCAATATCCTCTGATATTTTGATCAAATACCGCTCCATTGTCTCAAGTTCCTCATCAGTGGCCCGTTCGGAAGCGAGTTCAGCGGCCAGTCCCTCTAGGGCACAGCGTATTTCAAAGACATCAGCTATGTCTTTTACGGAAATTCCTGCCACATAAGCCCCTTTACGAGGAATCATCACCACCAGACCCTCTAATTCCAATTTGCGAATCGCTTCTCTCACAGGGGTCCGGCTTACACCCATCTCTTCCGCCAGCTGAATCTCCATCAAACGGTCACCTGCGCCTAAGGTTCCACTGATAATGGCCTCCCGTAAAGATTCAAAAACCAATTCCCGCAAGGGTTTATAATTATCCAGGCGGATTGGCACCAAAGGTTGTCGATCCATAAATCTCTCCTCATTTCTACACTCAGTTCCACAATTTCGAGCCGGTGGATTTACTAAAAAGACGTTAAGCACTGGAACCACTGGGGGGGAAGGGCTTTGCATAAAGGCTCGATTAATGCAGTCGGCGGATTTAAAGTAAATACCGACGGTCCACTACCCGACATCAGATTGGCTTTCAGGCCAAATTGACAAAAAATCTTTTTCAACTGACTAATTACCGGAAAATCAATAACCGTCAACTCTTCAAAGACATTTCCCCAAGCTTGGGTTAGTTGCTCGATATTGCCGGATTCCAATGCCTCTACTACCCGACCGACTTGGGGCCTTTGCAAAGCCTCGGCAGCCTGAAACCGATTATATGCTAAAGCAGTTGATACCTCGACGTTAGGAGTAACCAGTAACAGATCGGCATGGAGTTGTGAACGAATCGCGGTAAGCTTTTCACCAATACCGCCGGCCCGGGCAGTGCCCTTGTGAATACAAAAGGGGACATCCGCCCCTAATCTTACTCCCAAATTCATAAGTTCTTCGGTTGATAAATTCAATTCCCATAATTGATTTAAACCGGTCAATACGGCTGCAGCATCGGCGCTGCCTCCGGCTAATCCGGCCGCAATCGGGATATTCTTAAGGATATGTATTTTAACTCCTTGGCTAACGCCGGTCACCTGTTGAAGCAGTTCCGCTGCCCGCCACGCTAAATTGCGCTGATCAATAGGCAAGCGACCGTCGCTACAGGTTAATTCAAACTGAGGATTATATTCAAAGGTTACCTGATCCGCGAGTCGAATGGTCTGCATCACCGAATCAATCTCGTGATATCCATCGGAACGTTTATGTAAGATATCCAATGCCAAATTTATTTTAGCCGGAGCCTCTAGAATAATCATGTCGATCCATTCATTTCGATGTTATATGAATTATATATTTGCCAAATACTTGTTAAATTCCTGCCGTAATTTGTTGAAGAATGAAAATACACCGGTTCCCCAGTGTATTAAATAGACTATTTCTCGTAGAACTTCGGGTGGTTTTAATATAATTATGGCCGTGCACCATGCTTTGACCTAATTTTCCCAAACGCGCCTTATCAGCCGGCTCCTACCAGGCAACCCCACGGCACACAAAGGTTCTTACTTACCGTTGCTTCCTTCCGGACCTGGCGGGGTTTATAAGTCTTTGTTGCGCGAGACCCAATTCTCAACACCACTTAATCAGGCCGGACTTACGAAAACCGGCCGCATCATGGAATTCAACCCTGCTATAGCGGGTTGCAGGCTACAGGGCACCGCTACCTCCCCGTCTAGCACGACCATAAACTCTAATTATAAATTAGTAATAATATTATATCATATCCAACCCGGCGATCAACTGTTAAATTTTTCAAAGATTTCTTGAATCAGAAAATCCTTTATCTAAATTCGCTGTTCCACCGCTTTACGAAAGCGCTCAAAATAATCGCCAAATGTCTTGGCCGTACATCCGGGGTTTTTAATACGCACTCCCGGTACGCGCAGCCCGATTAAAGAAAACGCCATTGCCATCCGGTGATCGTCATACGTCTCAATTTCGGCGGCAACCGGAGTTCCCGGCTCAATTTTAATCCCGGTCTCCGTCTCTTCGGCATGAATCCCCAAACGGGCCAGCTCATGGATGATGGCTTCCACCCGGTTGGACTCGTGGTATTTGATCAGCGAGATATTCCGGATATTCATCGTTGAAGTCGCAAACGGAGCAAGTGCAGCCAGGGTCATGGTTTGATCGGGCATTCCCCCCATATCGATATCAATACCGGGGAAGACTCCGCCAGCCGGCCCTTGCAGCCATAAACCCTCAGGATGTTCTTCCACTCGGCTCCCCAGTTGCTTTAAGGCCTCGACAAATTTGATGTCGCCTTGCAACGAATCCAAATGCACTCCTTGGACCAACGCCGATCCACCGCTTAAAACCGCCATTGCCAAAAAATAACCGGCATTGGATGCATCGGGTTCAATCGCATAATTCATACCGTGATACATCTGACCACAGGGCACCTCGAAGTGCTGAAAATCCCGATTAACGACCTCTACTCCAAAATCGGCCATCATTTGAATGGTCATCTCTATGTATGGCCTAGCTGCCAAATCTCCATCCAATGTAATCACTAAATCCTGCTCTCCATAGCAACCCACCAGCAACAATGCGCTCAGAAACTGACTGCTCTGGCTGGCATTAATGGTTACGTGCCCGCCTTTAAAACCGTTCCCGTGCAATGAATACGGGAGACTATCCGAATTTTGCAGAAAATTGAAATCTACTCCCAACTGGGTCAAAGGATCCAATAGGGGTTTCATTGGCCGGGCCGTCATTTGAGGAGAAGCCTGAACCAGATATCGTCCTTTCGATAAAGCCAACATCGCTGTTAAAAATCTGGCTGCGGTGCCGGCGCTGCCTACATAAATCTCTCCCTGTCGGTTGGGGATTTTTCCCCCTTGCCCCCTAATTGAAACCAGGCGCCGCGTTTCATCGACTTCCACTTTAAATCCCAATTTGACCAGGGAGTCCATAAAATGCTTGCTGTCATCGCTAAACAAAACATTGCTTAAGGTGGTAACTTGATTTCCCAGAGCCGCGATCAATAAAGCCCGGTTGGTAAGGCTCTTGGAACCGGGTATGGTCACTGAAAAATTTAACGGTCCGGATGTGGAAGGTACTTCAAAAACCTCATTTTCGCTCATCGTAAACTAACTACTCTCTGTGGGTTAATTTTTTATCTTTATTCACTTCCCGGTCAAAGTTTCCTGCTGAAAAGTTAAAATTTCTCAGTTTAAATTTCGATTGATTTCAATCTCTCAGCTTTGTGCTCCAACCGAGGAGCCCGTACAACAAACAATACCCGAGCAATCCCTCCCAAACCCATAGGGCTCCTAATAACACCACCCCGTCTCCGACCAGCCCCGGAAACTTAAAAAAATAACGTCCGCCAATTAACAACAAACCCAGGATTATCCTGGTAATCCGATCTAAAGGACCGATATTCATGCTTCATCCATCACCCCGGTTATTTTGCCCTATTCTTTTCTTCAAAACCTCTAAAGCAAAAACCGCTTTATGTCGAAACAATAATAATGGTTTGTTTGGAGAAGAGGTGAAACAATGATGATTTCAGAGAATAACTCCGATAAAAAAACCCAGCAGGGTAATGAAAAAATTTCGAGTAAATACCGAATCGGTAATTGCAGCTTTTATCAGTATAAAGATCCCAACGGCAAGACTGTCCAAATCAGTCGTCCGGCTTTTGTCAAAATTAATACCATTGAATAACCAAATTCCGCCAAGAAGATATCTATGGCGGAATTTTTTATCAAAGGCGTTATCTTGCACCGCCAGCGATCATTGCTCAACCTATAACCTTAGAAATATCTTCCGCTTATACATCAGATATAATATAAACCACCCGGCCGCAAGCGTTGACAACGCCAGAAAGAATGTTTGCCACGCTCCCAAGTATATCGTTAATTCCCTGCCAAATAAGCTATTCAATATTTTATCGAAAGGAATGATATTCATTGCCAGATAAATAAAAATGGAATTAAGGCCAATCACAATAAAAGGAAATGCCCATTTTTTATACCCTACAATATCAATTATCCAATAAAACAAGGCCATAATAATTGTACTTAATCCCCCGGTCAGTAAAACAAATGAACTGGTCCATATTTTTTTATTAATTGGAAAATCCAATCCCCATAATATTCCTAATCCTACCAGCAATATTCCAGCCAATGCTAATAGAATCGCTTTTTCCTTTTTAGCAATCGGTTTCCCTCTCCCGATTACTTTCCAGTCTTTTCTTAACCAGAATCCGCTAAATACACCCATTTGACAAGTAACTAACGCCGGGAATGTGCTTAATAACCCTTGCACATCCCAAGTGTCATAATACAGTCTCCCGGGCAGGAAAAGCCGATCGAAATAATTGGCGAAATTGGCCTCCGGCGGATTCCAAACACCCGCTCCAAACCCCGGAACAATGGTAAACTTTAATAATAACCAATAGGCGATTAGTATCGCTACTGCTATCGCCGCTTGATGGCGCACCCGGATGAAAAGTACCATGATTGCGGTGCCGCAATAACAGAGAGCAATTCGCTGTAATACCCCCATCCAACGTATGTTGGTTAACCAGCCATGTATATCCAAGCCGGAATTACTCATATATACTCCCAATAAAAATAATAGCAGCGTTCGTTTCAAAATTCGTCCCAATATCCTTATAGGGTTATCCCCCTGCTCCAGGTGACGCTTAATGGAGAAAGCTACTGAAACTCCGGCCACAAAAATAAACATCGGATAAATCAGGTCGTAAAAGGTAAAACCGTTCCAATCACTATGATTAAGCTGCACCGCTACAAAATGGGCTCCCGGAAACTTCAAACGGGCCAAGCCATCTGCAAGTTTTTCGCCCCCGATAATCCAAAACATATTAAAACCACGTAAGGCATCCAAGGATAGTACGCGGTTATTTTGAGTTGAGCGTTGTATTTTACCCATAGTTAAGCCCCTCATTAAATGATTTGGCAAGTCGGATGCTCGATTATAGCCGATTGTTTCCCATCTCAGAAAATGCCTTATATATAAAATGAAAAATCAGGAAGACTCCTGATTTTTTCAGCCTAATCAAATATATTTTATTAAAGGAATCCGATACATGATTAATTTATTTTATTCAAGAGCTAATAAACCTTTCATCTTTAATTATAATGCTTATTAACATTTTTTCAATAAGTTATCCGGTTGATTTACTTGCTAATTTTTACTAACTGGGATTTAATTAAAGTAACTATTTGGTTTTAATGCAATGCTAAAAGGCTTACCACTTCTTCGGTTGTCCGAATTTTACCTATCCGCGGAAAGATGGTTTTACAAACATATTCATGTTCTTCTTTTGTTCCTGCCGTCATGGCGTCTTCCACAAAAATTTGATGATACCCATGTTGAAAAGCTTCTCTGGCTGTGGTATCCACACCAATTCCAGTAGAGACGCCGCACAATACAATTGTATCGATACCACGACGCCGTAACTGCAAGTCAAGGTCGGTACCGTAAAATGCCCCCCATTGCCGTTTGGTAATCACATGAGCATTTTTAATATTGGCTAGTTCCGGTATCAAGTTATCCCACCCTTCTGGGTATTGAACCGGCCTCAGGTTTAAATCGGTCTTCGGTTTAAACATGTCTTTGCCATCGATTGACGAAACTCTTACCAGAACGACGAAAGCGCCTTTCCCGATGAAGGCGTGAATTAATTTGCCGGCATTCTGAATCACCTGGGCGGCAGTATAAGGGGAAAGTTTCCTCTCAGGGTTGGCAATTCCATTTTGTAAGTCGATGACGACCAGCGCCGTTTTTTCCGGTTTTATGATTTCAGTTTCGGTTGGTTTTAAATTTGCCATTATCGTTTCTCCTATTCATTAAGTCTTTTATATACTTTAAAATAAACCCACAATGCGTTTATCAGTAACAAGGCGCTGGTGATAAAAAATACATACCGGATACCGAGCCAGGCAGCTACTTGTCCGCCCATGACCGCTCCTCCAAATACCCCTAAATACCCGGCAGACATACTAAAACCAAAAACTCTGCCGGTAAGCGAGGCCGGAGTAATTTTCTTCACCAGGGTATTCACGGAAGGATTCAATCCCGCCATCGCCAGCCCCAAGAAAAAGCGAAGCCCGATAAACTGCCAAGGATTTTTGACAAAGGCCTGGGGGATAAAAATAAGTCCTGCCACGATCAGCGCCACCAACATTACCTTCTGGGCCCCGATTTTATCGGAAAGTTTACCTAAGTTTGGAGCGGCAATGATATTGGCCAGTCCGGAAGCAGAAAAAGCCAGTCCGGCTAAGAGAGCTACATGGCCGATTTGATGAGAAATTTGGACTATATAGACGGTAACGATGGGTTCCACTGAATAAAAAGCCAGGGTTAACATAAAAAAGGTTACAAACAAGATGATCGTCAGGCTTTTTTCAGGGATGCTATTCCATATCTGCTTCATACTTTCGGCCTTTTTATCTTGACGGGTAAAAGATTCCTGGACAAATAAAGCTGTGGTAATAAAGGCTATCAAAAGCAGTCCGCCGGTTATAAAAAATACCGGTTGAAAACCCAGGTTCTCTTCGATATACCCGCCAATCATGGGTCCCAATAAAGCACCGGCGATATTAGCCGTTGAAAGGGTGCCCAAAGCATAACCGGCATGTTCCATATCCGTCTGCGTGGCAATCAACGTCGTGCAGGCTGTACCATAACCGGTGATAGCGCCCTGCAATAATCGGAGTCCGATGAGTACGTATACATTCGGCGCAAATCCCATGCAACCGATGATGATCCCCATACCAAGGCTGGCCCGTAAAAGCATCGGCTTTCTTCCATATTTGTCCGCGGCATGTCCCCAAATCGGCGAAAAAATCGCTGAAATGATATAGGTGATACCAAAAGCAAGTCCGGAAAGTTGGGCGATTGAAGCGGCGTTGGTAACTCCAAGATGCTTGATATAGAGCGGCAATACCGGAGCAATCTGACTCATTCCGATAGCGGCCACAAAGATCCCAAACCAGCAAACGATTAAATTTCTTTTCCAAAGCGGCATGATAATACTCCTTATGTTCAAAGCTGTCTGAATTCATTCGTATTCAAGTACAACAATTTCTTTATCTTGATATTTTTTGATATTTTCCTTATTGATTTCTAGTTCCTTACACTTCTGAGCTTTTAAATTTGAAGCGGCAATGAATTTATCGACCTTCTCAAATAAGAAGCCGAATACCCACAAGGCTTTGGTCCGGTAATGCATCGGGATTACCATTGCCGGATCCAGCTGCTGCACGACTTCAATGGCATCCGCGGCCCCAATAGTAGTAGGGCCTCCACCAACCGGCAGCAGGATGATGTCCACCTTTCCAATTGCGGCGAGCTGCTTGGAATCTAATAAATGCCCCAGATCACCGAGGTGGCACACGTTGATTCCGTCAATGGAAAAGTTATATACCGTGTTTTTTCCTCGCTTGGCCCCCGAAACTTTATCGTGAAAGGTAGCCACCCCTTGGATGGAAATGCCGTTTTCCAAGTAGGCGCCGGCTTTCTGAATATGGGTAAAGCGGCCCTTGACCGCATTGATATTATTGTGATCCGCATGATCATGACTTGTCGTTACGATATCCGCTTCAATTTCCGGCAACTTGTAACCCAGCATGTTTTTAAACGGGTCCGTAAGTACTTTGGCGCCGTTTTCCGCCGTGATCAGAAAACAGGATTGGCCAAACCATTTGATTTTCATTTTTTTGATCCCCTTTCGAATACCGTTTCTACTGTACATCTATACATCACGCCCACGCACACGTGCGCGCGCCTTAAATAGCTCCATAAATTCCTGATGAACTTGTTGTAGCAAATCGGGGATTGGAAGCTTTTGCGGGCAATGTCCCATGCAAATAAAATCCCGGCCGAGAGGGCATTTGGTCGCCAGGTACGCCTTATCCCGGTAGCCGTCCCTCAAAGCTTTTCCGGTAATAACTTCGCTGTCGTTATAGAGGTAGGCGGTATCCAGGTAATTAACGCCATGGTCGATGGCAAACCGGACCATTTGAATGGCTTCTTTTTCGTCTTTCGGAAACCTCATACAACCCAGGCCGAACCGGGATACTTTAAGTCCTGTTTTGCCATATTGGGTGTAAATCATAGGTCTCACTCCGTTTCGTCTGAATGGATAGCCAACGAATAATGAAAATCCAATAAAAGCCTTCTCTATTGTCCGGCCCCAACGACCGGGCATGAATAATTAATATTTCTATATTATCGCACGGAATGGCTTTATACCATGCACAATATTAATTTCCATGGACGATTTTGCTATAATATTGAAGGGCTTACCCCTTCGATTTTTTAAAGATCCGGCTAAAATAAAATTCATCCGTTAATCTAAGGACCCCGGCTATTTCCTGAATTATCGGATCATAGCGAACTATATAAAGTGACAGGATAGTTTAAGCTCCGTTTACATTTAAATTGTATAATAAAAGAAATTTAGACACACGAATTTGCTTTAGAAATGGAGCTGTGGGGATGAATAAAATCATGGTAGTCGATGATGATACCTATATCCGTGAGCTTGTGAGCACCTTGCTTCGCAATGAGGGTTTTGATGTGTGCGAGGCGGTTGATGGCCGGGTTGCCCTCCAAAAGCTCGCTGAAGAAAAAATCGATCTCTGTATACTCGATATCATGATGCCCAATATGGACGGTTTTGAGTTTTGTAAAAACGCCCGCCGTTACTATAAGGATATGCCAATTCTGATGCTGACGGCCAAAGGCGAAGTAAGTCAAAAGGTGAAAGGTTTTGAGCTTGGAGCAGACGATTATTTGACCAAGCCGTTTGAGACGGCGGAGTTAATCGCCCGGGTAAAAGCGCTGCTTAAACGCTATAAAATCTCTTCCTCACAAATCGTGCAGATTGGCGATTTGACACTGGATCGAAATAGTTATGCTGTGATGATCAATGGTGCGAAAATAGATATACCTATGAAAGAGTATGAGCTGTTGTTTAAGCTTGGCAGTTATGTAGGTAAAACCCTATCCCGCAATCAACTGATTGAAGATGTTTGGGGCTTTGACTTCGATGGTAACGAGCGGACCCTGGATGTGCATATTAACCGTTTGCGAGACCGTTTTCCAGCGGAGCTATTTCATTTCAAAATTACCACCATTCGTGGATTGGGGTATCGACTGGAGGCAACTCCATGAAAAAAGGACAATGCGTTCAGTTTGTCACAAGATATATTAAATTTCTACTTTTCTGTACTTGCGCCTTTGCGGTGGCTTATGGTTTGACTCGCTTGATTTTCAGAATAACCGGACAGCCCCCGGAGCTCGTGGACCATGTGCTTTCCGGTCTTGTTGCGATGATTCTGATGCCTGTGGGCAGAATACTATATACTTTTATACTTGATCGAACAACAGCTGGAGGAAAACATCACGATTTTATGCATCCAAAGCAGCTTACGGATATTCTTGATGCCATGAGCAAGATTGCCCAAGGAGATTTCCGTGTGTTTGTCACCACAGAGGATGGACGCAACCCCTACGGTGAGGTGGCTGCCAGTGTCAATAAAATGGCAAAGGAACTCGGTTCCATCGAGAAACTACGGCAGGATTTTATTTCCAACGTATCTCATGAAATTCAGTCTCCCCTCACCTCCATCAACGGATATGCCTCCCTGTTAAAGCGTGAAGATATTAGTACGGATCAGATTACCCATTACGCCACGATTATCGAAACAGAAAGTAAGCGGTTATCAAAATTGAGCGATAATCTTTTGCGCCTTTCATTTCTGGAAGCGGATAGCACCCCCATGGAAATCAAAGACTTCCGTCTGGATAAACAGCTTGAAAGCATACTCCTGATGCTGGAACCGCAATGGGCTGCCAAGAACATTACTCCTGATGTATCCCTACCCCTCATCATGGTGACGGGCAATGAAGATTTACTGGGTCAGGTCTGGATCAATCTTTTGTACAACGCGATTAAATTCACGCCTGAAAATGGACTGATTCGGGTCGTGCTTACCCGTAATCAAGACAATGTGGTATGTACCGTTTCCGACAACGGCATTGGCATTTCCCCGCAGGATCAGATGCACATTTTTGAACGATTTTACAAAGTGGACAAATCCCGGGACCGTTCCTTAGGCGGCAATGGTTTAGGGCTTTCGCTGGTAAAAAAAATTGTTGAGATGCATCAGGGTAAGGTTACCGTCAAAAGTGAGCAAGGACAGGGTGCTGAATTTATGGTAACGCTGCCAAAGCATAATACAGGAAAGAATAATTCGAAAGAGGAACTACAATAAATAAAATTTGGATTATTTATCCCTGAAAGCTGGGCATAGTAACACCATAGCTCATACTAAGTTGCAATCAAAAAGGTACCCATAAAATCAGAAGCAACTTAGTATAAAGGACCAATTTGCATCAATTAGTCTCTCTTCGAATGCAAATTGGTATCAAACGCCGCATGGTCATCAACGACTGCGGCGTTTTTTCATGCCCGTTTCTTCGTCTCGTTTACACTGCGTTTAAATTGCATTTAATTTCCGTTTATCTTCAAAGCTTATGATAAGGATAGAAAATAAAGTGGAGGTGCATTTTATGAAATCCATTATGTCGAAAATTACTGAATTATTTTCCCTCAAATCTGTCTCTGGAAAGGAGAAGACCATGTACAAGAATCAACCAGGTGTCGTATTGAGGATGCATGCAAAGCCCGGGATGGGTGATGCCTTGTTTGAGCTTACCACTAACCTCCATTACACCGGCGACCCGGACGGCCCAGTCGACTGGGTCCTCTGTCGGCCAAACGATGATCCTGATACCTTGTGGGCTTTTGAGTTTTACAGGGACGAGGAGTCGTTCACACGTCATTACTCGAACCCGGCAATCGACAAGGTTCACGATAAGGTGATCGATCTCCTGGCCGATATACCGCTGCGAGCCGACGTTCACATCGTCGTCTCCAGCAGTGCATCCGGCACGTAATCTTGATCCGCCGACATGTCGTAGAGTTTTGGGTGAGATACGCTGAACTATAGCGTAAACTAAAACTATAATAATTTTGAAATGGAGTTGTTATTTATGTCAGAACGATCAACATCACTAACGAATATGAACCCCGATATCGAGCAATATAAAAGTGACCTACGAGCGCGCTTTGCGCAGCAGAATCAAACGGCCAAAAAGGGACAAATTGTTTTCGTCGGGTCTTCCACTATGGAAATGTTCCCAATTGAAAAAATGCAGCAAGGCTTGGGCTTGGACAAACTCATTTATAATCGGGGGATTCGCGCAACGACAACGGCGGAGCTGCTGATGGCGATGGACGTCTGTATTTTCGATTTGGCGCCAAGCAAGATTTTTATCAATATTGGTTCAAATGACGCGGGTTTCGGCGTTCCAGAAGCCACCTTTCTCGCGAATTATGACGAAATTTTGCGGCAAATCAAGGAAGAATTGCCCGAGACACAGGTGTTTGTGATGGCTTATTATCCGGTCAATCCGGTGGCAGATTTCGGTGAGTCAGAAGCCGAGCACGAGGCATTTTTTTCGAAGCGAAACAATGAAATACTTGAATTAGCAAGCAGCAAGGTGGCGCTGTTGGCGCAAAAGTATCACTATGAATTTATCAATGTCAATGCCGGCCTAGCTGATGTAGATGGAAATTTAAGGAAAGAGCTTACCTTTGATGGGGGTCACATGTATCCCGCAGGGTATGAAATTGTGCTTGGGAATATGAAAAAATATTTATAAGCAAATGCGTATAAAGTAAGCAGAACTAAATTAATGGAGGATTTTATTATGAATGAAACATTGTCAATCATTAAAAGCAGACGTAGTATTAAAAGTTTCCAACCAGAACAAATCAAGGATACTGAACTTGAAGCTATTTTGGAAGCCGGAACATATGCACCATCAGCATCAAATCAACAGTCATGGCATTTCACGGTTGTTCAAAGTCAACGTTTAATTAATCAATTATCTGAAGCAATAAAAAAAATATATGCAATGATGCCTATTTCGTTTTTACAGCAGATGGGAAACGATAAAAAAGCTCAGTTTTTACAGCAGATAGGAAATAATGAAAAAGTTCATTTGTTTCATAACGCCCCTACTATTGTTGTGATTTCGGGTGACAAAACGGAAATGTATACCGTAGAAAACTGTTCTCTTGCTGCCGGAAATATGATGAATGCCGCCAAAGCTTTAGGTGTTGGCTCATGCTGGGTCAGCGGTTTGCCGCAACTCATTGATGCAGATCCCGATAACCAATTCATAAAAGAGCTGAATCTTCCCGAAGGATATAAACCTGTGTGTGTTGTATTGTTGGGATACAAAACAGGAGCGGATACGAAAGCGGCTGAGAGGAAAGAAAACGTAGTAAACTATGTCAAATAATTCTCTGTAATTTTAGATAGCCTATATCAAAATGATATAAACATTAGGACATTCTGATACAGGAATCCAGAAAGCAATTAATTCTTCTCCGCTAAAAATCTGCTTTGCATACATAGATTGTTGAGTGTCCAGAGCCTTATACAATACATTTGTTGATAATTTAGATATTTTAAGGCAAAACAATGTTTCGCTGAAGACATCGGTGTAAGGTTGTATTTTAGGAGGATATTCGTAATGATATTTTATTTTTCGGGTACCGGAAATTCTTATGCAGTTGCAAAACAAATTGCAGAGCGCATTGAAGGTGAACAGGTTATACCCTTGGCAAAGTTTAAAGATTTCAAACAATGTGATCATGCTGAAAGAATCGGCCTGGTATTTCCTTGTTATGGTGCCAGCGCACCGGATATTGTGTTGGATTTCAAGAATGAATTATTCAGCCAGCTTGACAAAAAAGACATCTATGTGTTTGCTGTTATAACTTATGCACATTCTCCGGCGGGATCGTACCTTGATTTTAAGGAAGACGTAGATGCTTGGTTTAAAGTGGAAATGCCTGAAAATGATATCTATGGGGCAACCGCTCCAACGCCGGAAAAAGAGAAAACTATGTTAGCTCAATCGGTGACTTTAATTAATCGTTTCACTGAAGACATATTAAATAAAAAGGCAATCATCATGTATCGCCCAATACCAGGGATGCGTTTTTTATCGAAACAAGGCTATAAATTTGTGAAAGCCATGCATAAAGATTTTGATAAAAAGTTATATGCGGACAAAGAATGTGTAAAATGTAAGCAGTGTATAAAATATTGTCCGGTACATAATATTACCTTTGATGATAAGCCGGTTTGGGGAAGTAACTGTGTGACTTGCTTTGGTTGTGTAAATAGATGCCCTAAAAGTGCCATTCAAGCAGGGAAGAAGACCCGGGGTAAAAGAAGATATGTACATCCGGATTATAAAAATATCTATTATTGATTTTGTAAGGAGAAACGAACTAAAAAGGGCCCGTGTTAAGCACAACTCGGGGGCAATAGGTTGGGGGATATCGTTGGTGAAAAAGATTGTCGAGATGCATGAGGGTAAGATTATAGTCAAAAGCGAGAAAGACCAAAGCGCTGAATTTATTGTAACGCCGCCAAACCATAATACGAGAAAAAATGATATATACTTAGAGTAAGGGTTAAATTTGGCTTTTTGGAGTTAATAATACATTGATTTGAGTAAAAACGATTGACAATGACTGAACGTTCATTTATTATTGAATACGTGAGATATCTTGATGTTAATAAAAAAGAAAAAATTATGTTAGCGGCAATACAGCTGATCAACGAGGTTGGTTTGGCAGAAACTTCGATGGCAAAGATTGCCCAAAAGGCGGGTGTCGCTGCGGGGACTATCTATGTTTATTTTGAGAATAAAGAGGATATGATTAAAAAACTTTTTTTAGCAGTCAAAGAAGCTATGCAGCAGAATATGTTCCGCGGAATTGACTGCTCTTTATCAATCGAAGTTGAATTTAAACAACTATTGAAAAATTATATTGATTTCATTGTCAATCATAAGGACTGTTTTCTCTTTTTTGAACAGTATATCAACTCGCCACTAATTGATAAATTGTGTGGCGAGGAACTTCAAATCGCAACGAAACCATTACGGGATTTTTTTGAAAGTGGCAAAGAACGCGGTATCTTTAGACCCATTGATCTAGATTTATTAGTAACCTATACGTTTACTCCGTTAATGCAAATGGCCAAAAAACATTTCAATGGAGAATTTGGGTTTACAGAACAAAATATTGAAGAAATGATTCAAATGTGTTGGGCTTCTATCAAAGCATGAACTATTTTTTTCTTTTTAATTGAATGAACGTACAATCATTATTAAATTGAAAGAATGTTGTTTTGTAATCGTAGTGTTGCTTCCGGTGAAATGGAATGGAATTCGATTTAAGGATGTGGTTGCTTCAAATCTGTGGGCATAATACCAAGCAGGGAATAATCACAAATTTTTTAGGAGGAATAACAATGAAAATCATGGCATTTGTGGGTAGTCCGAGAAAGAATGGCAATACTGCGAAAATAGTCAATGCTATTGGTAAAGGCGCACAGGAAAGCGGTCATGAGTTTGAAGTTTACAATTTGGCGGAAATGAATAATAAGGGATGTTTAGCATGTGACGCCTGTCAGTCAAAAAAGGTTGATTTTTGTGCAATTGATGATAAATTAACCATTCTTTTACCTAAAATAGCCGATGCAGACTGCATTATTCTGGGAACGCCGGTATATATGATACACGTTAGCGGGCACACTAAAAATTTCCTTGACAGACTGCGTCCGTTTTTAGAACAGCATAACATTCCAAAACAATTACCGGGGAAAAAATACATCACCGTGACATGCAGCGGCGCGCCTGCAGCAGCATTCACCAATGTGACGGAATATTTAAACCAATTGTTCGGTTACTTTAAAATGGAGAATGCCGGCAATATTATTGGCGGCGGTTTAAATGAAAAAGATGGTATTATGGGACAGCCCGAGATTTTAAAACAAGCGGAAGATATGGGTAGGAAATTAAGGTAGTTGTACCGTATAACATCACTAAGAAAATTGATAGCAATAAGTTTTGTTCCAACTTTCTTTTAAGCTTATAGCAGTGAAGTAATTATTCCCAACGCTGAGCATAGTATCGCCATAGCTCAAGCACCGCGGTCATCAACGACTGCGGCGTTTTTTTTATGTCTGCTAACTGCGTCCAGTTTACACTGCGTTTAAATTGCATTTAACCTCCGTTTATCTTCAACCCTTATGATAAGGATAGAAAAAAGCAGGAGGTGCATTTTATGAAATCCATTATGTCGAAAATTACTGAATTATTCTCCCTCAAGTCCCTTGCAGGAAGAGAGGGCCGCGATGGGCAATCTGATCAAAGTCGGAGAACCCGCTCGCTCGCGTTGATGTCTTGGCGTGCGCTCATTTTCCTCGCGATCTTGGTTGTCGCCACTTTAACAGCGCAGAATATTGTACAAGCGGCCACGGCTGCGACGGCTGCCGGCGACTCGAGTTTGGTAAAAAGCAGCTACGTGGACGTGGGCGGCCTCCACATGTACTACGAGATTCACG
>WSSedL1CaDRAFT_10001012_pt1 | contig 17914 bp, 11 predicted proteins | sample WetSurSL1Cattail_FD_9464 | JGI IMG/M metagenome (IMG submission 9464)
AGCTGAATTACAAATTCAGCTCAGCGCCAAAGCTTATAAATAAAGGTTTTGCGCTCGGCGGAATTTGCAATTCCGCCGTAAAAATTGACTTTTTACACAGCCTCTTCAATTTTCTACGATTTGTCGTAAAAATACTATCTTTACAGACTTTTTTTATTTTATGACAATTGAAAAGTTAAATATTCTGTGCTCTAATACTTTAATTAGTCATTTGGGTATAGAGTTCACCGAATTAGGTGATGGTTTTATCAGGGCCCGGATGCCGGTAGATGAACGTACCAAACAACCCATGGGATTATTACACGGTGGTGCTACTTTGGCCTTAGCCGAAACTGTTGGCAGCGCAGGTTCTTTTGCAATGGTGGATCCCAAAAAATATAATGTTGTGGGGATGGAGGTCAATGGAAATCATATCGGAAATACCAAGGCAAGGTATGTCGAAGCAACAGGTACCATTATACATAAAGGTAAAAAAACTCATGTCTGGGATATCCGTATTGAGGATGAACATTGTAATCCTGTATCAGTCTGCCGGGTTACCAACATGATAATTGAAAAGAGAGAAGGAGAATAGGAATGAATAACTCCATCAGGGAAGAAATTCCTGTAAAGGAAATTATTGAGGTTTGCTTAAATAAAAATATACCATTTGTAACTTATAGTTTGCCCAACAGCGATGAATGGGTTACTCTTATTCAGTATTCGGCGCATCCTCAACATATTGATATAAGGGAAAACCTAGGTAATGCCAATGGTTTTTTATTTTCACCTTTTGTTGAAAATACCCGGTTCCCTTCTTATTTTCTTAAACCCGATTTAATTTGCAAAGGTTTAGTTTCTGATAAGGATAATTTAAACCTGTTAAATAGCTGCAATTCTTTCGAAAACTTTTTAAATAAAAATCAGGAAGGATATACAACAACACAGGAGGAATATGTTCAGGCTGTTACTAAGATCAAAGAAATTATTCAGACAGGCCAGATAAATAAACTGGTTCTTTCAAGAGTCTTTCAAATGAAATTTCCTGAGGATTCCAGTCCCTTAAAAGTTTTCGAAACGATTCATTCAAAATACCCGACCGCTTTCCGGTACATTATAAATATTCCTGAAGAAGGAATCTGGCTGGGAGCTACCCCCGAACCTTTATTAACGGTTACCAATAACCAGGCAGTTATGGTTTCGCTTGCCGGAACTCAAAGTCTGAATTCATCGCGGGTAGATGAGGTTACCTGGGAGGAGAAGGAGCTCGATGAGCAAAATATTGTAACCCAATACATTGAAGAGAAAATAAAAAAACGTGGAATAACGGAGTATTCTAAAACGGGTCCTGTAACATTTCAAGCTGCTCAGTTGGTTCATTTGCAGACACAATTTTCTTTTTCGGGTGAACTCATTAAAGAATCTTTTGGTGATTTTATTTTGTCTATTCATCCTACGCCATCCATCAGTGGGATGCCTAAAAGTAAAAGTTTAAAACTGATACCCGGGTTTGAAAATTATAAGCGACGTTATTATTCCGGTTTTCTGGGGCCTGTAAACTCATATCGTGAGGCACATTTATTTATAAATCTTCGTTGCATGCGAATATCAGATAATCAGGTTTCGTTGTATGCAGGAGCCGGCATTACAGCAGGTTCTGTCCCCGAAAAGGAATGGAATGAGACCAATCACAAACTGGGCACCATGCTCTCGGTTTTGTAAATTCTGATTATATATATTATTTTGTGAGTTTTTTAAAGCATTTCATTCTCGAAAACTATTATGCCCGAAAAAGTTCATCAGCGTCAAGGTATTAGGGATCTGCCAGAAATATTATTTTCCTTGGGAGTTGAAAATGTTGTTTTATGCCCGGGTTCTAGAAGTGCCCCTATTACTATTTCCTTTGTAAAATTTGGCAGGCAGAAATGTATCAGCATTGTAGATGAACGGTCTGCAGCTTATTTTGCTCTGGGTATAGTTCAATTCTCTATGAAACCGGTAGCTATTGTCTGCACATCGGGAACAGCTGCATTAAACTTTGCACCTGCTGTTTCTGAGGCTTATTATCAAAATTTACCTCTTATTATTATTACTGCCGACCGCCCTGTAGAGTGGGTAGATCAGGCAGATAGCCAAACCATACGGCAAAAAAACTTATATCAGAATTACTGTAAGGCTTCTTTTGATATTCCCGGAGATATTTTTACTGCAGACGATTTATGGTATGCCAACCGTACTGTATCTCAGGCTGTCGCACTTTCGTTAACCGGCGATAAAGGCCCGGTACATCTTAATATCCCGCTTAAAGAACCCTTATATAACCCTTTACCAGAGCAATCCAGCAACACATCTGTTATAAGATTTCAGGAAAATATTTTTGACCGTGAAATATCAGATATTTCCGGTTTCGCCGGGAATCTGAATCATTTTTCGAAGAAATGGATATTGCTTGGAGTTGCTACCCCTGACGCTCATTTGCAAGAATTAATTTCATCGCTGGCCGGCAGAAACGATTTTTTAATCATTACCGAAAATACATCAAATATATCCGGTGATAATATTATAACCACTCCCGATACCTGGATTGCCTCTCTGAAAGAATCTGAAAAAGAGATCCTAAAGCCCGATTTACTAATAACAATTGGGCACTCCATAGTTTCCAAGAAGCTAAAAATATACCTTCGAAATTTTGCTCCGGCTGAGCATTGGCAGATTTCTCATTCGGTGACCATGATGGATACTTTTAAGTGTTTATCACGGGTAATTAAGACCGATGCTATTTCTTTTCTAAAAGCTATTATCAATGCTCCGGTTAATAAATCTGATATTATATCGAAGATTTGCACAGATTATCGCGGACTCTGTAATTACAGTTCGGCATTTTTAAAGGTTGCCCCGTACAGTGATCTATCCTGTATTTCATTTATATTAAACAGATTACCATCGAAAAGTATAGTTCATTTGGCTAATTCTTCACCTGTAAGATATTCTCAAATTAGTGAAACGCGATCCGACCTTAATTATTTCTGTAATCGCGGAACATCAGGTATTGACGGCTGTACATCAACAGCTGCAGGAGCTGCTTACAGTTCTGAGAATCCGGTTTTTTTAATAACCGGCGACCTTGCCTTTTTGTATGATTCAAATGCTTTGTGGAATAATTATATAAATAAAAATTTTAAAATAATAGTAACCAATAATAACGGTGGAAATATTTTTAGTTTAATTGATACTTCGCCGGAAATGGACGTAGCTAAGGAATATTTCTCCACTCCACATTCGGTTAATATTTCAAAACTTGCTGAAGCTTATAATTTTGCTTATTTATCGGTTAAAAATGAAGATGAATTGAAATCTGTTTTTGAAAAATTTCTACTAACCGATAAACCAACGGTGCTTGAGATTGTTACAAATGCAGAACATAACAGTATGGTTTATAAGGATTATTACAAATATATTGCTTCATATTGTCAAATTAGCAACGGCCATTAGTTAGATAAATTAAGGTTTTTAAAGATTATAAAAATGAGAAACTGGACAAAAATTAAGGAATACGAAGAAATCAAATTCGAATATTTTGAAGGAATTGCAAAAATTACCATAAACAGAGAACGCTATCGTAACGCTTTTACTCCTGATACCGTAAAGGAAATGTGCGAAGCCATGGTTTATTGCCGTGAGTCTCCCGATATTTATACCATTATTTTAACAGGTGCCGGCGATAAAGCCTTTTGTGCCGGAGGAGATCAAAATGTAAAAAATATTGCCGGATATATTGGTAAGGATGGCGTTCCTCGCTTAAATGTCCTGGATCTTCAGAAACAAATCCGCAGTATTCCAAAACCTGTTATTGCCATGGTAAATGGATTTGCAATAGGTGGCGGGCATGTGTTGCATGTAGTTTGCGACCTTTCTATTGCTTCCGAAAATGCCATTTTTGGGCAAACCGGACCTAAAGTGGGAAGTTTCGATGCCGGTTTTGGTTCCTCTTACCTTGCAAGAGTGGTTGGACAGAAAAAAGCCCGTGAAATTTGGTTTTTATGCAAGCAATATTCTGCACAGGAAGCCCTGGATATGGGCCTTGTTAACAAAGTAGTTCCTTTTGATCAGCTTGAAGATGAAACCGTAGAATGGTGCAAGATAATGATGGAACGCAGTCCGATTGCTTTACGTATGATTAAAACCGGATTAAATGCCGAACTTGATGGTCAGGCCGGTCTTCAGGAATTTGCCGGAAATGCTACCATGTTGTATTATATGACTGAAGAAGCTCACGAAGGGAAAAGGGCTTTTCTGGAAAAAAGAAAACCAGATTTTAAGAAATTTCCGAGATTACCATAAATTTTAAATTTACATGATGATATCAAATACAGAGAAAAGTAGCGGGGATACCAAAAAAATAAACCCGATAATGGCATGGTTGCACGCTTTGCGGTTAAGAACACTTCCATTGGCATTATCCAGTACTTTGCTGGGTAGTTTCCTGGCTGTAGCCGAAGGTGCATTCCGCTGGCCGGTATTTATTCTCGCCGGACTAACCACTACTTTTCTTCAGATATTATCTAACCTGGCAAATGATTATGGCGATTATACCAAAGGTACTGATAAGGAAGGACGCATAGGCCCTGCCCGAATGGTAACTTCCGGAGCCATTTCGCCTAAAGCTATGGTTAATGGTATTTTAGTAGTAATTGCCTTAGCGCTCATTTCTGGCTTGCTATTGATATATTTTGGAGTAGGCAAAAAAATTGGACTAAAGCAGTTGATATTTTTTGTTTTAGGGATTCTGTCCATTGTGGCAGCCATTAAATATACTGTTGGAAAGAAACCTTATGGATATCACGGATATGGCGATTTATTCGTATTTATATTTTTTGGGTTAGTTGGTGTTGGAGGAACTTTTTATTTGCATGCCGGTTTCTTTAAAGCATCAATATTGCTGCCATCTGCAACAATTGGACTTTTAAGTGCAGGTGTTTTAAATTTGAATAATCTGCGCGATTATTTTACCGATAAAAGTTCAGGGAAACATACACTGGTGGTTATTCTGGGGACACGCCGCGCCAAGATGTACCATTTCTTGTTAATCACCATAGCTTTTATTTTGACGTTTGTATATTCTCTGCTTTTTTTCAGAAACGTGTACCAGCTTTTATTCCTGCTGTCTATACCTCTATTTATTAATGATATTAAAACAGTACTGAATAATTCCACACCGGCTGATCTTAATCCGGAATTAAAAAGGCTGGCTATGGCTACTCTTGTATTTACGCTTACTTACGGATTAGGGGTATATTTTAGTTTACCTTAAAAGTTTTATTTCGGTGGATGCCAGATATATAAATTATAAATTGAAATTTAAGTTTCCGGCCGGAACTTCTAAAGGAGTACTGCACGAGAAGCAAAGCTATTTTGTAGTATTGAACCATGAAGGGAAAACCGGCATCGGGGAATGTTCTTTAATTCCTGGTATCAGTCCGGATAGATTATCGGATTACGAGAGTACGCTGCAACATGCCATAGATCAACTTAAATCTGGAAATACTATTCATTTTGATTCTTTTAGGGATTATCCTTCAATTTGCTTTGGTATTGAAACTGCTTTACTCGACCTTAAAACTGGAGGCCAAAGAACCTTATTTGACAGTCCGTTTTTAAGAGGAGAACAGGGTATTCCTATTAATGGTCTGGTATGGATGGGCGATCGGGCTTTTATGGAGGAACAGCTTACTAAAAAGATAGACGCAGGTTTTAAGTGTATCAAGCTAAAAATTGGGGCAATAAATTTTGATACCGAGTGTGAGATTATTTCCGGAATTCGAAAAATATTTTCTCCCGAAACACTTACCATCAGGCTTGATGCAAATGGAGCTTTTGCGCCGGATACTGCATTGGAAATGCTTAAACGTATTTCAGAATATAACATTCATTCTATTGAGCAGCCTATACAAAAGGGTCAATGGGAAGAAATGTCGCGTATTTGCGAGCAATCACCCGTTAAAATTGCCTTGGATGAAGAGTTGGGAACTCCTGATGTTTCTGGCGATAAACGTAAATTATTGGAAGCTGTAAAACCTCATTATATTATTTTAAAACCTTCAATTCTTGGTGGTTTTTCAAATTCGATGGAATGGATTAGGGAAGCCGAAGCTTTGAATATTGGCTGGTGGGTAACCTCGGCGCTTGAATCGAATATTGGTTTAAATGCTATTGCACAATGGACAGCTTCGTTGAATACCCAAATGCCGCAGGGTTTAGGTACCGGACAGATATATCATAACAATATCCCGTCTCCCCTAGAAATATCCGGAGAAAAACTTATATACAATAATAAAAGCTCGTGGGAGCTGGGACAATTATTATAAATGAATATTCCGGGAAAAATATTAATTGAAGGGAAGGAATACAATCCTGAAAACATTGAGGATTTATTGTTTGTAGGAAGCAACTCCGGAGATTTGGAATGGCTAAAAGAGATTCATTCGTTTTTAATTAAATGGTTTGATGAATCCCGTTCTATTGAAATAAAAACATCAGGATCTACAGGCGAACCTAAAGTTATTTTTAAGGAAAAATCAGCTTTCGTTCAATCTGCGTGGGCAACTATTCGTTTTTTTGATCTTAAGGAAACGGATACTTTACTCTTGTGCTTACCCGCTACCTATATTGCCGGGAAGATGATGCTGGTTAGAGCTATGGTGTTGGGATGTAATATTTTAATATGTAAACCTTCGGCTCATCCGTTTGAAGCCTTGCAACTGAAAGTGGACTTGACAGCCATAACACCTTATCAATTAATTCATTCTATAAATAGTCTATTTTCCAGTAATATAGGAAAAATTATTGTAGGTGGGAGTCCGGTATCCCTTCAGCTAATTGATGAAATTCAAAACCTTGAAGCTGAAATATATGAAACTTACGGGATGACCGAAACGGTTTCGCATATCGCCCTAAAAAAATTAAACGGTGCCGATAAATCCGAAAATTTCAAATTATTGCCCGGAATATCTATCCGACAGGATAACCGTGAATGTTTGGTTATTAATGCACCTCTTTTAAATGAAGGCGAACTGTTTACTAATGACATTGTTAGTCTGGCAGGCACCAACTGTTTTAAATGGCTCGGACGCGTTGACAATGTCATTAACAGTGGCGGAATAAAATTATATCCCGAGCAAATTGAGAAAGCTATTGAAAATGCCGTGGATACTCATTATTTTATTGGATCCTTGCCCGACCAACAATTTGGCGAACAGCTTGTTTTGGTGATTGAGGGCAATGAACCGGGATCGGAAGCAAAATTTGTCCTGAAACAGAAGTTATCTGAAATACTAAAACCCTACGAAACCCCAAAGGAAATAATCTATTTACCCGAATTTATCTATACTACATCCGGTAAAATTAAAAGGCAGGAGATACTGAAATCTCTGGAAAACAATTAGAAACCGAAGAATATTAGGTGTAATCAGTTTTGTATTTTTAATTTGGATATTTTTTCATAACTTTAGTTACCAATGATTAAAATCTGAAATTTTATCTTTTGCATTACTAATATTTACTTGAAAATATATTTCAGATAATCATTTTCATATTTGGTTAATTAAATAGAGTTGATATGAAAAAGTGTCTCATTTTCATTCCTTTAATCAGCCTTTTTTTTACTTCGTGCATTACTTTTAATAAGTTGAGGTATTTCCAGGATGTCGATTCCCAAAAGGATATTTATGATGTAGTAAGGGCCCCAAAGCCTATTCAGGCTTATGATAAATTATATATTAAAGTATTTGGAATAGATGAGAAATCTCAAAGAGTATTTAATGCTAATGATGGTTTGGGCGCATTTTCAGATGGAAGTCTCTCCAGTTATATTGTTAATGATAAAGGGGAAATATCGTTCCCATTTGTTGGATTAATTATTTTAAAGGGGCTTACTGTTGATGAAGCCGGGAAAAAAATAAAGGCCAAACTAAGTGAATACCTTTCTAATATTGATGTAACCGTTAAGTATATAGGGAATTCCATATCTATTTTAGGCGAAGTTAATCGGCAGGGAGAATTTACTTATGGCGAAGACAAAATTAACATTTTTCAGGCATTAGGAATGGCCGGAGGGCTTACCCGATATGGTAACCGGAGAACTGTAGTGGTAATGCGAAAAACTGAGAATAAAGTAGAATATCACAATGTAGACCTAAGTGACAAAAAGGTTGTTCAAAATGAATGTTTTTATCTGTTTCCCGGCGATGTGATAATTGTTGAACCACTTAAAGCCATTGCTTTCAGTTATCAGAACACTACATACAGTAATATTTTAGCCACTTTTACCACATTTGCTTCAATTGTTTCTGCTATTTACATAATAAAATCTTTCAAATGAATTCTGAAAAACTTCCCAATAGCAAAGTGTTAGGCTTCAGAGATATCATTAAGAAAGCTCTGAATTTTAAAGTGTATTACTTCATTACTATTGTTCTATTTTTAGGAGTAACATATTTTATAAATAAATATTCTAAAACCATTTATCAGGCTAAAGCCAGTATTCTTCTTAGTTCTTCCAATAAAAATCCATTATTGGGTTCCAATGATTTTTTTAAAGGATTAGAGGCTTTTCAGTCTTCAAAAAATATTGAAAATGAGATTAGAATATTGAAATCGTTTACCTTAATCAGTAATGTAATTTCTCAACTGAACTTTGAAGTCAGTTATAAACTGGAACCTAAATCTTTTTTTAAGCCTGAAGTGGATACATATTTAGATTTTCCGTTCAGGGTAGTTACCGACAAATCGCACCCTCAACCAATAGGTCTTAAGATATATATTAGTCTTATCAACGATTCTACTTATCGTCTGCAAGCTTCGGGAAATAGGGTTTATTATTATAATTATATTGATAATAAAGGAGCTGGGTTTAAGTCAAATGTCAATATTGATACTATATGTAAATTCGGGGTACCGGTTTCTAATAAATATTTTAAATTTGATTTAACACTTGACGATTTAGATAATTATAAGAGACTTACTTCAGATAACCGTTTTTATTTTGTTTTTAATCCATACGATTTAGCGGCGGCTTACTATAGTGAAATTCTTAAAGTTGAAGCGGCATCTTCGTTGGCTTCAATTATTAATATTTCTATTAAGGGCGAAAATGCTCAAAAAATAACAGACTTCATAAATGCCTATATTGGTTTTTATCTGGATAATAATCTACAGAAAAAAAATAATGTTGCCGAAAGTACCATCAAATTTATAGATTCCCAATTATCTGACATTTCTGACTCTTTACATTCTGCTGAATCCACATTAAGAAATTATAAAACGGAAAATCAGGTCATGGATTTGAGCTTTCAGGGAAAATCAATTTATGATAAACTGTCGTCTCTGGAAACAGAAAAATCTAATTTAATGATTCAGAAAAGGTACTACGATTATATCATTAATTATTTTAACAATAATAAGAATGGCTCCGATTTGGCTCCACCTTCTACCATGAATGTAATGGACCCAATTTTGGCCCGTTTAATTGAAGAGCTTATTACCTTAAATGCAGATCGGTCTAATCTTCCATTAAACAACCAGAATAATCTTTTTCTGAACCAGATAGATAATCAAATCAAACAGCGTAAAGAGTCAATTCTCGAAAATGTGCGCAATAACTTAAATACATTAAACATATCTTTAAACGAGTTAAATTATCGGATAACCTCTTTAAGCGGGCAGATATCCAAGCTTCCAAAGACAGAACTTCAACTTGGAAATATAGAAAGGAAGTTTAAATTGAATGATGAGATTTATACCTTTCTTCTTGAAAAACGCTCTGAAGCCCAAATATTGAAATCGTCAAATACCCCGGATTATGAGGTGATTGACTATTCGCGGGTTAGTATGGCTTCCATTGTTGCCCCAAACAAGAAGTTAAACATGATAATGGCTTTTATCTTTGCCCTTTTAATACCAACAGCTTTTATAATCCTTAAAGATTATTTTAATGATAAGATTATGGATCCGGATGATATCGAGAGAATTACCAATGCACCTCTTATTGGAACCATCTTTAGCAATAAAACGAAATCGGAGATTGTAGTTATTGAACATCCTAAATCTGCTATTGCCGAATCGTTTAGAAGCTTGAGGACAAATCTGCAGATAAAAGGTAAAGGAATTACCCCACAGGTATTATTGCTTACTTCTTCGATTAGTGAAGAAGGTAAGAGCTTTGTATCTGTAAATATTGCTGGTTCATTTGCCTCTTTTGGCTTAAAGGTCGTTCTGATTGGGTTTGACTTAAGGCGTCCTGTTCTTCATGAAAAATTAGACGTTCAGAATATTGTTGGTATTAGTTCATATCTTACAGGCAGGGCTGTTTTAGACGATATCCTTATTAAAACAAAATATGGATTTGATTTTATTTCGTCCGGACCGATATTGCCGAATCCTTCTGAAATACTCAATAATGCTAAATTGGATCATTTCTTTAATATTCTTAAGGAAGATTATGAGTATATTATTCTGGATACGGCTCCATTAGGTCCAATTGCCGACTCGTACCTGCTTATGCGATATGCAACTGTAAATATTATTGTGGCCAGACATAATGTTACCATTAAAGAAACTTTTATAAACATCCTTAAGAATCTCAAAAGTTCAAATATGAGCAACATAAACATTATTCTTAACGATTTTAATATTAAGAACAAAAATTATGGGTACGACTTTAAATATTACGGTGAGGATAAAAAGCCAAAAGGGTTTAAGAGAATGAAGTGGTTCAATAAAAAATAGCATTTTACCTGTAGTTTGACTTTAAAGGCATCATCATTTTATGATTGGTACCCGTTTGTTTAATTCTTATTTATAGGATTTGATTATTGGTCAAAAATAGCTCCTTTATTAGGTTTAATTAATATTATTCAACTATTTTTATTAAGTTTTTTTATTGTTAACTACCAGTATTAATGATTATGGGATATATTAAGTATGGAATATTACTCATTGCTTTAATTATTTTATCGGTGATTCTATACCTTAAAAATAAAAGCAAATTTGAGACTTCAATAACTCTTTTTTCATATAAAGCTCATACGTATAAAAGTCCAAATGTTGAACGAGAGCTGAAATACAGGTTTTTTACTCCAAAAGTTGAAAAGGATAAACGGTATCCTTTGGTTCTATTTTTACACGATGGTTCTCGTAAGGGCACAGATAACTGGAAACAGTTAAGTTTATTAACAACAGCCTGGGTAAAGAAGGATTTTCAAAAAAGTAATCCTTGTTATGTTATGGTTCCCCAATGCCCCGTTGGCTTCGAATGGGTAACAATTCGCCCGAAATCAGTACCATTTGGGCACTATGATCAGGACAAATTTCCTGAGGGTGATGAGATGAAATCGATGGTTGAACTTATTAATAAATTAAAAAGGGAATTACCCATAGACAGTTCCAGAATTTATGTAGTAGGCTTTTCAATGGGAGCAACAGGTACCTGGGATATACTTACCCGGCACCCCGATGTTTTTGCTGCCGGTATTACAGCTTCGGGTGAAACGGATACAGCTAAAGCTTCGAAATTGATAAATATTCCGGTCTGGGCTTTTTCTGGCGAAGATGATAATATTGTTTATCCCGTAATTGTTGAAGATATGGTAAATGCTGTTAATGCTGCCGGGGGTAATATTAAATATACACTTAAGAAGGGACTCGATCATACCGGTATCGGAATGGAAGTATTTTATTATCCTGGCGTTAAAGAATGGTTATTTTCCATTAAAAAGAAATACTAATTAATTGAAATTTATTTATGTCGGATTTAAGTCTAATAAGGTTAGTCAACCAAACCACTACTGATTACGAAAAAAATTTATGCATTCACCATAAACTGGAACATTTTGCAGCTGCAAGTCCCAGTTCAATTGCTCTTTGCTGTAATGGAAAGAATTTGTCCTATAAAGAGCTTAATGAATTAAGTAATGCCATGGCGCACGAATTAATTAGTGCTGGCGTGGAAATTGAAAATTTTGTAGTTATTTGCCTTGAGCGTTCTTTCGAGCTTATGATTTCCATTTTTGGGATTCTTAAAGCCGGAGGGGTTTATCTGCCTATTATGCTGACCTATCCGGCCGAAAGAAAAAAATTTATTACCAGCGATGCCAAGCCTAAAATCGTTATAACTTCACGGGAAATAGCTCCTACTTTTGATAATTTGGATGGATCGGTTAAAATTATACTTATTGAGGATTTTGTTAGCAATACCAATATGAATTTTTCAAAACCTTTGGTGGATGTGAAACCCGGAAACCTGGCTTACATGATATATACTTCCGGGACAACCGGAAATCCTAAGGGTGTGATGATTGAGCATCATTCTGTTTTAAACCGTATTGGATGGATGCAAAAGGCTTATCCGGTTACCAAAGATGATGTTCTTATTCAAAAAACAGCCATTTCGTTTGATGTTTCTATTTGGGAATTATTTTGGTGGAGTTTTGTAGGAGCCCGTCTATATCTATTAAACCAGGGCGATGAGAAAGATCCAAAACAAATGATAAATCAGATGGAACAGAATAAAGTCAGTGTGATCCATTTTGTTCCTTCCATGCTCAATATTTTTATATCGTACTTGCAATCAACTTCTGATAAAAGAGCTTTGCAATCACTAAAATATATATTCTGTAGCGGAGAAGCCCTTAATGTCTCTTCGGTTAATAATTTATATTCCGAGTTAAAATCTGCTGGTTCAGAAGCATCTATAGTTAATCTGTATGGCCCTACAGAAGCAACTGTTGATGTTACTTATTATTTATGCAAAGATAACTGCTCCGGTTCTGTACCCATAGGAAAACCCATTGATAATACCCAGATTTATATTATTAACGAGAAAAATGAAGTACTTCCTCCGAACGAAAAGGGAGAGCTTATTATTTGCGGGGTTAACCTGGCAAGAGGTTATCTTAACCGAGATTCTCTTAATAAAGAAAAATTTGTGACTATTGACATTTTTGGTAATCCTACACGAGCTTACAAAACTGGCGATGTTGCTTATTATAATAACGACGGTGAAGTTGAGTATATCGGACGGAACGATAATCAGATAAAGCTTAGAGGTTTCAGGATTGAACTTGGAGAAATTGAAGGTTTTATCAGGGCCCATGAAGCTGTGATCGATTGCTCTGTATTGGTGCAAAATCAGAACGAAAGTAATGCAGCTATTATTGCCTTTTTTGTTCCTAAAGCCGGAACAAGTACTGGTGAAGAATCTATTAAAGAATATCTTAAAAAGCAACTACCCGAATATATGGTTCCTTCCCGGTTTATGCCTCTGAACCAGTTACCTCTTACCATTAACGGGAAACTCGATAAAAGAGCTTTACTTGAGATGTTGGAAGAAAAGGATGAAGTACCGGCTTTTTCATTGTCAGCAGGCTCAACGGAAGATAGTATTCATAAAATTTGGTGCAACCTCCTGAATAAACCAAGCCTGAATAAAGAATTAAATTTCTTCGATTTAGGGGGCAATTCGTTATTGGTGGTTCAAATGTCTATCTTAATAAAAAATGAACTGAATATTGATATCGATATTATCGATTTGTTTCAGTACCCAAACATTTCTGCATTGTCTTCATATATATCGGAAATGGCAAATTTGAATTAAAAATTGGTTTATGGAAATTCCTATGCTTTATATTAACTCTAATTTCACCTGCGATCTTTTAACGGATACCCTTAATCTTTGGGAATCAAAACTCAACCTGGGTATTCGGTGTGAAATAGGTCCGTATAATCAGGTTTTCCAGGAACTGCTTAATCCCGCATCCGGTGCTTATACAAACGGTTGTTTTAATGTGTTGCTTATCAGGCTCGAAGAATGGTTAAAGGATAGCGACCCTGACTTTCTTGGAAATACCGCTTCTGAATTTATTAAAGCGGCTGAGTATTACACTAATATGACTAAAAATGAGATGTTGGTTGTTTTTACAGCCTCTTCTCCTGAAATTCAAAAGAATAGCGCGTTGTCCGTGCAAATTGCTAAGGAAGAAGCCAGGATTAAGCAGGAATTTTCTCGTTTTTCGACAGTTTATGTTATAGATAACCAAAGCATTGCTGAATATTATCCGGTAGACGATTATTTTGATGAGCTTAGCTTTAAACTGGCTCATATTCCATATACAAGAGATTATTTTGTTGCTCTGGGCACTTTGTTGATTCGTACCTGGTTTACTCTTAGAAATTCTAATTTTAAAGCTGTTGCCGTAGATTGTGACAATACTTTGTGGCAGGGTATTATTGGCGAGGATGGAATAGACGGGATTACTTTTAACCGGGGCAATCTTTTGCTTCAGGAGCGACTGATAGAGCTGTACAAAGATGGCATTCTTATTTGCCTGTGTAGTAAAAATAATGAAGCTGATGTTTGGGAAGTTTTGGATAATCATCCTTCCTGTTTGTTAAAAAGAGAGCATATTCTCTTCCACCGTATTAACTGGGTACCAAAATCAGTAAACATATTATCCTTAGCCAACGAAATAAATATCGGGGCCGATAGTTTTATATTTATTGACGATAATCCTGCCGAATGTGAGGAAGTTAGCTCTAACTCTCCGGCTACTGCGTTTTTATTTCCCGAAACTGAAAGTGAAAAAATAGCATTTGTTAAGAACAATTGGTTACTATATAAATTAAAAATTACTAAAGAAGATTTAACTCGTAATCAATTATATAAAGAGGAGAAGGACCGTTCTGAATTTTTGAAAAGTTCGGGATCTATTCTTGATTTTATCCATAATCTTAATTTACAAATAGTAACAAACAAGTTAACTAACGACCTTATAAGCAGGGTTTCTCAGCTTTCCTTAAGAACCAACCAGTTTAATTTTACTACTATCAGGCTTACTGAGGATGAGGTTTTTCAGTACTTTGAAGCCAACGATAAATTTTGCCTGACCACACATGTTACGGATAAATTCGGGGACTATGGAATGGTTGGGGCTTGTTTTTGTAAAGCTGAAAACGGAAGCCTCCGGGTCGAAAATTTATTTCTGAGTTGCAGAGCTCTGGGAAAGGGTGTGGAATATTCTATTTTAGCTGAAATTAGGAAAAATGCTGCTCAAATAGGAGCCGATTCTATTGAGTTTCCTTATATAGAAACTTCTAAAAATAAACCTGCATTTGATTTCTGGCAAAAAATCCGGAACTATGCTTCCGAAACAAAAGTTAATGGTGAAACTCAAACCTGTGTTGTAAAAACAGAACAGATAAAAAGTATTACATTTTCGCCAGATCAGGATAAATCTGAAATTACTGAAGTAAAGGAAAAGTCCGTTAAATCCGAAAAGAAGGTTACCGGAAAGATTCCGGAACAATTGAAGTGCATATTGGGTTTGACCAATTTGCTGGCAATAAAGGACCAGGTTTACGTTTCTTCGGCGGTAAAGTCGAATATTTTGTCCCAAGGTTCTTTTTCAAAATCAGAAATTGAAAAAACACTTCTGAATATCTGGAAAACCAATTTAAACAAGGATGATATTCAGTTGCGTGATAATTATTTCGATTTGGGAGGAAAATCGATAAATATCCCGCAAATTATTGTAGATATCAAAAAATCCCTCGGTTTTGAACTAAAGATGGCCGATTTTTTTGGTTCTCCTTCTGTTGTTTTACTCTCTGAATTTATTTACAAAAGTTTTAACCCCGTCGGAGAAGAGAATAGTGCTGTTTCGGAGACACTGAGAAAGGATGTTTCATATAACGAAGGTATCGCTATAATTGGAATGGCAGGGCATTTTCCCGGTGCCGGAGATATTGGTACTTTTTGGGAAAACATTAAAAATGGGGTGGAATCTATTAGTTTTTATACCCGTGAAGAACTTGAAAAGAAGGGGGTACACCCCGAATTACTGAATAACCCGAACTATATTTATGCCAATGGAGTTTGTGAGGATGCTGATAAATTCGACAGTGCTTTTTTTGGATATACACCCAGAGAAGCCGATCTAATAGATCCTCAGCAACGTTTATTACTCGAAACTTGTTATGAAGCTCTGGAACATGCCGGTTATGCTCCGGAAAAATATAGCGGGGATATTGGTGTTTTTGCCGGTTCGGGACCTAATAATTATTTGCTTAAGAATTTAATTCAGCATCCCGAATTATTGACCACTATTGGCGAATTGCAAACCATTATCAATAACGATAAGGATTATCTGGCTACCCGGGTTTCATATAAATTAAATCTAACCGGTCCCGGCATCAATGTGCAGACTGCCTGTTCTACCTCTTTGGTTGCGGTTCATTTGGCTTGTCAGAGCCTGATTAATTACCAGAGTGATATTGCCCTGGCCGGTGGATCTTTTGTTCAGTCTCCGCGCGGTAATGGTTATATGTACCAAAACGGAAGTATCTTTTCATCCGATGGACATTGCAGACCTTTCGACAAAGAAGCTTCGGGCATGTTATTTGGCGAAGGTTCCGGTGTTGTGGCCCTTAAAAGGCTGGATGAGGCAGTCAGGGATCATGATTATATCTGGGCAGTTATTAAAGCTACTGCCATTAATAATGATGGTTCACGTAAAGCCGGATATATGGCCCCCAGTGTTGACGGGCAGGCTAGGGTTATTGCTGCCGCACAGGCTCATGCCGGTGTAAAACCCAATCAGGTGTCTTATATCGAAACCCATGGAACGGGAACCCACATGGGCGACCCCATTGAAATTGGGGCTTTAACTAAAACATTCAATACTGCAAATGCCGGAAAGAATTATTGTGCAATCGGATCGGTAAAGGCCAATATCGGCCATCTGGATGCAGCTGCCGGTGTGTCTGGTCTCATTAAAACCAGCCTTTCGTTGCATCATAAGCAAATTCCTCCAAGTATTAATTTTAATTCTCCCAATCCCGATTTACATATTGAGGACAGTCCATTTTTTGTGAATAACAGGCTACAAGAATGGGAAACAAACGGAATTCCACGAACTGCCGGCGTTAGTTCTTTTGGGGTGGGAGGTACCAATTGCCACTGTATTGTACAGGAATGGGAGCAGATTTCTTTCGAAAAATCTTCTAAACCATTTCATCTTTTACCTTTCTCGGCAAAAACAGATATTGCCCTTCAGAAATTAATTCAGAGGCATTCCGGCTTTTTACAGATTAATCCGCATAAACTGGCCGATGTTGCTTATACACTTCAAAACGGTCGTAACGAATATAAATTCAGAAGTATAGCCATTCTTCCTTCTTCTTTTGAAAATGGAGAGCTCAAAAGGGAAGTATTAGTATCAGGTAAACAGACACTTGAAAATCCGGGTATCGTATTTATGTTTACCGGTCAAGGTTCGCAATATGTTAATATGGGCCGGGGGCTATATGACGATTATCTTGTTTTCAGGCAAATAGTGGACAGAGCGGCTCCTGTTTTTGAAGATTTTTGCAAGTTCAGCCTCACTGATGTTTTATTTGGGAAACGAGACGACATCCCTGTAAATAATACCGCTGTAGCTCAGCCCTTATTGTTTGTTGTTCAATACGGATTGTCGGAATTATTAAAAAGTTTTGGCATAAAACCGTCTGCTTTAATTGGGCATAGCATTGGTGAAATTACTGCCGCTTGTGTTTCAGGAGTATATACCTTTGAAGAAGCGCTTTACATTGTTTTGAACCGGGGGAAAATTATGCAGGCTCAAACTCCGGGAAGCATGCTCTCGGTTAACATGCCTAAAGAAAATTTATTGCCCTTATTACCCAAAGGACTTGAAATATCTTTAATTAATGCCCCTAATTTCTGCGTTGTTTCAGGTTCAAATGACGATATTTCTGCTTTTGCCAACGAGTTGTCGGAGAAACATCCTGGTATACAGAACACACGGTTAGCTACTTCGCATGCGTTTCATTCTTATCTCATGGAACCGGCCCTGGAACCATTTAAGAAAGTTTTTGACAACATTAA
>WSSedL1CaDRAFT_10001013_pt1 | contig 17895 bp, 13 predicted proteins | sample WetSurSL1Cattail_FD_9464 | JGI IMG/M metagenome (IMG submission 9464)
TTGGCAAGAACCTCGCAGAGCAAAAATGCCAGAAGTGGTTCGTGTTGCTGCTGAAAATCAAAATACTACAACGCCGAAAATATTTGTAGAAAAAGAAGGATATGTATCTATTGAAGCAGAAAATTTTAGTAGAACCAGTAATTCTAACAGAATAGGGTGGGAAGTGATTCCTTTTTTCGGAAAAACTAAATCAGGCATTACTACTGTTCCACAAAATGCATATCCAAAAGAAAATGAGGATATTTATGTAGAGTATGATGTTGATTTTACTACTACTGGCGAATTTGAAGTTCAGCTGTTGTTTGCACCAACATTAAATTTTAATTCTAATAAAGGACTTCGATATACCATTGCTTTTGATAGTGCTACACCACAGCTAATCAATTTAAATGGTCATTACAAGGGAGAATTAGGACGTTGGCAATCAGAACAAATTATAAAATCAGTAAGCAAGCATACAATTAATACTGGGGGAAAACATACTTTACGCTTTTCAGTAAAGGAAGCAGGACTTGTACTGCAAAAAATATTGATTAATACTGGTGGTTTAAAACCAAGTTATTTAGGAGCACCTGAAAGTACCATTGTAAAGTAATAAAAACAGAAATAAGCAAATGAAATTGTTTAGAAAAATAATATTAATTCTAATTGCTGTAGGTTTATGGTCAAACCATACTAACGCCTCAGTAAAACTACCTCGTTTAATTAGTGATGGTATGGTTCTTCAACGTGATGCGCCATTAAAAATATGGGGTTGGGCAAATCCAGCAGAGAAAGTAAAAGTGGAATTTCTGGGGAAAAAATACCAAACAAAAGCAGATAAGCAAGGGAACTGGAAAGTAGATTTACCATCAATTCCAGCCGGTGGCCCTTATACGATGAAAATAAATGAGATTGAAATCAAAGACATTTTGATGGGAGATGTTTGGTTGTGTTCTGGTCANTCNAATATGGAATTGATGGTGAATCGAGTACTTGATTTATATCAAAAGGAAATAGNGNAAACTAATAATANNAACATTCGTTATTTTAAGCCATCAATNCGTACCGATTCNCAAACACCTCAAAATGATTTTAAAGAAGGGAAATGGCTTGCTGCGACGCAAGAAAACATTATGAACTTTTCTTCATTGTCTTTCTTTTATGGAAATGAGCTGTATCAAAAATACAAAGTGCCTATTGGACTTATCAATAATGCCATTGGTGGAACTGCAATAGAATCTTGGGTAAGCGAAGATTTTATGAAAGCATATATGGACAAATGGAATAAAGCTAAGGTTAAAGCAGATTCTATTCGTGCTGCTAGACCTTCAGCAGCTAATCCAGTTCGATTTAATTTTAATGAAGAATTAGCTAAAAATGATCCAGGATTAGGTCGTTGGTCAAAGGATAATGTAAATACTTCTGATTGGCCTGAGATTGCTCTTCCAGGGTATTGGTCAGATAAGGGAGTTGATTTACGTATGGGATCGATGTGGTTTTGTAAAGAATTTGATCTTCCAGATTCATTAGTAAATAGTAAAGATGCTGTTCTTAGATTGGGACGTATTATTGACAGCGATTCTACTTTCATCAACGGTAAATTCGTTGGGACAATATCGTATCAGTATCCTCCTCGTATATACAAATTGTCTGAAGGTATCTTGAAACCAGGTAAAAATAAGTTAATGGTAAGGGTAATTTTACCAAATGGTAAAGGAGGGTTTGTTGAAGATAAACCTTATGAGCTTCGCGTAGGTTCTCAAAAAATTGATTTAACAGGGCAATGGAATTATCATATTGGTGCTAACCTAAAACCTGAAATTGCAAAAGGTTTTGGAGGAGGAGGGTTAGGAACGCGTCCTTCAGGATTATATAATAGTTTGACAAACCCAATAATTGGTTACCGATTAAAAGGAACAATCTGGTATCAGGGAGAGTCCAATACAGGAATGTCAACAGAGGAATACCAACGACTTTTTAAAGATTTGATTAATAGCTGGCGAACCAAGTTTAACCAGCCTGATATGCCATTTATATTTGCTCAACTTGCTAATTTAGGTGTTCCAAATAAGCAACCTACCGAAAGTGGTATAGCAAACATACGTGAAGCTCAAAGACGTACTTTAGAAGTTTCTAATACCGGTATGGCTGTTACAACTGATCTTGGAGAGTGGAATGATATTCATCCATTAAATAAAAAAGAGGTAGCAAGAAGATTACTATGGAGGCAGTACGTGTTGCTTATCATGATAATTCGATAATTAGTTCTGGACCATTGTATGATTCATTGGAAGTTATAGATAATGCCATTATTCTTACTTTTAAATCTGTAGGTAGTGGTTTATTTACCAATAGTCTTTTGGATGGATTTCAAATTGCAGGTTCAGATGGTAAATTTGAGTGGGCAAATGCAGTTGTAATTGCTACTAATAAGGTTAAGGTCTGGAATAAAAAAATAACAAACCCAACTATTGTTCGATATGCTTGGGATGATAATCCAGCTTTTGCAAACTTAAAAAATAAAGAAGGCTTACCAGCTTCACCATTTACTACAAATAAAAAGTAAAAGCTTATTGTTAATAAAAAAACCGTCTCAAGTATTTTCACAAGTGACGGTTTTGGTTTTAAAATTGGAACTTATTTTTTTTTAATAAAACTTTTTATGGATTGATTGTTTTTCCAATTGTTCGTGAAAAAGTTTATCTCTATATGTTGAAATTGTTCCTTTTTTATATTCTAATATTCTTTACTTATTTAGTACAAGTTTAATGCAAGCACCTCCACCTGGAGCTAACTTGACAATTAAAATGTCTTTTCTCGTAATGTCTTTCTTTATCACCTTATAGGTTTCGCGATTTGTCAAATAGTGTGCTTTGTCGCCGTCTTCTATAACTTCAGCAACAAAAGTACCCTTAGGTAAAAATGACATGGGAATCTGAACTAACCGTTCTTTTTCGTTTGTAGCAGCACCTATCAGGTACACTCCATCTGAAGCTTGTCGCATAGTCACAATATATTCCCCGATTTCACCAGTTAAAGTTTTACTTTCCTTCCAAGGCATTTTTTGGGCCGATAGAAAATCAAGTAGTTCCGGATATTTCTCGTAATACTCGGGAATATCAGGAATTACCGTTGCCCCTGAAAATGTGATTAAGGTGCGGGCAGCCTCTGAAACAACCGTGGATGGAACTTCCATATTATTGTCTACTCTTGTGGTTTTCCCTTGACGGAGATCGAACATCCCATTATTCATGTCAACTGGTCCTGCAATCATATTTACAAATGCCGACGTTACAAATGTTTTAGGATAAAATATATCTCTACCATCAAGCTGTGCTTTACAGTATTCTCGTGTTACGGCATTTGGCCAAGTACGCATCTGACCGTATGGGTGTACAGGTTCATCGTGGAAATCAATCATCAGTTTGTTCTTTGCACACAGTTCGGTAAGCATTTTTGTGCGGATATTTTTTTCTTCAGGATTACCTATCATAAAACCATACTTCACTCCAGCAGCTCCCCAATGGTGGTATTGTTCTAATGTTTGTTCTATTGGAAATTTTTTCCCACCAACATCGTTTAGGTAGAGCCATACACCCACACTTTTTTCTTTTCCGTATTTAATAATATTTTGCACATCCTTCGCTTTATCTCCTTTTAAAGGATCTGAGTCATCTGAAAATTCTGGTCCATACCAATTGGCATCCAGTACTAAGTTGGGAAAGCCTTGTCTAGCAGCAAAATCAATCATCTTAACCCAAGATACATAGTTCATTCCATAGTGGAAACCATCCCAAATTGCACCATCAATTCTCCAATCCCAAAGTGCTACGCCTGGTTTAACCCAAGAAAAATCCATTTCAGGTGCAGGATTTAGCAATTCCAGTAAGTGCGAATCAACTATTTTACCAGGTGTGTTTGCAAAAAAGATAACTCTCCAAGCAGAGTGGTATCCCGGATGAAGTGCATTTGGTTTCGAAGAGATAGAAAATGACAGTTGGCCTTTTTTGGATTTTAGTTTAAGAGGTTCGCCTTCATCTAAACACGCTTCGTGAATGGCCATAAATTGGTCATCCCCAGCTTTAATAGTCATTACAGGCATTCGTTCGCCATCAGCCCTCGAGAGTAATTCGGGTCCGATATTATGCTTTTCAAAATTATAATACCAAGCCGTATAATCACCTGAAAAATTAAATCCAGTAACTTCAGATAAAACTTTAAGTTCTGATTTACTATCTTCAGGGATAAGATAACGGAATGCTACGCCATCATTATAGGCACGGAATACTATGTCCATTTTCTCGGAATTATCAGATGAAGACAGCTTGAGTGTTAACTCATTATAATTATCTGGAACTATTTGCCTCTTTCCCCAAATAGGTTTCCAAACAGAATTGACTTTTTTTCTATCCTGGCCTGTTACTATCCATTTTGCCGAAGGGATTTTGCCTCTTTTTACTGTTTCAAATCCCATTGGTGATTTGTTTATCATTAATTTTTTGTCAGCAGAAAAACTATATTCATAACTACCATCTGGCTGTTTCTCCACTTTGATTTCCAACTTCTTATTTGGAGAATTTACAATGTATGCCTTTTGCGAAGATTGGGCATGAACTCCATAAAAAGACAATTGGAGAATTAAAAATAGATTTAAAAATTTCATGTTTTAAAGGTTTAGTAAGTTTAAACTTTAATTTATATACTTTCATCAAAATAAAAATACAGAAAGTGCATTCAAATGTGATGAATGCACTTTCTGTATAAACAAAATTAAATTAAAATTATTTAAAAGGTCTATTGATTTGTAATTACTTTTCCCGAATATTGATTATTAAGATATAATATCCAACTGGAATTTGCTACTCAAATTGTATTTTCTTATCACTGGAAAGGTTGACTGTAGTTTTTCATTAAAATGTGAGTCTGTTTATTGTTTCTAAAAATGTTGCAGCCGTTTTAGACCCAGTAGCTGGGAATTATAACGACCTTTTTAACATAGAAGTACAGTTTGAAGTAGTAACAGGAACTTTAGAACAAGCAAATATTCAAGTTGAAGGACTTTTTCTAAATGCTGATGCTGGTTTTGATTCTAAAGAGTTCAGGTTATGTTGTGAAAAAAAAAGAAATAAATGCAAATATTTGTTTCAATAAAAGAAATGGAGATACAGATAGAGATGAACATTTTAACCAATTGCTTTATAGTGAGAGATATAAAGTTAAAAGAACAAATGCTTGTAAGAGGGGCAGCTCTTTTTTAATAAAAAAATGTCTTTTGAGGAAAAAAATTAGCTATTACTGTAGCCGTGGTTCTCCCACAGCACTTTTATAATAAATGGTAAATATTAGTAATTCCTAGCAAAGATAAGGGGTTAAATGAATAGCCTAAAAAACTGTATCAAAGATTATACACTGATTTTTTATTAAATTCTTTGGGAATAGTTTTTTATGATTTTGTATGTACTAACTGGAATTAATTATTTTATTTGCAATTTCTAGAAAAATAAAAATTATAAGACTAATAATTTCCACTTTTTATGATCTGTTCATCTTCTCGTATTTTATTGGATACTAGTACTAAATAGTATATCAGAAAAAGATTGTAAAATGATTTCAAAAAAGTGCAAAAAACAGGAGCAGCATTTAATTTTTGAAGGCTTCTCTAATTTTTTGAAAGGCAATTCTCATTTGTGTTTCTACCGTCTTAATAGAAATATCAAGTTGTTCAGCAATTTCCTTATATTTTAAACCTTCTATTTTATTTAGAATAAGAATTGTTCTGCAACGGTCTGGCAAAGTATCGATTACACGTTTTAATTTTTTGATTTTTTTTTGAAGTTCCTCATCATTATTATCTTCTAAAATAGCATTTTGTTCCATCTGAGCAATAAAAGTATATTCAATTTTTTCTTTGCGTTTAGTATCTAGAAATAGATTATAAGCAATTGTATACAGATAACTTCTTGGAGATTTTGTTAGATCTAGTTGAGCGCGTTTTGTCCAAAAGTTAATAAAGGCCTGCTGTGTAATATCTTCTGATTGGTCTGAATTTCCTAAATGAGAAATAACATATGCATAAAGAGAAGAATAATTAGCGGTGAAGAAAATCTTAAATGCAAATTCGTCTCCCTCACTTATTTTTTGAAATAATAACTTTTCATTCATAGAGAAAACTTTTAGAAAAAGGTTGAAAGCTAATAAAAAGAAAATATAATTTAAAAAAAAATTATATTTTCTTTAAGGGTTTTTGTAAAACAATCGTATTATCTCAAAGAAAACATGCAATTGGATACATTAATCATAAGATTTTTAGAAAATAAGATAACTTCTCATGAATTATCAACGCTATATAACTTGCTTCAGTATAAAGAAAACGAAGAATATTTTAAAAGATATATTCAGCTAAATCATAAAGTATATTTGACACTTCATGATACCAATCTAGAAGAAGCATATCTAAGAGTAAATAAAAAAATGCAAAAGTCTGAAAAACGCTTTAGGATACCTGCCTTGAAGAATAAACGAATAATAGCCATTTATACAATTGCAGCTATTTTCGTTTTATTAATAGGTATTAGCAAATTTATAGAACTTAAAAATCCAGTTAATCCCCCAACTATTCTGTCTCTTACGGACCTACCTGTTACTATAGTACTTGGCAACGGAAAATCTGTTGCATTGAATAATAAGGATACTTTAATACAAGTAGGATCAAATATTTTGGCCAATCAAAATGGGAGAAATACTCAACTAAGTTATCTTCATAATTCGAATGAAATTAAAGGAGATATTCCTTTTAATATAATTAAAGTGCCTTTTGGTAAAAAATATACTTTAATCCTTGCAGACAGTACGGTTGTATATCTTAATTCTGGGGCGAGCATGCGATTTCCAGTTTCTTTTGCCAATGCTAAAAACAGGGTAGTAAGTGTTTCAGGTGAGGCTTATTTTGAAGTGGCTAAAGATAAAAATCATCCTTTTATAGTTAATTCAAAAACCATTGAGGTAAAGGTTTTGGGAACAAGCTTTAATTTCTCATCCTATGCTGATAGTAATATTTCTGAAGTTGTTTTGGTAGAAGGCTCAGTAAATATGAAGGCTAAAGAGAATGCCAAATTTAAAATTTTAAAACCCGGGTTCAAGGGCTCGTATAATACCTCTGAAGGCAATATAGATATTGAGGAAGTAAATACGGAATTATATACTTCGTGGGTATATGGCAAACTTGTTTTTAGGGATAAAACCATTAGTCAAATATTACAATCTTTAGAGCGTAACTTTAATGTTAGGATAATTAATGAGAATAAATCATTAAAAGAGGAAAAACTCAATACTACTTTTAATAAAGACGAAAGTCTTGAACGAATATTATTTTATCTGAAAAAGGCCTACAAGATAGAGTATGTAATAAATGAAAATGAAATATTAATCAAATAAAAGAGTTCATATGACATAAACAACCCTTAACACATTGCTTAAAAGCGTGTCCTTATCAAAAAAAAACCGAAGAATGCTCTAACATTCTCCGGCTTATAAAGGATGCGATTAAAATTAATAATCACAACTAAAAATCTACGCAAAACTATGAAAAAATTTCTTAGGCAAAAAAAATATTTTCATCTACCAAAATCTAATTTAAAGATGAAATTAAGTATTCTATTTTTAGCTCTTACGCTTTTTTCAATGAAAGCAAGCTCATCTTATTCTCAAGATGATATTTCATTGAAAATGAAAAATGAAAAACTACTTACCGTTCTTGAAAGCATTGAAAAGAACACTAGCTTTAACTTTATTTATAAGATTAGTGATATCGATATAAATCGTAAGATTTCGATTAACGTTTTTCATGAAAAAGTAGAGAAAGTACTGTTTCTCCTTTTTAAGGATTCTAATACAGAATATCAAATTATAGATAAGCAGGTTATTTTAAAGAAAAAGCCAACGTCCAAAATATTATTAAATATACAAAAAGAGGAGCGGCAAGAAAACATGCAGTTTAAGGTATCTGGAGTGGTGAAAGACGAGAAAGGAATATCACTTCCGGGTATTTCGGTAATAGAGAAAGGCACTACAAATGGTATCTCAACAGATTTTGATGGAGTTTATGAAATAACTGTAGGTACTAATTCTAGCCTTGTTTTTTCTGGAATTGGGTTTAAAAAGCAAGAGGTAGCTGTAAATGGTGCAGCCAAACATAATATCACTTTATTAGAAGATGTTGAAGAATTAAAAAGCGTTGTAGTTACTGCACTGGGGATTAAAAAAGAAGAACGCTCACTTACTTATGCAGTAACAGAGGTAGATGGGGGAAGTTTTACCCAGGCTAAAGAGATAAACCTAGCAGATGCTCTTTCTGGTAAAATTGCAGGGGTAAGTGTTTCTAACTTAGCAACTGGAGCAGGTGGGTCAAGCAGGGTCACTATACGCGGAAATACATCTCTGTCTGGAGATAATCAACCTCTTTATGTTATCAACGGGATGCCTATGGATAATACGACTCTAGGAGGTAGTGCTTCAACTAGCGGCGGAGGTTTCAATATTGATCATGGCGATGGTACCAGTGGTATTAATCCAGATGATATTGAAACGATAAGTGTTCTTAAGGGGGCAACTGCAGCAGCACTTTATGGCTCAAGAGCATCTAATGGGGCTATCATTATTACTACCAAAAAAGGGGTTCTAAATAGTGGGATTGGCGTTGAATTTAATTCTAGTTACACTATAGATACTCCTATGGATTTAACAGACTGGCAGTATAAATATGGACAAGGTAATGGGGGGCAAAAGCCAAGTAATCAATCTGAAGCTGTTACCTGGGGTAGGAGAAACTGGGGAGCTTTGATAGATGGCTCTACCTATATTGCATTTGATGGTAAAGAACATTCCTATACGGCTAAAAAAAATAATATAAAGAACTTTTACAATACAGGGGAAACCCTTACAAATACAATTGCGCTAAGTGGTGGAGGTGAATCTACTAGCTTTAGGTTTTCAGTATCAGATACTGATAACAAAGGAGTAGTGCCTAACAATACTTACAATCAAAGAATTTTTAGCTTAAACCTGAGTTCGAAAATTGGTGAAAAACTTGATCTGGAAGGCTTAGCGCAATTTAATACTTCAAAAGCTTACAATAAAGCAAGCGCGGGAGACGCAACAGGAAACCCTAACTGGGTTAATATGTTAGCAAATACCGTAGACGTTAGATGGTTAGATCCAGGTTATGATGAGAATGGCAACGAGATTCAATGGAATGAAACACCTTACGCTTCAAACCCATATTTTGTGGCTAATAAGTTTAAGAATACTGAAACAAAGGAGCGGTATCTTGGTCAGTTTGCATTGACTTATCATCTTCTTGATAATTTATTTGTAAAAGGTTCTGTAAGTAAAGATTATACCAACTTTAAATTCAACGCGATTCTACCAACAGGTACGCAATATACCAGTAATGCAGCAGGAGAATACCATGGTTTTGATCTTATTGTAAGTGAGTTAAATAGTATGTTTACATTAAATTATAATCAGGATATAACAGAAGATATTGCTTTAAACGCTCTGATAGGAGGTAATACACGTAAATATAAAAATGAGCGCACTTCTTATGATGGTTACCAATTCATCATACCTTTTTTCTACAGTTTCACAAACTTGCAGACCAGTACAACGGTGCCTAGTAATCAAAAACTTACTACAAATTCATTGTTTGCGTCGCTTGATCTCAGTTATAAGAACTTTTTATACTTAAACGCTACGGCACGTGAGGACTGGTTCTCAACCTTAACGTCTTCTAATACAAGTAATAGTGAGAATAGTATTTTTTATCCTTCGGTAGGTGCTGGCTTTATTTTCACAGAAGTACTTGATCTTCCAAACTGGTTTAGTTATGGTAAGTTAAGAGGTTCATGGGCACAAGTAGGTGGTGGCTTACCAGACCCTTACACTTTAAACGAGAGTTATACAATGGTCTCAAGTAGTGGAGAGCCTTTACAACAAGTTACTCAGGTTTCTGGTCAGCGCTTATTGGCAAATTCAAACCTAAGGCCTTATACCTCAACAACATTTGAAGTGGGTCTTGAAACTAAGATGTTTAATAACAGATTAGGGCTAGATGTTGCAGTTTATAAGAAAACGACAACAGATGATATTGTAAATGCACAAATCCCATCAACTACGGGTTATGAGTATACCTATTTTAACGTAGGGAAAGTAGAAAACAAGGGGATAGAAGTCTTACTGAGCGGTAAGCCTATAAAAACTGAAAACTTTACCTGGCAGACCTCTTACAATATGGCCTATAACAAGAATGAAGTTTTGCAGTTGGCTGAAGGATTAAACAGTATTTCAGTCGCTAATTCTGTAGGTAACTGGGCAGAAATTCATCATGAAGTAGGAGAACCTTTTGGAATTATAAAGGGGTATTCAATTTTACGAGATGAAAACGGAAATATGGTATTTGACACCTCTTCAGGCTTACCTATGAAAAGTGAGCTTAAAAAGATAGGGAACTCTGTAGCCCCTTGGTCAATGGGATTCACAAATACATTCCGCTATAAGAATTTTAAACTTGATGTATTGGTTGACGGTAAGTTTGGTAATGAAATATTCTCAGTCCTTAATGTCTATGCCACCCGATTTGGACTTTCTAAAAGAACATTAGTAGGACGGGAAGATGGTTTGAACCTTTCTGGGGTAGATACTGAAGGAAATCCTTATAGTAATTACATACCTGCCAGTGATATCAGAACCTATTACGAAAACTCTAAAAATTACTCAGATGAGTTTATCTATGACGGTAGCTTTGTCAAATTAAGACAAGTTATATTGAGTTATAACATTCCAGTCGAAAAAATTAAACTATTTGATATACAGTCTGCTTCTATTTCTTTTGTGGCCCGAAACCTTTTAACGCTTTACAGTAAGACAGATAATTTTGATCCTGAATCTTCTTACACAAACAGTAATGCTCAGGGTTTTGAATCTTTCGCTTTGCCAAGAACAAGAAATTATGGTTTAAGCCTCAAGTTTAATTTTTAATAGAAAGTATTATGAATAATTTATATATAAAACTAGTAGTTGTAGTTATTTTCTGTTCGGGTCTTATAGCCTGTGATGATGGTTTTAAGGAAGTAAATACTAACCCCAATGCATCACCAAATGTGGAAGCAGAATATATGTTCACAAAAACAATATATGATGCTTTAAACAACAGTACGGGTACCGTTTATGAATTTGCGGCCGGAGGATTTGTTCAGCATTTTGCGACCTATTTAGAAGTCCCTGGCTTAGGGGATAAGTATGTCTATACTTCGGGAAGTTACCCCTACGCTTATTTTAGCGGAGCTTACTTAAATGCGATAAATGAGATTTATAAAGTAATAGAGTCTGTAGAAGATGATGAAAATGCAGTAAACAAACATGCCATTGCCGTTATTTGGCAAGCTTATATTTATCATCGTGTCACAGATTTATATGGGATGATTCCATATTCTGAAGCAACTACTGCTGCATCGTCTTCTAATTATAGTCCAGCATACGATACTCAAGAGGAAATTTATACAAGTATGCTAACTAATTTAGAAACTGCCATAAATGAATTTGACAGTTCTAAAGAAAGTTTTGGTGACGGAGACTTACTCTATTCTGGTAATACAGCCAAGTGGGAAAAATTTGCATATTCGTTAATGCTTAGGCTTTCTATGCGTTTAACAAAAGTAGATCCTGCTATGGCTCAGCAATGGGCGAACAAGGCAATTGCGGGGGGTATAATTGAAGACAGCAGTGATGATGCTATAATTGACTATGTAGGTGGTCAGGTTATCAACTCTAATCCTGTGGCCTATCAGTTAAGAGGAAATAACTATAGCGATTCTAACCAGGGAAATACAAACACTGAAGGGGGTAAATATTCAAGTACGTTTATAACTTACCTTAAAGATAATGAAGACCCAAGATTGGGTTCTATCTCAGCTGTATGGGTAGATGGTTCGCAAGTTACCACGACAGACCTTCAGCAAGGGATGCCTAATGGTTTAACTAATCGTCCCAGTGATTTTTCGATCTTATCAGAACCTAATTTAAATACCATTTTAGGATTGACGTCTTCTTTGCTGGTGATTGGCAGCTCTGAAATGAACCTATTGTTAGCAGAGGCCTCCATTAGAGGATGGACTTCAGGATCCCCTGAAACCTATTATCAGAAGGCCATAACAAATTCTATGACAAATATGGAAAAACTTTATGGTACCGATGCGAGAATAACTAGTGATGAGATATCCGCCTACATTGCGGCACATCCGCTGGCAAATGATAAGGAAAGTCAATTAGAGCAGATACATACAGAGTTCTGGGTATCGGTTTTTCCTGACGAGATAGAAGTGTATTCAAATTGGAGAAGAACAGGCTACCCAGTTCTTACCCCTGTGAACGTCACTGGAAATCTTACCGGAGGTACCATCCCAAGAAGGTTAACTTATGCACCAAGCGAAGCGAGTGTAAACACAGAAAGTTATAATGCTGCCGTAGCTGCACAGGGGGAAGATGCGTTTACAACAAGAGTATGGTGGGATATTGAATAATAATAATTAAATATAACATAATGAATAATCAAAGAAGAAATGTATTGCGTACCATAGCGACATCGATATTTGGATTAGCTGGCGCAGCGGTATTAGGTAAAAATCTCGTTGTTAACAGTTCAAACACTGGTACTGGTGAAATAGTAAGAAACAAAAGGAAAGAAGATGAAGATCAGGAAATTCCACTTTTTTCAAGTTCTGTTGTACACAATGGGCTGGTATATGTTGCTGGTAAAGGAGCTCACTTTGAAGGGGATATTAAAGACCATACGGAATTTGTACTTGATGAACTAAAAAAGGAGTTGGAAAAGGCAGGGTCTTCAATGGAAAAAGTACTTAAGGTAAATGTATATCTGGCTGACCTGAATGATTACAAGGCTATGAATGAAGTGTACTTGGGGAAATTTGGTAAAAAACCTCCTGTACGCACTACTGTGGCTGTTTATGGTGGAGTCCCCGGAGATTCTTTGGTAGAAATTGATTGTATAGCTGCACTAAAATAAACTTATGGAAACTAGAAGAAAACTTTTAAAGCAACTGGCAGTATTGCCAGTTGTAGTGGCTGTTTTGCCTAAAAACGTGATGGATTTTTTGGCTAAACCTGCTGAAAATGAATACAATGTAGCGGTCAACGCAGTTAAGAGGGATTATTTTAAAGAATTAGGTGTTCGCACATTCATCAACGCAGCAGGGACCTATACCTTTATGACTGGCTCATTGATGCGCCCTGAAGTTGTAGAGGCTATTCGGAATACATCTGATGATTTTGTAAACCTTAACGAGCTGCAGGATAAAGTAGGTGCTCGTATTGCAGAACTTTTGCAATGTGAGGCCGCTACCGTAACTTCTGGTGCTGCATCAGCAATAACCTTGGGAACGGCAGGTACACTTACTGGTACAGACCCTAAGAAGGCTGCCCTGCTCCCACATATAGAAGGTACAGGGCTTAAAAGTGAAGTGATCATGCAACGCAAACACGCTATTGAATACGCCCATGCTATTGAAGTAAGCGGGGTTAAAGTAGTTTATGTTGATACCAAAGAAGAGCTTGAAAAAGCGATCAACAAAAATACGGCCATGTACTACTTTGTTAATTTCTTAAACTATGAAGGTCAGATACAGTGGGCTGAAGTTTTAGAAATCTGTCAGAAACATGGGATCCCTACAATGATAGATTGTGCTGCTGATGTTCCTCCTGTTGAAAATTTATTCAAATACCAAAAAATGGGATTTGATATGGTTTGTTTTTCGGGAGGTAAAGGATTAAGAGGCCCTCAAAGTGCTGGGGTTCTATTAGGTAAGAAAAAGTATATCGATGCTGCACGCTTAAACGCACCTCCATTTGGAGAAACTGTGGGGCGTGGTATGAAAGTAAATAAAGAAGAGATTGTAGGGATGCTTGTCGCTATTGAAGATTTTCTGAATAGAGATCACAAAAAAGACTGGGAACTATGGGAGAATCAGATAAACCATATCAAGGCCAGTGTAGATTCTGTACTTGGCCTTAACTCAAAAATTGTCGTACCCGAGTTAGCAAATGTTGTCCCTACTTTGCATCTGGACTGGGACACCAAGAAGGTTAAAATTAGCGGTGATGGACTTAAGGAAGCCCTACGTGCTGGTCATCCTTCAATTGAAATTGCTGGGGGAGGAAAAAATTCGGTAAGCATTACCACATGGATGCTTAAACCTGGGCAGGAACGTATCGTTGCATCCAGACTTTTCGAAATCTTAAATAAAAACATATAACATGTATATAAACCTAAAAAACAAGACTCTTAAGATCTTCACTTGCTTTATGCTTGTAGTATATATGCAGGCTTATAGTCAGGATTATGATTTATTGCTTCAAAATGGAACGGTAATCAATCCTAAGGAAGGGAGTGGAGAAAAAGTGCAGGATATTGCCATACGAAATGATACTATTGTAGCGATAGCGTCTAAAATTGCAGCTTCAAAAGCTAAAAAAGTAATAGATTTAAAAGGCTTTTACGTGACCCCCGGTCTTATAGACTTGCATAGCCATCATTTTTTTGGGACTAAAGAAAACCATTACTTAAGCGAAGGTTTTGAAGCCCTCCCTCCAGATGGGTTTACATTTAGATCTGGTGTAACCACATCTGTAGATGCTGGGAGTCCTGGTTGGAGAAATTTTGAAACATATAAAAATACGGTTATCAAAAACTCAAAAACCCGTATTCTTGCTTTTCTGAATATCGTTGGAGAAGGAATGCGTGGTGGTGTATGGGAACAGAATTTAAGTGATATGGATGCACAGATGACTGCCTTGACCATTCAAAAAAACCCAGAACTTGTAGGTGTAAAAGTAGCACATTATTCTGGAGCGGAATGGACTCCTATTGAGCGCGCTGTACAAGCTGGAGAATTGGCTCATGTTCCTGTCATGATCGATTTTGGAGGGAATACGCCACCTTTATCCCTTACAAAATTGCTACTAGAAGAATTGCGCCCAGGAGATATTTTTACCCACATGTATGCCAACTTAGGCAGTGTGCGTATGACGCTTATAAATCCTCAAACCCAAAAGCTATACGATTATGCTGTAAAAGGAAGAGCACGCGGTATCATATTCGACGTTGGTCATGGGGGGGGAAGTTTCGCCTTTGCTCAGGCAATTCCTGCGATAGAGGAGGACTTTTACCCAGACACGATAAGTACAGATTTGCATACGGGTAGTATGAACTCAGGCATGAAAGATCTTCTTAATGTGATGTCAAAATTTCTAAACCTCAACATGCCTTTTTCGCATGTTATTAAGGCTACAACTTGGCGTCCAGCACAAGTGATGCACCATGAAGAACTAGGTACATTAGAAAAAGGTAGTGTCGCAGATATTGCTGTTTTATCTATTCAAAAAGGAGATTTTGGATTTATAGATAGTTCGGGCAAAAAAATGAAAGGAAATCAACGTATTCAGTGCGAGATGACCATAAGAGCGGGTGAAATTGTATATGACCTTAATGGGTTGGGCAGTGAGATTTGGGATCAGAAAACACGATAAATAAGGGATATGGTACTAAAAAAATGCATTTGTCTTCTACTTTGGTGTGTGTCATCCAACTTATGGGTTACAGCGCAACAAATAGAGAAAGAAGAATTAATCTATTTAACAAAAGCTTGGGAAGGAGCACGATTTGAAAATGGTCGCCCTAAAATCCCAGATGATTTATTAAAAAGAGCAGAAAGTATATCGATAGATGTTGCTTGGCAAATTTTAAATAATGAAGGTTATTCTGCTCAATATGAAGGTGACTGGCAAGCTTTGAACACTATTTCTATTGTAGGACGCGCAGTAACAGCTTTTTACCTCCCCAGTCGTCCAGATGTAGCGCTTCAGATTAAACAAAGAGGTGAAAAAGAAGGCCGGCAGGGTAATACAAATTCTTGGCCTATTGAGGTGCTACAAAACGGGGATGTATATGTAGCAGATGCTTTTGGAAAAACACTAGACGGCACTCTTATAGGTGATAATCTGGGCAATGCTATTTATGCTAAAACAGGAAAAGGAGTTGTTTTTTATGGTGCTTCCAGAGACAAAGAAGGCTTGTCAAAAATAGACGGTTTTAATGCCTTTGTCAAAGATTGGAACCCCACTTATCTTAAAAACGTGATGCTCGGTGGATTAAATACGCCTATACGTATTGGTCATGCCATAGTTATGCCAGGAGATTTGGTTTTGGCAAAAGAAGAAGGCGTGATTTTTATACCTGCGCATTTAGTTGAAAAAGTAATTTTAACTGCAGAGTTTATAGCTCTTAGGGATGAATTTGGGCAGTCTATGTTGAAAACGAATATATACGTTTCGGGTCAGATCGATAACGAATGGACCCCAACTATAAAGAAGCATTTTTTACAATGGGTCAAGGACAATAAAAGTGACATCCCTATGGGAATGGATGAACTCAACCAATTTATGAAAAAAAGAACATGGTAATTTTTAACTTATGAAGCGACGACACTTACTAAAAACCTTAACGGTACTACCTTTTGCTGGTAGCTTGATTTCCTCTGATCTTATTTTAAATACTATAGCTGTAAATGCGACACCTGTAAAAACAAAACCTGTAGACTATTTTGAAGAATTGGGAGTTACTCGAGTAATTAATGCGGCAGCTACAATGACTTTTTTATCAGGCTCTTTGATGCTCCCAGAGGTTCTTGAAGCTATCAATTCAACAGCATATGATTTTGCCAACATGTATGAGCTTCAGGATAAAGTAGGGATAAAAATTGCCGAAATGCTGGAGTGTGAAGCCGCAATGGTTACTTCAGGAGCAGCATGTGCATTGGTATTAGGGACAGCAGCAGCAATTACAGGAATGGACGCTGAAAAAAGAAAGCAAATTCCAAACCTTTCTGGTCCAAGACCTGAAGTTATAATGCAAAAAAATCACCGTTATGTTTTTGATCAGGCAGTTACAACCACTGGTGCAAAAATCATAGAGGTAGAAAATGTTGAGGAAATGGAAGCAGCTATTAACGAAAATACGGTTATGGCTTTGTTTTTTAATGCAGCAGCATCTTGGTTTGGTATTGAAGATAGCATTACGCATGAACAATTTATTACCATTTCGAAAAAACACAATATCCCAACTTTTATTGATGCCGCCGCAGATGTTCCTCCCGTTGAAAACCTTTTTAAATATCAAAAAATGGGGTTTGATTTGGTAACTTTTTCAGGTGGCAAAATGATACGAGGGCCGCAAAGCTCTGGCTTGCTTTTTGGAAAAAAAGCTTTAATAGAAGCAGCCAAACTTAATTACAGCCCGCATGAAGCTCCTATAGGAAGACCTATGAAAGTTAATAAAGAAGAGATTTTTGGTATGTATGCCGCTCTTAAAGCTTATTTAGCAAAAAATCATGAAGAAGAATGGGAAATGTGGTTAAAACGCACAAAACAAATTAGTATGGTTCTAGAAAAGATTCCAGGAGTAAAAACTGCAGTTTACATCCCAACTGGAAGAGCTAATGTTTTTCCTACTGTAGATGTGTTTTGGGATAAGCAAAATTCTTCATTAACTGCTGATGCTTTATATGACCAGTTAAAAAATGGAACTCCCAGTATTGTCTGCAGTAAAACAGAAAGAAACGGAGATAAAATCATAAACATTGGGGTTGTCTTATTAAAAACGGAACAAGTAAAAATAGTAGCACATCGTTTGAAAGAGATTTTAATTAGTCAATAACTTAAGGAAAACATGTAGGCAAGCGCTTTTAAGGTTTTTAATTAGTCATTCCTTAAAAAGCCACTATTTTAAATTTCGATTAAAATAGTGGTTTTGTTTTTAGTCAAAAAGTTAAATAATAATTGTAGCCA
>WSSedL1CaDRAFT_10001014_pt1 | contig 17880 bp, 19 predicted proteins | sample WetSurSL1Cattail_FD_9464 | JGI IMG/M metagenome (IMG submission 9464)
CAATTGCGGCACGCTGCCTCATACCGCCGCTCAACTGGGCCGGGCGCTGATTCTCTCCCCCCGCTAAGCCAACTCGTTCAAGCCACTCACAGGCAACAGTGGCATTCCTTTCAGCGCTGTCTTTCAGCACCACCGCGATATTATCGCTGACAGAGATCCACGGAAGAAGACGATCCTCCTGAAAAAGATAGGATATTTTATGATTCTTCGCCCCAATTATTTCGCCGCTGTCCAGTGTTTCCAACCCTGCAATACAGTTTAGAAGCGTTGTTTTCCCACATCCTGACGGGCCAAAAAGGCAGACTGTCCCGCTTTGCGGAAACTCCAGCGAAAAACCGCTGAGTACAGCTTTTTCCTCAAATTTTTTACCTGCGTTCAATATTTTCAGTTCCATGTCAGCCTCATTACAAATTCACATTATATTTTTTTCCGACCTTATTCATCAAGTTGATCATCAGCCGCTCCAGAATCACACTCATCACAATTACCACTGCCGTCCACGCAAACAGGTCAGCAGTTTCAATGTAGACTTTGGAGTCATAGATCCAGCCGCCGATGGAAATCTTGGTAGCCGCCAGCACCTCCGCGGCAATACTGGTTTTCCATGCCAATCCCATTCCAGTTGTGCAGGCAGCTGTGAAATAAGGCATAATGGAAGGAATGTAAACTCGTCTTACCGTTTTCACTATACCAAAGCGATAGGAGTTTGCCATCTGCAAAAGATTCCGGTCAGTCTTTGCGATACCGCTCGTCACATTCCCTATTACAATTGGTAATACCTCCAAAAAGGCAGTGAACGCCGGAACCTGCGGAGATTGAATCCACACAAGCGCCAAAATAATAAAAGAAACCACCGGGGTTGCCTTTATAATACTGATGAGCGGATAAAATAAATCATGCATCGTCTGAAAAGAAGAGGTCAGCACCGCTAAGACAATTCCAGCTGCAAGACCAAGCATAAAGCCGACAAGCACATGAACCATTGAATTCATTGTAGATTGCCAAAAGGAGCTGTCGTGTGATAATTCCAAAAGCCTTTGCAAAACACGAACAGGAGATACAATCAGTATCTCCTGTTTTATATTCATATAAATCATTTGCCAAATTGTAAGCCAAAACGCTGCTACCAAAAGTTTTCTGGCTGCGTTTCGGTAAAGGGCTTTTTTATCTTGCGTAATAAAAGTCATCACCGGGCAATTTACCTCCAACGGACTTCGGGTTCGCTTTGAACAGTACATTTAGAAAATCTGGAATTTTTGCCTTCATTTCACTGCCGTCCATATAGACAATATTGCAGTTGGGGATTGCTTTTTTTGCAACTGCAGCCGGCATAATGTCATATTTTTCGGATAAAGCTGCCGCAGCCGCCACATTGGAGGTGGTATAAGCAGTCGATGCCTTATATTCATCCAGGAACGCGTCAAACGCAGCCTTATTTTTTTCAGCAAATTCCTTGCGAACAATCAGGCAGCCCATGGTGAGCACGCTCTTATCGCCCGCAACCTTATTCCATTCTTTTGTGATGTCCAGCGCAATCTTAACATCCTTATTTTTAGTCATAACCTGAGTAACAAATGGTTCGGGCAAAATTGCAATTTTTATCTTTCCGGAAATCATCTGAGTTGCAAGTTCTGCATGTTCTGTTTTATATTCTACCTTAACATCCTTACCAACTTCAAGTCCGTTCTGCTTTAAAATGTAATTAATTGCATATTCCGGGGTGGAACCCTGGCCGGATGCGTAAATTGTCTTACCTTTTAGGTCTTTTACGCTGGTGATATTCTCTCCGTTTGTTAACAGAGACAGCACACCGAGGGTATTAATCGCAGCCAATTGAACTTTTCCATTGGTCTTATTGTAAAGGGTCGCTGCCAGATTAGTTGGAACGGCGGCGGCATCAATTTCGCCTGAAGATATTTTGGATACAATTTCATCGGGAGCACCAACAAGCGTAAACTCGTAGTTGTTGACCGAAGTTTTAGCTTCATTATCACTCATCAGCTTGAGCATGCCCAGCCCTGTGGGGCCCTTAAGCGTTGCTAGCTTAATTGTGGTCTTCTCCGCCGCGGTGGAACTTGGTGCCGCACTGGAAGCTGCTGTGCCGGAAACCGGCATACTAGCCGCTGCACCGGAAGCTGCCGCCGTGCTGCCGCATCCGGACAAAACAGAAAGGGAGATGACCGCCGCAAGTGTGATTGCTGTTATTTTTTTTGTAAATTTCATAATACTCCTTCTTTTCAATCGTATTTTAATAAATAAAATACCGTGATTTATAATTCTTATTCATATAGGCCGGTTTTTAAGCGTTCAACTTCAATAATAGAAATCATTTTGCCGCTACGGCTGATAATACCCTTTGCAGACAGATCATCCATGGCGCGATAAAGTGACGCGCGCCCCATATCCAGCGTATTGGATAGTTGGGTGAACGTACAGGGTAACTCAAACTGAAGCGGATTTTCACTCTGCAAAGAAATCGAAAGTAGAAAACCTGCAAGCCTGCATTCCGCGCTGCCCCCGGTAAAATTATCGATCCTGCTATTTAAAAAACAAATGCGGTTTGATAAATAGCCGATATAATTTTCCGCAATCTGAGGGTTCTGCTCAAAAAGACTATGCAGAAGCGACTGCGGCAAAAACAAAACCCGGCTTTGCTTGACCGCAACAACTTCCGAAACATACTGTTTTGCATTATTGAAGAGGCAGGCAATGCCAAAAACGCCTCCGGCCGAGAAAGTATTCAACACTAAACCCGGTCCCTCTCCCACAGGTTTTAAAGCTTTCAATTCTCCGGAAAGAACAATTCCCATGCTCCTTTTAAAGTGAGTTCTGGTATATATTTTTTCGTTCGGCTCAAACTCCATACAAGAGCAATCGTCAAGTCCGAATACATTGCTGACGGTGGAAACGTCAATTCCACTGAAGAGAAAATTCTGCGCAAGGAGAATGCGGTATCTGTTCTGTTTACGAATCTCTTTCATATATTCCACTTTTCTGTATCATATGGTACATTATATTACCTATTATAACTTTTTATGCTTTGCTTGTCAATACTTTAACAAGCTATATCAATTCTTTTTATCTTAAACAGTGTCACTTATCATCGGCTGTACCGATGATAAGTAGATTAACAAGAAGAGCACCGCCGAAGCGGTGCTCTTCTTGTTAATCTTTAATCTTATAATTTAAAAATTATTCGTGATCGTGGTGACAATCACAGTCAGGATCCTCACAACCGCAGCCGCATTCCTCTTCATCCATGTCGAATTCCAGTGTCTCGCCGCAATTTGGGCATTCCATCTGGCCATCCTCAATGATATCTTCAGACAGGCAAATTGTCTCATGGCAGTTCGGGCAGGTTACTTCGTAATCACAGTCACAGCCGTCCTCATCATCATCTTCATCGCTGTCATCATCGTCTTCACCATAAAAATCATCTTCCAAAGAACCAAGATCTTCGTCGACAGCGTCGAGTTGATCAGCCATGTCGTCAATTCCGTCTGCCATATCGGAAACAGAAAGTGCCATGTCGTCTAATAAATCAATGATAGCGTTGATTACCTTTACTTCCTTTTTACTTGAATCAAGCTCAAGGCCCTCCGCTAAACCGCGAATGTAAGCAACTTTTTCAGTATTTGTCATGATTAAGCCTCCCTTTAATTTTAAGTCGTAATATGTTAACATGCATAGTGTTGGTTATGCACGCTCCATATATTCGCCTGTTCGGGTATCTATTCTGATTTTTTCGCCTTCATTTATGAACAGAGGAACCCTGATTTCTGCGCCGGTTTCAACAGTTGCAGGCTTATTGGCGTTGGTAGCCGTATCTCCCTTAAAGCCCGGGTCAGTCTTTGTAATAACGAGTTCCACAAAGTTCGGCGGTTCAACACCGAAAACATTTCCCTTATAAGAAAGTACTTTGCAATCCATATTTTCCTTCACAAACTTGAAATTATCGCCCAAAACGCTCTTATTAATCGGGTTTTGCTCAAAAGTTTCGGAATCCATGAAGTAGTAAAGATCCCCGTCACTGTAAAGGTACTGCATATCCTTGCGCTCAATAAAGGCCGTCGGGTACTTATCGTTCGGGTTGAACGTTCTTTCTACAACGCTGCCTGTAATTACATTTCTGATTTTCGTACGAACAAAGGCCGCGCCCTTGCCTGGCTTAACATGCTGAAACTCTATGATGGAAACCACATTTCCATCCATTTCAAATGTTACGCCATTTCTAAAATCGCCAGCAGATATCATGGTATAATCCTCCAATAATTTTTTCCTGCTATTATCTTATAATATTTTTTGCGTTTTTTCAAGATATTTTTTATTCTGTGTATCCTGTACTACATTAAATCCTTAAGTGCAGCAAGCGCCAAAAAATAACTGTTTTTGCCAAATCCGGCAATTTGCCCGGCGCACACAGCTGAAATTACGCTCGTGTGGCGAAACTCCTCCCGTGCAAATATATTGCTCATATGGGTTTCTATAAACGGAATTCTCACACAGGCGATCGCATCGCGCAGAGCGTAACTGTAATGGGTTAAGGCGCCGGCATTGATTACCACACCGTCATATACGCCCCTTGTGCCATGAATCTTATCGATGATGTCTCCCTCATGGTTGGACTGAAAAATATCGCAGTCATAGTCGAGCTTTTTTGCGTTTTCAACAATCTGGAGATCGATGCTCTCAGCAGTTTCATCACCATAGACCCCTTTTTCGCGCACACCAACCATATTGAGATTCGGCCCCAGGATAACCAAAACCTTTTTTCTACCCATGTGAAACATCCTCTAATCAAAGTATTTTTTGCCGCGCTTTGAAACTTTCATAAGGTATCTGAGCGGCTTTTCTAAACCGCGCCGAATGAAAAAGGAAAATGACTTTTCCTCTTCAGTTGGTACTAATAGTATTGACTTCATTAACGATAAATTCGCTCCAATTACATCTGTAAAAATTTGGTCTCCCACTACGACAGTATCTTTACGCCGAACTCCCATTTTGTGCATTGCGCGATAGTAGGCCAACGGGAGCGGTTTAAAGGCAAGAGAGAGAAATGGCAAATCATATTTTTGGGCGAACGGTGCAACACGGTTTTTAAAGTTATTCGATACAATTATAATTTTAATATGATCATTTCGCAGACGCCAAGCCCATTCAATGCTGCCATCCAGCGGTATTTGAGAGCCGTGAACAGCCAGTGTGTTATCTACATCAAGAAGCACTGCACTGGCTTTCATTGCGCGAATTAACTCCGGCGTGATATCCGTAACGTGATCTACCGCAACAGTAGGTAAAAACAGTGCCAAACGAATACCTCCGTTTCAATGAACTGCGATGAAGCTGAAGTTCTTTGGTGAGAAAAATCAAAGCTAAAAAAGCGGGCTAAAAGCCCGCTTTCCCAAATACATTCGTATTACTGTAATACTTTACTTAAATTTGCGTTTGCGAGCTGCTTCGGATTTCTTTTTACGCTTCACAGAAGGCTTCTCGTAAGCTTCTCTCTTGCGTACCTCAGCAATCACCCCTGATCTAGCGCACTGCTTCTTGAACCTTCTAAGAGCGCTATCTAAGGATTCGTTGTCTTTAATTCTAATCTCAGCCATTTATCTTCCCTCCCATCCGCCATACGGCAGGGGTATTAGTAAGTCATATTACATAAAAATAATTATACATAACCCGCCCGCATCTGTCAAGTCCAATTGAGAACTTTAAGAAAGAGTATTGAAATTTTGTATTGACATAAAAGTAAGAAAATGATAATATTATAAACGCGGTTCCGAGAAACCGCAGTAAATAGGGGTATAGCTCAGTTGGTAGAGCAGTGGTCTCCAAAACCACGTGCCGAGGGTTCAAGTCCTTCTGCCCCTGCCAGACCAGTCCGGAAATTCAGTGTTGATGCTGAATTTCCGGATTTTTTTATATCTTTTTAGTAATTAATAATTTGTAACGATTTTATTTTAATTTCCGTTGCTTTGTTTCATCTTTGTTCTTATAATATATTTATAATAGATAAAATAATATATTTGAAGGGGTATTGATGAATGAGTCAGAACAGCTTTGAACCCAATGTCATGTCCACCGTGATACCATATGTTGTAATAGCAGGATTTGTATTAGTGTTTGCGATAATCATCGTGCAAGGAGTCAGGAGCCTGGGGCAGTGGAATAAGAACAATCACACACCTGTTTTGACTGTAAATGCAAAGCTAGTTGCAAAAAGGACGGATGTAAGGCGTACAAACTCCCCACAAGCAAACGGCATAGATTATCCCTCGTCTTATACAGCTTATTACGCTACGTTTGAGGTAGAAAGCGGCGACAGGATGGAGTTTCGGCTTGAAGCGTCCGAATACGGCATGCTTGCGGAGAGTGATGTAGGCCAGCTCACGTTTCAGGGAACAAGATACCAAGGCTTTGAAAGAGCGCATTGATCTCAAATATCTTTACTTGTGCCAAGCGATTTGGGTGCCTTCTCCGCAGTCAATTAAGAGAGCTTTCCCCTGATACTCAATCCAGCAACAGGTCAGCCATCTGTTTTCCAACGGAATCATACCGCCGGTTCCCGGTAAACATACATCCAGCATTCATCAACCTTCCCTTTTCACTTTTATCATAACCTTCGCTTTTATAGATCATACAGCATGACAGATAGAAAAGTTAAAAAATGATGCGTAGTCATAATTTTTGGCAGTGCGACGCTTCTTTCCGGATAATTAAATCAATCAGGCCCATTGCCGCCGCGCCGCAAAACATGCCCAAAACAGCACCCGCCAAAAGATCGGTTGGGTAGTGAACATAAAGATACAACCTTGAGAATGCGATCAGCATCGCCAGCAGCAATGCAAAGACTCCAAATTTCCGGTTACTCCTCCAGATGACAATGGTTGCTGAGAAAGATGTAGATGTATGGCCGGACGGAAAGGAAAAATCAACAGGTCTTGAGATCAGCATTAGAACATTCGTGTTCAAATTACATGGCCGCACCCTTGCGATCAGAGGCTTAAGGGTAACTTCCCCGATTAAGTCTGTCAGAAACAAGCCAAGCGCAATCATGATTCCATATTTTCTGTATTTGGGAAAAAAAAGAAAGATCACCGCAATGATAAGCCATACTGCGCCGTTATTCCCAATGAAGCTGAATAAGGGCATCATCACATCAAAGATAGAATTGTGCAGATTTGTCTGCACGAAACCAATTATATTATTATCAACATTTTGTATCCAAATCAACATTTCATTTTCCTTTTTATAGCCTAGTGTCCCTACCGTCCGGTGCTGTATCGGATTCATACATATAGTCGATTAACTCCAAAACCACCCCGACTTTGCAGTCTATTTTACGTGCTACTGCGTTGTCCTCCTCGCCAGGCGGTAGCCTGCCCTCGTCGTCCGCCTTGCATCACGAAAAATATCCTCGCAAATACTAGGGTGCTTTTGAAGTTAGTCGACTATAATGTTGTTATTATAACCGGACAATTCTTAAAACTACAATAAAAACAGCCACGCCGAAACAAAGTTTCCAGCGCGGCTGTTCAGAAATGTTATGTTTTTGAATTAGTACTAGATAGAAATAACATGAGCGATGTCATACAGACGTCTGTCAAAGATTCTCTCCATGCTAAGCGCCTCGGTGATGTCAAGATCAACAATTTTGCCGCCGCGCATGACCACAACCCGGTTGCTCTTGCCGTTATAGAGCAATTCTGCGGCATGGAAGCCCATTTCACTGCCAACAACACGGTCGCGCAGAGTCGGTGAGCCGCCGCGCTGCACATGACCCAGCACAGTCGCCCTGGTTTCTATGCCTGTTTGCTCCTCAATATCCTTTGCAAGCTTATCTACTCCACCCACGCCTTCGGCAACAACAATGATAAAATGCTTTTTGCCCGTCTTTTGGGTATACTGCATCCGCTGAATGATATCCTTCTGGAAATCGAACGGAACTTCAGGTACGAGGATGGACGTTGCACCAACCGCAATGCCGGTTTGCAGTGCCAAATCACCGCAGCGTCTGCCCATTACTTCAACTACACTGCACCGGTCATGGGACTCGGTCGTGTCACGCAGACGGTCAACCATGTCTACTGCCGTATTCATGGCGGTATCGAAGCCGATGGTATATTCACTTGAGGCAATATCGTTATCGATTGTGCCGGGCACTCCGATGCACGGAATTCCCGCGCCGGTTAAATCTCTGGCTCCGCGGAAAGAACCGTCGCCGCCAACGACCACCACACCGTCAATTCCCAGCTTACGGCAGTTTGCGGCTGCCTTCTGCACCCCTTCCGGTGTGTTGAACTCAGGGCTTCTCGCGGTAAACAGGGCGGTTCCGCCGTGATGAATAATATCGGATACACTGCGAAGATTCATCTCGAACACGTCCCCGTTTAAAAGGCCGTTATACCCTCTGCGAATTCCCATAACACGCATTCCAAATGAAATGCCGGCCCTTACAACCGCACGGACTGCTGCATTCATGCCAGGAGCATCTCCGCCGCTTGTTAAGACAGCGATTGTCTTTATACTCATGATTTAATCCCCCTAATTATAAACGTACATATATGTATATTATAATATAATTGACGATTAACAATCAACTCAAAAACATGGATTATTATTCCGTGTATATGGATTATTGTTCCATTTTTCATTTAATTACGACATTTTTCTCGCCAAGGAGCTTGCCGAGCTCCCTTAATAAAATATCATTTACACTAACACGCATAAAACTTGGAGCACGCATTAATTTTTTTGTATCCTCAAAATAGAGATACAATTCCGTCTGGCCGTCGAACACAGCCAGATATTTTTTTGCTTTTTCATACAGTTCGCTTTCCTCACTTGGCACCTTAAGGTACAGTCCCGGTCGGCTTGATTTACTCCTGGGAGCTTCGTCAGTTTGAGCCTGTTCGGGCTGCGCGGCGGACGACGGTTCTTCAGTCGGTGTGGAGGCGGAATGAGGAGAAGGCGCAGGCGCTACCGTCTCGCACACAAGCTTTGCGTCTTCCTCTTCACGCATACTTATCCTGCCGAAAATTTTCACAATTTTCCCCTCAGTAATCCATTGCGCATACTGAGAAAGTATTTTTGGAAACACCAAAACTTCTATGGAACCAAACATATCTTCCAGTGTAACAAAAGCCATCGTGCTGTTGCTCTTGGTCACTTTCATCTTTACTCCGGAGATGATTCCCAAAAGAGTGACCGTGTCCCCGTCATGGAAGCGTCCCTCCTGCTCACGCGCGTCGTCAAGGATCTCTCCTGTTTTACTCGCATGGATTCTATCATAAAGATCAAGATACTCCGCCATCGGGTGGCCGGAAAGATACATCCCGGTTACCTCTTTTTCCATCGCAAGTCTGTCCGTCATATTAAAATCAGGCATGGGAGCAATCACGAATTCTTCTTCAGAAGACTGCACAGATTGATCGAAAAAGCCCATCTGGCCGTCCACGTTGCGCCTTTTGTCATCGTCCAGATGATCCATCACAACGGCGGCGTTGGTAAACATCTGGCGGCGATTAAAGTCAAGCTGATCAAGCGCGCCGCATTTTACGAGGCTTTCCAACGCGCGGCGGTTCAATTCGCCGTACATACGCTTGCAAAAACCGTAGAATGAAGTAAACGCACCGTTTTCCGCGCGGTCACGCAAAAGATTCGTGATGAATCCCCTGCCGAGATTTCGTACCGCAAGCAAACCAAAACGGATATCCTTATCAGAAACGGTAAATCCGATGCCGCTTTCATTGACATGGGGCGGAAGAACACGGATTCCTAAACGCATGCATTCCGCGATGTAGGCGCAGAGCTTATTGTTGTTATCCAGCACACTGGTCAGCAGCGCAGCCATATACTCACGAGGGTAGTAGCACTTCAGCCACGCCGTCTGATAGCTGATCAGGGCGTACGCGGCGGCATGAGATTTGTTAAAGGCGTAGGAGGCAAAGCTCTCCATTTCGCCGTAAATCGCCTTTGCGGTCGGTTCGTCTACCCCGCGGCGGATACAGCCGTCCACTTCAACTTCCCCTTTTTCATTCGTCAGGCCGTAAATAAATATTTTGCTTTCGCGTTCCATCACATCGGCCTTTTTCTTGCTCATAGCGCGGCGCACGATATCTGCACGGCCAAGAGAATAACCGGCAAGGCTGCGGAAAATCTGCATGACCTGCTCCTGATACACGATGCAGCCGTAGGTGACGTCAAGAATATCTTTCAGCAGAGGGTGGCGGTACGTTACCTTTTCCGGATGATGGCGGTTTTCAATATAGCGTGGAATGGATTCCATCGGTCCTGGGCGGTAAAGCGAAATAACGGCGATTAAGTCTTCCATATGTTCCGGGCGCAACTGCATGATAACGCTGCGCATGCCAGAGGATTCAAACTGGAACACGCCGTCCGTCGCGCCGGAAGCGAGCATATTATAAATCCTTTTATCATCTGTTTCAATATTTTCAACTTGAAAGCCCGGCAGTTTTTCACTGATCATCTCCTGCGCGTAGCGGATAACCGAAAGGTTGCGCAATCCGAGGAAATCCATTTTCAGCAATCCGAGTTCTTCCAGCGTGGTCATTGTATACTGTGTGACAACGGAATCATTATTCTTGGCAAGCGGAACATACTCGGCAACGGGCTTGTCTGTAATAACGACACCCGCGGCGTGGGTGGAGGCATTGCGGGGCATTCCTTCCAGTTTGCGCGCCATATCGATCAGATCATGTACCTGCTGGTCGGTATCATAGCGCTGCTTTAGCTCACCGGAGGCCGCCAGAGCCTTGTCAAGCGTGATGTTTTGTTCCATTGGCACAAGCTTGGCAATGCCATCCACCGCTGCGTAGGGCACAGCCATTGCACGTCCAACGTCACGGATCGAACCGCGCGCTGCCATCGTGCCGAACGTCACAATCTGTGCAACATGGTCGGAGCCGTACTTGCGCACGACGTATTCGATTATTTCCTGCCGACGCTCATCGGAAAAGTCGATATCGAAATCGGGCATACTGACGCGTTCCGGATTCAGGAACCGTTCAAACAGCAAGTCATACTTTATGGGGTCAATTCCGGTGATCCCGATGCAATAGGCTGCAATGCTGCCCGCGCCGGAGCCTCTGCCCGGCCCGACGGGGATACCAACCTCTTTCGCGTAACGCACAAAGTCATGAACAATCAAATAGTAATTAACATAACCCATCTTTTCAATGGTGTTTAATTCATATTCCAGGCGGTCAACAAGAGACTGTTCCGGATGTTCCCCGTAATGATGATATAATCCCTCGTAACACTTTTCGCGAAAATACGCCGCGTTTTCCTGCCCGTTCGGGGTATCAAAATGCGGCAGCTTCGTTTTGCCGAATTCAAATTCCACATTGCACCGCTGTGCAATCAGCGCCGTGTTGTCGGCGGCTTCGGGATGCTCCGGAAACAGTGCGCGCATTTCTTCCTCGCTCTTAAAATAGAACTGATCACTGCCGAAATCCATCGCGTCTTTATCTTCGACGGTATGGTTCGTCTGGATGCACAGGAGGATATGGTGCACTTTGCTGTCCTCTTGGTTGATATAATGGCAGTCGTTGGTGACGACGAGCGGAATCCCCGTTTCGGTGGAAAGCCGGATGATGGACGGATTGATGCGGACTTGGTCGCGGATTCCGTGATCCTGCAATTCCAAATAGAAATTATTCTGGCCGAAAATAGATTGGTAGCGTAAGGCTACCTCTTTCGCGCCGTTATAATCCCCGGCGGCCAGTGCGCGTGGAATTTCACCCGCCAAACAAGCGGACAGCGCAATTAAGCCCTCATGGTGTTCCTCCAAAAGGTCGAAATCCACACGCGGCTTGCTGTAAAATCCCTCCGTCCATGCTTTTGATACCATCGCAATCAAGTTCTGATATCCGGCGTTGTTTTCACACAGCAGCACCAAATGCCGATTTTCGGAATCAAGCTCATGTACCTTGTCAAAGCGCGTCCTCTGCGCTACATAGACCTCACAGCCAATAATCGGTTTGATGCCGCGCTTTTTTGCGGCTTTATAGAAATCGACCGCGCCGTACATGACGCCGTGGTCGGTAATTGCGACAGCGGTATCGCCTCTTGCCGCAGCGGTATCTAGTAATTGGTTAATGCGGCACGCGCCGTCTAACAGACTATATTCCGTATGAAGATGCAGATGAACAAACATGTGCGTGCCCCCTTTTTTATTATTCCAATATTTCTTTCTGCGCCTTTTTGCTAAAAGATTGCAGCAGGATTTGATAGGACTTGTCCAGCATATCCCTCAGCACTTCGTCCGGAACATCACCTTCCAGATACATGGAGTTCCAGTGCTCTTTGTTCATATAATAACCCGGTACAATGTCTTGATATTGCTGTCTCAGCAGATTGCCGAACATTGGCTCCAATTTCACCGTAATGATTGGTTTACCGTACTTGTCCCCGCCCTGCATGGCAAACATTTTCCCCCGAATCATGTAGCGTGTTGCCTGCCATTCCTCTTTATAGTCCTTCTCTACACCCTTTTTTTCAAGACAATAAGAATCAAGCCATTCATACTTCATAATGCCGCCTTCTTTCTCTCAAGATGTTGAGGAAATAGCATTGACTTTACTTTTTCAACCAATTGGGGCTGTATCTGTGGGTAGGTTAATTTATCGGGCAAGTCATCAAAAAATGAGATTTTTTCCATCTCAAATTCCGGTAGCTTGCTAAATGCCGTAATGTCCGCAAAATACAGCATGCCGAAGGTTTCTTCGTCATTGTCTATTACCGTATTTTTACCTTGCACAGAATATACGCAGATGGGTTTGATCGTAAATTCAACCGCGCCTGTTTCTTCAAAAAGCTCCCGCTTTGCAGTAGAAAGAATATCTTCGCCCGCTTCCCTGTGTCCGCCGGGCAGTTCATAGGTATTTCTCTGTTTATGCTTGCAAAGAACCCATTGATTCTGATACATTGACACGATGACGGCAAACTTTAGGAGATCGTCGTCCACAGTATCATAAAATTTAATTATCATAATAAATACCGCCTCTTAATTCTCCACCCTATTTAAATATCTTTGTGTATAAGGACAAGACTCAATACATTTGCCACATAAAGTAATCTCTTTATGGATTCGTTCCGCAGCCAATTCTCTTGCCTTTTTTCGGCATTGGAGAGGTTGAAAGAAATTGTCGCGGTCAATCTCCGCGTTCCACAATTTTCCCGATACTGCCTTGCCCGGGCAGGCTTCCGTACATACCATGCAGTTCCCGCACCGGGATTCCGTAATTGGCACACCACAATCCAGCGGGGCATTGGTAATCAAGGAGGAAAGCCGTACCGCAGAACCGTATTCCTTTGTGACAAGTAGCGCGCATTTTCCAATCCAGCCAAGCCCCGCACGGGTCGCAACCGTTTTATGAGGCAGCGCCGTTCTGTAATCATCGGATTCTACAACCGCGTCCGTCGTCTGCGCGAAAGCCTGATACCCTTTTGCCGTCAAGTACTCCGCTCCGGCAGTAACAATATGATCCAACAATTTATTAATTCGATGATATGCATCGTAGTAATCCATCGTAGGGCCGTTTTGAATACCCAAAATTACTTCTCGGGGAACAGCAACGGCAACGGAAACACCGAATGTCATATCGCCCTGAACAATGGATTTTAAATCCGCAAAACCAACTAAATCCGCGCCATGTTCAACCAACATTTTTTTCAGATCTTCATTTATGTAACTCAATGTTCTTCACCCCTATTCACGATCACATTTTACCAGTACCTTTCACACCCAGTGCTTATGTTACGGAGTACTTGCAATGTCCATAATCCGCTGAAGGCGGTGGTTTACCCCGGAACGGCTTAACGGCTCGGAAAGGGTCTCACCCAATTCGCGCAGAGACATTTCCGGGTTTCGGTAACGCAGCATGGCGAGCTCCTGAAGTTCCTCCGGCAGCGCTGAAACTCCGGACGAATCCAATATCTTTTCAATGGCGATGACCTGCGCGGCGGCAGCCGACGCGGTTTTATCAATATTGGCCGTCTCAAAATTGTTTTTGCGATTCACGTTATTCCGGACCTCTTTGAGCATTTTTGCCTGCATCAATTCCATTGCCGCGTTTCCGGCACCCATAAAGGTCAACAAATCCGCAATACGCTCGCTGCCCTTAACATAAACGACAAACGACCCCTTCCGGTTCATCAGACCCGGCTGCAAGTTCAGTTCAAAAGACTCGCTGATGATTGCCGATAAATCCTTGGCCAGGTTCATAAATGGAACCACAAATTCAAGATGATAATCTTTTACAGGATCGGTGACGGTTCCACAGGTCAGAAAAGCACCGCGCAAAAAAGCACTCGTACAGCATTCGTTTTCCAAATTGGCTCGATTGATTCGCAGGCTGATCTCATTTCCTGTGTGACCGAAGCAAGCAAGAACCGCATTTCTTTGATCTTCACCAGTTACGGCAACGGCGAACGCATTCCTTCGTTCTCTGCGGCGAAAAACAGAGGTGGTAATATCAACAATCGCTCCCGAAATTTCAGCCGTAAGCTGGGCAACCCGATGTGCCGCAGCGTTATTTTCGGTTGTGACTGTTATTGCGTTTTTTGAAAAACTTCTGCCAAATAAAAGCAGGCCGTAGCACTCCGCTTTTAAACAGCAGGAGTTCTGCGGCATCGCTTTGCATAATTCCGTTTTCAGTTCGGACGCAAATGACACTGGTATCCGCCTCCTGAAACTTAATAGATTCAATTATACTAATTATATATAAAGATATTTATTTTACGTTATTGTTTATGAATATCGCGGTGATTGACGCTTGTACGCATATTTTTATCGATTAAATGATTGTATAAAAGCTGTGCAAGTGTAACCGAGCGGTGATGTCCTCCTGTGCAGCCGACGGCGATGACAAGCTGACTTTTGCCCTCGTTGCAGTAAAGTGGAATCATATAATCAATCATATCCAGAAAACGGCTGACAAAGCCTTTCGTCTGGTCCCATTTCATGACGTAATCCCGTACAGGCTGATCAAGACCGGTTAGATTCTTCAGCTCTTCAACATAGTAAGGATTCGGTAGGCAACGTACGTCAAACACCAAATCTGCCTCAGTGGGCATGCCGTATTTAAATCCAAACGATACGCAATGAATCATCAGCGCATCGGAAGCATCCCCCAAAAACAGATTGGAAATACGCTCCTTTAGCTGAGCAGGCGACAGGGACGAGGTGTCGATGATAAAGTCCGCTTTTTCGCGCACGGGCTTTAACACATCCCGCTCGAGGCTAACCGCCTGTTCCAGTGAGCCAAGGCAGTTTTCCGCAAGCGGATGTTTACGCCTGGTTTCTTTAAACCGGTTAATCAGCACATAGTCGTTTGCATCTAAAAATAAAATCTTATATTCTTTATTTTCGCTTTTCAGTTCATCCAGCGATTGAATTAAGCTGGAAAACATGTCGCCGCCGCGGATGTCGGTTACTACCGCAACGCGGGAAAGTGCTCCCTTCGCCTGCTGCGAAAGCTCATAAAAGGTTTCAATCAGCTTCGGCGGAATATTATCCGCGCAATAAAAGCCAATATCCTCCAACGCGTCAACAGCACGGGATTTTCCGGCTCCCGAAAGGCCTGTAACAATTAAGAACTCCATAATTCCTCCAACATCCGTCTATCTGAAAACCCCAAAGGTTTTCACTTCGCACTCCAAGGCAACACCCGCCTGATTCAAAACAGTCTTTTGAATCAGTTCTATGAGGTCGAGCACGTCCTTGCAGGTGGCTCCGCCAGCATTCACAATAAAACCTGCATGCTTTTCACTGACCATTGCGCCGCCGACCCTCGTACCCTTCAAACCACAGCCCTCGATCAGCGTTCCGGCGAAGTGCCCTTCAGGGCGTTTGAACACACTTCCGGCACTAGGCAGTTCGAGCGGCTGCTTTGATTTTCTGCGCTCAAACAGTTCATCCATTGCCCTTGCAATCTGATCTTTCCTGCCCTTTTCCAGTTCAAGCGTCAGCGATAGAATCGTATTGCCATTCTCCGTATAAGCACTGTGGCGATATCCGAATTTCAGTTCATCACCCTTCAGCGCACCGATTTCGCCCGCTTTGGTGATATGGGTACAACCGGTCAAAACACTTTCCATCTCGCAATTATAGGCACCCGCATTCATAAAGGCAGCGCCTCCGGCCGCGCCGGGAATTCCCCACGCAAATTCAAGGCCTGTGAGGGAATGCTCCTTCGCAAAGTTGCAAAGCTGCGAAAGCGTTGCACCCGCGCCGCATTCAATGACGGTCTCATCCGTCAGGGCAATTTCACAGAATTCCCCTGCAAGTGAGACAACCGCTCCGCGGATTCCACCGTCACTGACCAGCATATTTGATCCGTTGCCAACTGCCATCAGCAGTACACCCAGCTCATTCGCCGCACGGTAAAGTTTCTGAATTGCTTTGCGGTCATATACCTTAATAAATAAATCTACCGGCCCGCCAATTTTGAAAGTGGTATGACGGCTCATCGGCTCATCGCGGCAAACTTCACAGCCCGCGCCCTCAGCCAGCTGTGCTAATTGATCGATTTGATTCATTATTTCCTCCGGCTAATGTATAGTATTTAATAATGGGTCACTGAATACCCGTGAATACTGTTTCAGATAGGTCTGAAAGCGTACAACGTCTGAATTAATAACAAGCTCTTCCGGAAAATCCAATTCATCCAGCAGTTTTAATGAATTCTCGAAACAGCCGACCTGAGTTGAAAAATGGGAATCCGTATTGACTACAATCGGAACATTGTGTTTTTTGCAAAGCTCCATAATTGTTTTACAATTCGACACAGACTTTTTCCGAACCAAAAAAGTGCCCTCATTCAGTTCAACCAGCTTCCCGTTGCGGCCGAATTCAGGAATTACTGCTTCATAATCATATGGATACTCAACTAAGCCACTGTGGCCGATTACATTAATATTCGGATTTTTGGCTATTTGAAGCCATAAATTTGTGACTGCTTCTATTGTTGGTCTTTCTTCCGGCATACATACATCATGAATCGATGCAATGACCCAGTCAAGACTCTGGAAATCTTTTAAATCAAGATCGGTATTGCCTTCGTAATCAATTATATTGGTTTCTTCGCCGCGCAGGACAAGAACACCCTCAATCGTATGCGGAACGACTCTTAAATTGTGAAAATACCATGTGCCCGGAGCGCCGGGAATATTCACGCCGTGATCAGTGATTGCCACCGCATAGAGTCCCTTCCCTGCGGCTGCGTGCACCATTTCCTGCAAGGTACTGTATGCGTGAGTGGACGCGATTGTGTGCATGTGTGTATCTGCTATGATATTCATTTTTTACTCCCTTAAACAATCCATGAGCCGATTACCATTCACTATAGCAATATATCTATTTGTTTAATAAACGGTTTTTTCCTTCTGTCTCTCCCGCCTGCGGCGGGAGAGACAGGTAATTGACTTTATAAGATACATATGCTTCTATTATAAGTCCAGATCCAATTTCTTTTCCTGTTCCTGCATGGTGGAAATATCCATTCCAAGGCTCTGCAGCAGTTCCTGCGCCGCGTTATAGCCCATTTTCTTCTGACGGTTGTTCATAGCAGCCACCTCGATGATCACAGCGAGATTCCTACCGGGTTTGACCGGAATAGTAAGAACCGGTACCTTAATCCCGAGAATTTCAGTAAACTCGCTGTCAATCCCCATACGATCGTAAACTTTTTTATTGTCCCAGATTTCCAAGTTAATGACCAAGTCTATTTTTTCAGTCAATTTAACTGCGCCCATACCGAAGATTCTTCTTGCATTGATAATGCCTATGCCACGCAGCTCAATAAAATGCCTAATATTGGCGGGAGCCTGTCCGACAAGCGACTTAGCGGAAACACG
>WSSedL1CaDRAFT_10001015_pt1 | contig 17853 bp, 17 predicted proteins | sample WetSurSL1Cattail_FD_9464 | JGI IMG/M metagenome (IMG submission 9464)
GCAACGGACGAAGAAATCATTGAAGCCGCAAAAAACGCCAATATACATGATTTTATATTTGGACTTGAGGACGGCTACGATACTTACGTCGGTGAGCGCGGCACCCGGTTAAGCGGCGGACAGAAGCAGCGGTTGGCAATTGCACGCGTGTTCCTCAAGAATCCGAGAATTTTGATTCTTGACGAAGCAACCAGCGCGCTGGACAATGAAAGCGAACGGCATATTCAGAACTCACTGGAAAAGTTGGCGAAGGACAGAACAACCATTGTGATTGCACACAGGCTCAGCACCATCCGAAACGCCGATGAGATTATTGTAATCGGTGATGAGGGAATCATGGAACGTGGCGACCACCAGACCCTGCTGGACGCGAATGGCATCTACGCCAATTATTACAATATGCAGTTCGAAGGTCTGGATACATAAAACAACAAAGCAAAACGGACAGGATTAAGTTCCTGTCCGTTTTGTGATTCTATTATGAATCTCTCTGTCTCTGCGGAGACATCTCCCTTAAACAATGGAGGATAAGAAAACATTCACCGTGAAATTCAACTCCAACAACTCATTGTCCCTTCTTGATTGAATCTCATAATTTTCTAATACTTTTCTACGCCGTCTTTGGTGACCCTTGCGTGGATAATCGACACAGCCTGCGGTGCTTTTTTACCGATTGTAATTGCGCTTTCAAAAAGTTTTTCAGCTTCAAGGCATCGATCCATTGCTGAGGAATAAAACGTAGCAATCGGATCTCCGATTTTTACATAGTCTCCGATTTTTTTACGGAGAAGAATTCCTGCACTGAAATCGATAGAATCTTCTTTTTTCTCCCTGCCCGCTCCGAGTTCAACGGAAGCAATTCCGCACTGCTCCGTATTCATGGAGTAGAGATAGCCTTCCCTTTGTGCCAGAACCTCATGCTTCACCTTTGCTTGCTCAAACTTGGCATTATCATCCAGAACACTGCTGTCTCCGCCCTGCGCTGTTACCATTTCTTTTAACTTAGCAAATGCCTCTCCATTGGAAATTTGCTGCTGTGCTAATTTCTTACATTCTTCAATACTTCCCTTATTGGCTAAGAAAAGCATATTGGCGGCTAGGTCAATACAAATTTCCGTCAAATCGGCCGGGCCATGCCCTTTCAGCGTTTGGCAAACCTCCATAATTTCCAGTGAATTCCCAATGGCGATGCCAAGCGGACGATCCATATCGGTAATAAGCGCAATCGTTTTACGTCCGACATGTTCACCAATCTTCACCATCGCCTCAGCCAAGCCAATGGAGTCATCGACGGTTTTCATAAACGCACCGCTCCCTGTTTTTACATCCAGCAGAATGCAGTCAGAGCCTGCGGCGATCTTTTTACTCATAATGCTGGAAGCAATCAGCGGAATGCTCTCTATGGTCGCAGTAACGTCCCGCAAAGCATATAATTTTTTATCCGCCGGCACAAGGTTTCCGGACTGACCGATAACACTGACACCCACCTTACGGACAATGTCAAAGAATTTTTCACGGTCTATCGAGGTCTGCATTCCCGGAATAGACTCCATTTTATCCACGGTACCGCCGGTATGACCAAGGCCGCGCCCGCTCATCTTTGCAACCCGCACGCCAAGCGATGCGACAATCGGTGAAATAATCAGTGTCGTTTTATCACCAACACCGCCAGTGCTGTGCTTATCGACCTTGATGCCGTCGATAGAAGACAAATCGACTGTCTCGCCAGAATTAGCCATGCAGAGAGTCAGTGCTGCGGTTTCCCACTCCGTCATCCCTTTAAAATAAATCGCCATGAGCAGCGCGGAGACCTGATAGTCCGGGATTTCTCCCTTAACATATCCACCGATAAAGAACTCAATTTCTTCTTTGGTAAGCTCGCCGCCATCACGTTTCTTTGTTATCACATCATACATTCTCATTTTTATTTCACCTATTTAGTAAAATTTTATCCACGGAAATTCCGGCGCTTTTCAGCGCCTCACAGAGGGGCGGGACTTCTCCGGCATAGCAAAAGCCATCCATACCCAGCTTTTGTGCTGCTTCAATGTTTTCCAGCCGGTCGTCAATAAAGAAGCACTCCAAAGGATTGAGAGAAAACCGTTCAAAGAATTTGAGATAAATTTCGGGTTCCGGTTTGAGCAAGTATACCTCCGCCGAAAACAAGATGCCTGAAAAGTACTTTAATACCGGAAGCTTATCTTCATAGTGCAGCATGTTTTTTCCGGCATTGGAAAGCAAAAAAATAGAGTATCCGTTTTCTTTTAGCTGTTGAATCAGCGGCACAATATTATCTAAGGGATTCATATATTCCCGCCAATGCAACAACAGATTAACTGCTGCATCATGTAATCGCTCCGGCAGCCTTGCGCAGACAAGAGGAACCATGTCTTCCTCTATCAGAGTACCACGGTCCAATTCCTGCCATTCAGTTTTTTCAAAGACTTCGTTTCGGATTAGCTCGATATCCTTTGGCTCAGTGACAAAATGCTGAATAATTGAGTCTGGATCAAATACAATCAATACCTGACCCATATCAAACACTATATTTTTAATCATCATGATTCTTCAAGTTTGCAGTGCTGAACCCAAGCGGCATCAGTTCAAGCAATGTGTATACTTCCCATTCATCCGGATTCTTTGCGAGAACAATCTTAAAATCCTGCGGAACACAAAACTCCATCATGACCTGACGGCATACGCCGCAGGGCGGGCAGAGTTCACTGATGGGTTTCCCATCTTCGCCGCCCACAATTGCAATCGCTATAAACTCATGTTCGCCTTCACTGATGGCTTTGAAAAACGCAGTGCGCTCCGCACAGTTCGTGGGAGTATAGGTCGCATTTTCAATATTGCAGCCTTGATAGATTTTACCGTCTTTCGCCAGCAAAGCCGCTCCGACATTAAAATGAGAATACGGCGTATAAGCCATTTCACGCGCGGAAATGGCAGCATCGACTAATTGTTTATAATTTTCCATACAATCGCCTGCTTTCTATAGGCAGAATTGAGGAACGACTGCCGCCGCCCCTCAATCGTGTTGAGCATAGCAGTTTCCTAAATAAACGGGATTTTTTTACTGTCACCCGCTTAATTTATTAAATTGCTATCATTACATTTTATATTATGATCAATATCCATGTGCCTCTTCATTTTTAATAATTTTGATAATTCTGCTAGTGCCTAAGCGGGAAGCACCCAGAGAAATAAATTTTTCAGCATCGTCGAGCGTTTTGATTCCACCGGCAGCCTTAATTCTGAGATTCGGGCCAATATGCTTTGCGAAAAGTGCAACATCTGCGAGGGTAGCACCATCCGTCGAAAAACCAGTCGAGGTTTTAATGAAATCTGCGCCGGAATTGGTTACCACTTCGCACATCTTAATTTTTTCTTCTTCTGTCAAAAGGCAGGTTTCAATGATTACCTTTAAAATATGATTGCCGCATGCTGCTTTGACTTGCTTAATTTCGTCAAGCTGCAAATCATAAAGGCCGTCTTTGACATAACCGATATTAATCACCATGTCAATTTCGTCCGCGCCGTTCTCAATTGCGTCTTTTGCTTCAAAAACCTTTGCAGCGGTAGTGGAATATCCGTTCGGGAAACCAATTACCGTACAAACAGCCATTTCATCCTTCACGTAGTCTTTGACGCGTTTTACATAGGAGGCGGGAATACAAACCGAAGCGGTATGATACTTCATCGCGTCATCGCAAATCTGTTTAATTTCTGCCCATGTTGCAATTTGTGCCAACAGGGTATGATCAACCTTACTGAGAATTTCTTTATTTTCCATTTTTATGACTGATCCTTTCATAAACAAGCTTTAAACCTGGTTTAAAAGATTCTTTAGAAACTTTCTATCTATAATATGATTTTACCTTACGCCCTTTTCATATGGCACGCCGTCCTCTTTCGGAGCAACCGAACGGCCGACAAAAAGGATGAGGATGACAATTGTCAGAACATATGGCAGCATTGCCAATATCTGAGACGGAACAGCGAAATCGCCGCCACCCAAAACAACAGTGAGCGCCTGAGCAAAACCAAAGAGCATGCAGGCGCCGTAAGCGCCGAACGGAGTCCATTTGCCAAAAATGACGGCTGCCAAAGCAATGAATCCCTGTCCGCTGATTGCCGTCGGGGTAAACTGAGAAATAATTCCCAGCGTCATGGAAGCGCCGCCAAAGCCGGATAGAATTCCGGAAACGATTACGCAGAGGTAACGGGTACGGCTGACATTAATCCCAAGCGTGTCGGCCGCTGCTGGATGTTCGCCCACCGCACGCACATGAAGTCCCCATTTTGTCCTGTAGAGAAAAAACCACAATGCCGTCGCACAGATTAGTGCAAGCACAACGGTGATATCTACATTGAGATTTTTTAGGGAACTATCCCCAAACGCGTTTTCGTTGAAAATCTTCGGCAGCGTTTTCGCCGGTAAAGTCATTGTTGCCTTTGAGAACATCAGACGACAGAAGAACAGGGAAAATCCGGGTCCAATCATGTTGATTGCAATTCCGGAAATCGTCTGATCCGCCTTAAATGTGACCGACGCAATGGCATGAAGAAGCGCAATCAATCCACCCGCGGCACCGGCCGCCAAAAAGCCAAGCCAAGGGTTCCCGGTGAAATAGCTGGTAGCCGCGGCAGCAAAGGCACCCACAGTCATCATACCTTCGATACCGATGTTTACGACCCCGGAACGCTCCGAAATCACACCGCCAAGCGCACCGAAAACCAATGGTGTTGAATACATCAGCGTAATCCCAATCAGCAAGAAAATATCGAGTTTATTTTGCATGGCTGGTCCCTCTCTTTTCCAGTTTGTCGGCAAACAAAGGCACAACCTTAGTAAGTGCCACAAAGAATACAATTGTACCTATCATGATATTGATGATTTCTGTTGGAGCACCAACCTCCTGCTGAACACTTTGGCCGCCGTAAAGCAGACCGCCAAAGAGTAGCCCGGCAAAAATGCAGCCGACCGGTGAGGAACCGGCGATCAGCGCCACGGAAAGGCCGTTGAATCCGTTGTTTTCAAAAGCAGCCATCGTAGAAATTTTATGCGGCGCATTTCCCGTAATCGCCAATGCACCGGCAAGACCTGCCAGCGCACCGGCAATGATCATTGCCTGCGTAATGTTGCGGTTCACATTAATGCCCGCAAACTCCGCCGCATCACGATTAAACCCAACAGAACGCAGTTCATACCCCTTAGTTGAACGATAAAGCAAAACCGAAATTACAACTGCCATAATCACAGCAACCAATATTCCAAAATTGACGTCCGTTTTTATCATCATTTCATAGAGCCATTGGTTGGGTTTTAATGCTGCCATACCTGCTTTGGATGTTTTCCAGTTTGGTAGGAGCATTGTAAAACTAGAGTCGTTCACAGCGTAGGAGCTGGTGGAATTCGGTTGGTGATACGCATCCGTATTGACGATAAAGTTAGATAGGTAAAGCGCAATCCAGTTCAGCATGATGCTGGTGATTACTTCATGGATTCCAAACTTCGCCTTTAAAAATCCGATAATTCCTCCAAAAATTGCACCGGCGAGAACGCCGGACAAAACGACAAGCGGGATCTGAATAGGCGCGGCCAGATTGAGCTTCACGCCGACACAGACAGCCGCGATGGTTCCCGCTATGTACTGTCCTTCGGCGCCAATATTAAACATGCCGGTCTTAAAGGCAAACGCGACGCTGAGACCCGTCAAAATAATCGGCGTCGCCTTGATAATTACGTTAGAAATATACTTTGGTCTTGCAAAAATTCCGTTAAAGAGCGCACCGAACGACTGCCACGGATTGTAACCCGTAACTGCAAGAATAATTGCCGCAACCAAAAAGCCAAACAGAATGGCGATTAGCGTTGATGTAATCGGCTTTTTAAGAATCTTTACGATTATTTTCATTCTGCTTCCCTCCCGCCATCAAAAGTCCGATTGTTTCTTCATCCACTTCGCCTTGCTTAAAGCTGTCTACAATGGTTCCTGCATAAATCACATCAATCGTATCGGCAACGTTCATTACCTCATCGAGTTCCAGCGAAATCAGCAGGATTGCCTTGCCTGCATCGCGCTCACGAATTAATGTTTTATGGACATATTCGATGGCGCCGACATCAAGACCACGGGTCGGCTGAACAGCAATCAGCAGATCAGGCCGATTGGAAATTTCCCTGGCAATGATTACCTTTTGCTGATTTCCACCTGAAAGTCCGCGTACCGGCTGATTCTCACAGTCGTCCGGCCGGATATCGTAATCCTTGATCAGCCCTTTTGTGTAGGATAATATTTCGCTGCGGTTGAGCATCCCGCCTTTGCAGTAAGGCTTTGAGCGGTACTTCTCAATCACCACGTTTTCCGCTACTGTAAACGGAAGAACCAGACCGCGCTTCTGCCTGTCCTCATGTATGGTGGATATCTTATGATCGATTACATTGCGCGGGGTCGTATTCTGAATTTCATTTCCATTTATTTTTATGGTCCCGCCTGTGACTTTTGTGAGGCAGGTAATCGCTTCCACAAGTTCTTTCTGGCCGTTGCCGTCAATCCCTGCAATTCCTACGATTTCACCCTTGCGAACCTTCAGCGAAAGATTTTTCACTGCGTCCAGCTTGCGGTCATCTTTCACCGTAAGGTCGGAGATTTCAAATACAACATCACCGGGTACAGCCGGCGTTTTTTCGACCACCAGTTTAACGGCGTGACCGACCATCTTGGTGGCAAGCTCCTCCTCATCCACGTCGGAAACTGAAACCGTGTCAATATATTTTCCGCGGCGGATAATGGTGCAGACACCGGATGAAGCTTTAATTTCCTTGAGCTTATGTGTGATAATGATGATGGTCTTGCCGTCAGAAACCAAATTATGCATGATTTGAATCAGGTCTTCGATTTCCTGCGGAGTTAACACGGCTGTCGGCTCATCCAGGATAAGCAGATCAACGCCGCGGTAAAGTGCCTTTAATATCTCAACACGCTGCTGCATACCAACGGAAATATCTTCAATCTTCGAGTCCGGATCGACCTCAAGGCCATATTTTTTTACGATTTGAAGAATTCCCTCGCGTGCTTTTTTCATATCTATTACGCCAAACTGATTGGTAATCTCGTTACCGAGAATAATATTCTGCGTTACTGTGAAATTGTCTACCAGCATAAAGTGCTGGTGAACCATGCCGATACCATGTTCGATGGCGATATTCGGATTTTTTATGTTTACCTTTTCCCCATTTAAGTAGATTTCTCCCGCTTCCGCTTGATATAGTCCGTAAAGAACATTCATGAGTGTGCTTTTTCCGGCACCGTTCTCGCCCAAAATGGCGTGGATTGAACCCTTTTTGACATCCAGATTTACGTTGTCAAGGGCACAAAAGGAACCGAACATCTTGGTAATACCGTGCATCTGCACCGCGTATTCCTTGCTGATTTCCATCACAATAAACCCCCTTGCCGTCAATTATATCTCTTTACACACAACGGGGCGCTACAAAAAATGCACGCCCCGCTGTGATTAAGAGATTTGAGTTTAGGATTTCCTAGAAAACCACGATCAGTGATTTTCTTATTACTTCAAACTTGCTTCATACTTTGCAAAATCAGCCTTGTTTGCAGGAGGGGTAATGGATTTATCTTTGATTTTGCCTTCGACAGTCATAGCTGCATTATAGGTTGCGTCACCCATTAATGTATGCTCGGTCGGGATACCGACTGCATCCTCAGTAAGACCATAAGTGTAGGTCTTGCCGCCGATTTCTTTGCCGTCCATTGCATCTTTGGAAACAAGTGCGATTGCTTTGTTTACAAGTTTCATAGCGGAGGTCAAAACATTTTTAGGAGCAAGGGAAGACTGGTCACGGTCAACACCGATTGCATACTTGTTTGCATCCTTAGCCGCTTCAATAACGCCCACACCAACGCCGCCTGCTGCATGGAAAACAATGTCGCAGCCATTGGTAAACATCTTTGTAGCAATTGCTTTGCCCTTAGCAGAATCAGAAAAACTTTCGGCATACTGTGCGTCTACCGTGATTTTTTTGCCGAGCTCTTTGGCTCCATAAGCAACGCCGGCTTTATAACCGTACTCAAACTGGTCAATGATTCCGCTGGTCATGCCGCCGACAAAACCGACTTTGTTTGTTTTTGTCGTCTTCGCAGCAATATAGCCAACTATGAAAGAGGGCTCCTGTGCACGGAACATTACGCCTGTTACATTGGAAGGTGTTTTGTCGTATGCATTATCAATGATGGCATAGCTGATGTCCGGATTAGACTTTGCTGCGTTTGTAAGAGCATCTGCCATAGCGAATCCGATACCCCAGATCAACTTATTATTATCATCGGCAGACTTATCAAGGTTTGTTGCATAATCGGATTCCTGCTTGGACTCAGTGTATTTTACGGTAGCGCCCGTATCTTTGCCAAATTGCTGAAGGCCTTCCCATGCGGACTGGTTGAAAGACTGGTCATTCACACCGCCGGTATCAGTAACCATTGCTACCTTGAAATCTGTTTTTGCTGCAGTAGAGGAAGCCTCTGCTGTACTTTCCGCAGCTGAGCTCACCGCCGCCGTACTTTCCGCTGCGGTACTTGCTGCTGCGCTGGAAGCGGTTGTGCTGGAAGCACATGCAGTGGCGGATGCTGCCATCACAACTGCAAGCAAAAGTGCTACAATTTTCTTCATAATTTTTCCTCCTAATTTATGTTTTGGATATATTAATATCACAAGAGTGATATTATTCCCTTTGGTGGTTTGAAACCGTTTTTTATTCTACGGTTTTTTACATTATTTTGCAAGTCAGGCAAGTGAAAGAGCAATTTCCATCATCTGAGTAAAACCGAGCTGGCGTTCATTGGCTGAAAGAGATTCTCCGGTAAACGGGCAGTCAGAGATTGTAAGAAGACAGAGCGCATTTTTACCGGCTCTGGCCGCGTTCATATAGAGAGCTGCCGCTTCCATTTCTACTGCGCAGATACCCATTTTCTTCCATAAGGTCAAAGCGTTTTGATTGTCGCTGTAAAACGCATCGGAAGAAAGGACATTACCGACAATGGTATTGACCTTGAGTTCCTCGGCAGTCTTCACCGCACGCTTCAAAAGGTCATAGCTTGCAATCGGTGCGAATGTTCCCGGAAGCTGATACTGCGAAGCGTAGTTCGAATCGGTACAAGCGCCCATGCCAATAACAACATCACGGACATGAACATGGTCGCCGATGCCGCCTGCCGAACCGATGCGGATAATATTCTCGACATTATAAAAGTTAAAAAGTTCGTATGAGTAAATTCCCACCGACGGCATCCCCATACCCCCGCCCATTACGGAAACGCGCTGTCCCTTATAGTTCCCGGTGTAACCGAGCATATTGCGTACGGTGTTAAAGCAGACCGTATCGGTAAGATAGGTATCGGCAATAAATTTTGCCCGGAGCGGGTCGCCCGGCATCAATACCGTTTTTGCGATTTCTCCGAGGTTTGCCCCGTTATGGGGAGTCGGTACGTTAGACATATTGTTTCTCCTGTTCTCTATTTTATCAATTCTTTTAGCTGAGATGTGCCTGTAACTTTTGACGCAACACCGAAATATTCGAGTATTGTAGCGGCAATATCGGCAAAAGTAGGACGAGTGCCCAGATTTGTGCCGGCCTTCACCTGTTTTCCGTAAACCACCCATGGTATATATTCACGTGAATGATCGGTCGAAGGCGTAATGGGGTCACAGCCATGGTCGGCGGTGATCATCAAAATGTCGTCGTCGCGAAGTCCTTCCATAATTTCCGGCAGTTTTTGATCAAAGTATGTGAGTGCCTTTGCATAGCCATTCACATCATTTCGGTGACCGTAGAGCATGTCAAAATCCACCAGATTAATAAAGCACAGACCGTTGAAATCCTGTCCGGTCAATTCAATCGTGCGCTCTATACCATCTTCATTTCCCTTTGTTCTGGTAAATTTACTAATCCCTTTTCCCGCAAAAATATCGTTAATCTTGCCAACGGCAATCACATCAAATCCGTTTTCAACAAGCTGATCGAGCATTGTCGTTTTAGGCGGCAGAAGTGAAAAATCATGACGGTTCGTGGTGCGGGTGAAATCAGGATACTCTCCTGTAAACGGCCTTGCGATTACCCTCGCCACACCGTGCTTGCCAACAAGCAGGTCACGCGCAATCTGGCAGTAGCGGTACTGCTCTTCAATTGGAACGATGCTTTCGTGCGCGGCAATCTGAAAAACGCTGTCAGCAGAGGTGTAAACAATGAGAGCACCGGTTTCCACATGCTCCCTGCCATAATCACGGATAACATCGGTACCGGAATACGGCTTATTGCAGATTACTTTCCTGCCCGTCTTTTCCTCGAATTCTTTCAGAATTTCTTGAGGAAATCCGTCCGGATATGTTGGCAGGGGCTTCTTGGAATTAATCCCTGAAATCTCCCAGTGACCTATGGTGGTATCTTTCCCCTTGGACAGCTCACGCATACGTGCAAAGGCGGCAAGAGGATGCTCCGACTTTGGGCTGCAGGTTACGCCGTCAATATTAAACAAACCCAGCTTTTGCATATTCGGCATAGTAAAGTACTGACTGGTCGCGGCCGCCGCAAGCGTATTGCTGCCCTCGTCGCCATATTCTGCAGCGTCCGGCTCTTCGCCGATTCCGACACTGTCAAGCACAATTAGAAAAACGCGTTTATTCATAAATATTACATCCTTCACTGTTACCGTTCTTTTTCAAGAACCATGATGACTATTCGCAAAATCTACTTTAGTTTAGTCGTTTCCCTTATTTTAAGCGAAACTGGCAGAATCACATCGCTTTGTTCAAGTTTTTTATTCTCCACCATATCTATAATAATCTTTGCAGAAGTTCTGCCAATCTCATCCATCGGCTGCGCAACTGTGGTTAGCGACGGTGTCATCAAAGAACTCAATTCCAAATTATCATAACCGACAATCATAATATCATCCGGTACACGTCTTCCAGTTTCATGAAGCACTCTATAAAGAGAAAGGGCAACCATGTCGCTTACCGCCAGAATTCCGTCCACTTTTGGGAAACGTGCTAAGAGTTCCCTTGAACGTACGATTCCGCCGTTATAATCATAGCTGCTTTCTATATGCAGAGGTTCAATATTGTGTTCTTCACACACATCCGAATACCCGTGAAAACGACGTCTGGCATTGGAATACTCCTGCGATCCATGCATCTGGACAATATGCTGACAGCCACAGGCAATCAGATGTTCAGCCGCCAAACGCCCGCCCGTATAGTTATCCGCCTGAACGGACACAGTGTATGAATTATTTCCGCATTTGTCCAACACTACAACCGGCAGCGGACATTTGCAAATTTCCTCATCCGGATTATTTCCACTGGTAGAAATAATAATTCCATCGGCATTCATGGAGACCAGCATATTAATGTAGGCTGCCTCTTTTTCCTGATTTTCCTCAGAGTTGCAAAAAATCACCTTATACCCGTTTTCAAAAGCTTCATCTTCAATTGCACGGCCGATTTCTATTAAAAACAAATTTAAAAGATTTGGTACTATGTAGCCGATGATTCTGGATGATTTTTTATAGAGAGACCGCGCAATTTCATTCGGTTTAAAATTGGTTTCATTAATTGCATCAAGAACACGTTTTACTTTTTTTTCGTCAACTTTTGCCGTACCGTTGATGACACGTGACACAGTTGCCGCTGAAACCCCAGCTAATTTTGCCACATCACTAATATGTGCCAAATTAATCACCATATCTTTCCTAGAAAATCTTTGAAAGCGGTTTCAACAATTTTATTTTACCGCATCGCAACGAATATGTCAATATTATTTTAATATGTTGAATAGTTTTGTGTAATAATAATTTTGCTTTACATATTTTCAATGATCTACGCTGATTGCAAGCTATGCCATTGCTTATCGTCTCTGTTTTCAAGCAGCAAAAGCAGCCTGACGGCTGAAAGGCTCGTCCATCCAAGTTTATGCCAAAATTACTCCAAAAGTATATCTTATTATATTACATTAACAATAATAGTTCCAGTAATTTTTTAAAAACGAAACTAAATGATGTATTAACTGCCTTTTAACCATGTATTTCAATGAACCTTATTAATTTTGTGCAGTTGCGCTTTTAGCACTCTCTAGATTAGAGTGCTAAAATTAATATTTTATTCTTATATCATACAAATATTTTTAACAAATCCGGCCTATCATATAATTGTAAACAAGGAAAGCACAAAGCCTTCCAATCAAACAAAAAATAAATTTAATGGAGGTTTTGACTATGTTTGATTTAATTCCTTTTGAACACAGAAGCAGCAGCTTATTCGATTACTTGAACAAAATGAATCAGGATGTTTTCGGTGAGATTGAAAAGGAGTTTTCTCCCTGCCGCACAGATATTCTTGACAAAGGCGACAAGTTCGTACTCAGAGCCGATATGCCGGGCTTTAATAAAGAGGACATCCGTATTGGCATAGACGGCGACAGATTGACGCTGACTGCCGAACACAATGAAGAATCCAACGAGGACGGAAAAGATTATATCCGCAAAGAAAGACGATACGGCTCTTTAAGCAGAAGCTTTGATATTTCAAATATTGATGCCGAAAAGATCACTGCAAGCTACGAAAAAGGGGTTCTTGAGCTTGAACTGCCAAAGCAGGCGGCTGTTCAACCGCCTACCAGACAGATTGAAATCAAATAACTTTACAAGGTCTGAGCCGCATATGCACAATTGCATATGCGGCTCTTTCGTATGTATTTTATATTTTAACATCTTTATAAAATTTTGCGTTTTTTAAAATAGATTACGCTACCTACAACAAAAACAACAGAAATTGCGATTGCAAGGTAATAGCCATACGGCCACTGGAGTTCCGGCATATTTTTAAAGTTCATCCCATACCACCCGACAAGGAGCGTCAACGGCAGAAATATCGCGGTAATCACGGTAAAAAGCTTCATAATCGAGTTCAAATTAATATCCACCTGTGACTGATATGCTTCACGCACCTGAGTAATGTAATCACGCAAATTCAAAACATTGCGGTTCAGCCGATCAACACGCCCGGTAAACATCTTAAAACTTCGCAGTGCGCCGGACGAAAGCATCCCGTTTTCATTTTCTTCAATGCTTTCGGCAACATCAAGAAGCTGTTCATAATATTTTTTATAGAACATCAGCTTTTTACGCATCGCAACAATATCTTTGATATAATCTTCTTCCACACCCTTTATGACCTGCTCCTCAATCGCTGAAATGTCTTCTTCCATTGCTTCGAGCTCCTGAGAATCGTTGCTGGTCAGGCTGTTAAAGAACGCATACAGCACTCTTGGCAGGTTCAGATTACTTGTTTTTGTTTGGGAAAATGCGTCAAGAACATCCTGAACTGCCCGGCTCAAACGCTCACATACAAAAACAATGATCTGTGGAGTGACATAAAGGCCGATGCGGTGTGTGGAATACCGGTCATCGTTATTAATGACATTCAGCAGAATAAAATCATAGCCGTCATAGGCTTCCAGTTTGGCGGGACCGGTTCTGGAACATTCATCTATGGTATGGGGCGCAAACTTCAAATTCTGCTTACGCAGCTCGTCCGCCGTACAGACCCAGATTGCATTACTTTCCGACCGCGCATCAGTTTGATTTAAGGTATCATTTTCTATTTGATAGCACTTCATATTCATGCTCCTAAAAACAAGATGTTATTATTGTAGCAAATAATGGATTCGTTTTCAAGTCAATCCCATCCTTAAAAAGTTGGCATGCATATTATCTTTGCTGTGCAATTTGCTTCGACAAATTACATTTTAGGAATTTAAAAAATATGTTGTTTTTGATTTTAAAGCATGTTATGTTAATAACAGACCGGTCAATAAACAAAAAAGGAACAAAATTATGAAACTAAAAATTCAAACTATTCCGATGTATCAAATTGCTTACATAAGACAAACCGGTCCATATGGTGCCGAGAATATTCATGCAATGGAGCAAATTAAAAATTTTGCTAAAACAAATGCATTATTGGGTGAAGATGCTATTCTATTGGGAATTGCGCGGGATAATCCCGCTACAGCCGCGTCGGAGAGTTGTAGATACGATGCCTGTCTTGTTATTTCCGAAAATTTCTGCGCAAAGAATGAACATGTAGATTTCGGAGAGATAAGTGGAGGCAAATATGCTATTTTCACCATCGCTCATACTGCGGAAGCAGTTCAAGAAGCATGGTGTAACATTTTTCATGAATTACAAAAACAGGGATACCGGCTGGATCATACAAGGCCAATTATAGAAAGATATGCTGTTAAAATAGTGCAGAATCATGCCTGTGAAATCTGTGTGCCGGTATACTAAAAGAATTCTTTTCAATTGATGTGGGACTGTGGCGAAATAGTTTCAAACAAAAACATTTTACAAAGAATGCGCCTTGATTGAGCTTTATAAGCTGTTTCAAGGCGCATTTTCCTTTACATGTTACATAAAAGCGTTTGTGTGAATGATCACAACAGACACTTTTCATTTTTCCACCTATTTAGCCGGAACAACCGCACCCTTGAAGGTGTTTTTAATGAAATTCTTAATTTCATCGCTCTTTAGCACATCGACCAGCGCTTTGATATCCTCACGGCTTTCATCGCCTTTGCGAACCGCGATAATATTCGCATATGTGGTAGCGGCGAGGGAATCCGCAGCTTCAACCGCCAGCGCATCGGAAACATTTAAGTTACCCTGAAGCGCATAGTTGCCATTGATGACTGCCAAGTCAACATCCTGCAATACACGTACCAACTGAGCCGCTTCAATTTCCTTAAACTTAATGTTTTTCTTGTTTTCCGCAATATCTTTTTGTGTTGCAGTAACGCCAACACCGTCTTTCAGCTTGATCAAACCCTGAGCCTGAAGAAGGAGCAGTGCCCTGGCTTCGTTGGACACATCGTTCGGAACCGCAATCGTTGCACCGTCTTTTAAATCGGCAAGGGCTTTTGTTTTACCCGCGTAAATTCCAAACGGCTCATAATGGATGGAACCGGCGGAAACGATCGTTGTGCCTTTTTCTTTATTGAACTGGTCAAGATACGGTTGATGCTGGAAGTAGTTGGCATCAAGCTCTTTGTCCGCAAGAGCGGTATTTGGCAGAACATAGTCTGAAAATTCTTTTATTTGAAGATCATATCCTCTGTCCTTTAAAATCTTGGCCGCTTCCTTTAAAATGACCTCGTGAGGTGTTGGGGAAGCGCCAATCACAATTGTTTTCATTGTTGTAGCCTTGGCGGCTACGGATTGAGGCGCGGCAGAGGTCGCAGGAGCGCCTGCAGATGCGGACGCGGACGATGCTGTGGCGGNACTTGCGCAGCCGGAAAATACAGACAAAGACAGAGCTGCGATTAATATAGTCGATATTGCTTTTTTCATAATAGTAACCCTCCAAATTGTAATAATAATACAAATAAAATATTCGATAGGATTCACAAAACAGCTTTAATTTATTTTCTTTTGTCGCTCAATCCCGCGGCTTTCATGCCGATACTTTGCAGCACTTGAACAACAACGACAATCAAGACGACAGTGACAAACATAACGTCATTCTCAAAACGATAAAGGCCGTAATTAATTGCAATGGTACCAAGGCCGCCGCCTCCAACAACCCCCGCCATTGCCGAATAGCCCAGTATGGTAGTGGTTGCTATTGCGCTGCCTACAATCAAAGACGGCTTTGCTTCGGGAAGCATCACCTTGCAGATAATCTGCATGAACGAAGCGCCCATAGACTGAGCGGCCTCAATCACCCCAACATCAATCTCTTTGATTGACGATTCAACAAGCCTTGCAATGAACGGCGCCGCGGATAAGGTTAGCGGAACGATGGTCGCAGTGGGACCAATAGTGGTTCTGACAACAAACCGTGTAAACGGAATTACTGCAATCAGCAAAATCAAAAACGGAATGGAACGGGTGATATTGACAATCACGTCCAGCGTTTTAAACAGCCACTGACACGGGCGGATCCCGCCCTTTGCACTGGTGACGAGCAGAATGCCGAGCGGCAATCCGATGACATAGGCAAAAAATGTTGAGAAGAGTACCATATACAGGGTTTCACCAATGCCCTGTGCCAACATGCTAAGCATTGCTTCATCCCACATAACCACTCACCTCCTCTGCGGACAGTCCCCTTGCGCGGACATAGGTAAACATTTTCTGCGCGAGAGCCTCGTCCTCCGGCAATTGAACCACCATTTGGCCAAATGCCTTGCCGTCTATATTTTTAGTATCCGCATACATAATGTTAACAGGAGCCTTACATTCGAGCACCATATTCGCAATCACCGGCTCAAAGGAAGAATTCCCGTCAAAAACAATACGCATACATCGCTTACTGATAAATTTTTCCGTTCGCTTGCCTTCGGGATAGACAAGCTTTTGCGCGGCCGCCGTCTGCGGCTTGGAAAAGATATCCTTTACCGCGCCGGTTTCGGCGATTTTGCTTTCACTGATAATGGCGACACGGTTGCAGATTTCTTCTATCACACTCATTTGATGAGTAATAATAACGATGGTAATTCCCAGACGCTGGTTAATGTCTTTCAGCAGCGCCAAAATCGACGTAGTAGTGGTCGGGTCGAGCGCGCTGGTTGCTTCATCGCAAAGGAGCACCTTGGGATTGGTTGCAAGAGCGCGGGCAATGGCGACTCTTTGCTTTTGGCCACCGGAAAGCTGGGAAGGATAGGATTTTGCACGGTCTGAAAGGCCAACCAGCTCTAAAAGCTCCTTCGCTCTTTTTTTCGCGGCAGCTTTATCCGCACCTATAATTTCCAGCGGAAAACAGATGTTGCCCTCCGCTGTACGCTGCATCAACAGATTAAATTGCTGAAATATCATGCCCATGGAGTGCCTGGCTTCACGCAGTTCTCTGTCGGAGAGAGCAGATAAATCTTTGCCGTCAAACAGTACCGTACCCGCTGTGGGCTTTTCAAGCATATTGATACATCGCACGAGTGTACTTTTTCCGGCTCCGCTCATGCCGATGATACCAAAAATATCACCCTGTTCAATTGATAAATTAATATCATTTAAAGCGTGGACTTCCGTATTTTTTGATTTAAAAGTCTTGCTGAGGGATTTTATTTCAATAATCGAATTGTTCAAACCGGCTCCTCCACTTCTATACGATTTCCAAGCGTTGTATCACTACTAAACTTATAGGAATTATATGCAATAAAGCAACGTTTGTCAATGCGTATTCACAAAATATTTATAATTTATTCATCTACACAATAGGACGTGCTACTAGAGCCTTAATTTTGATACCTTTTTCCATAAACATCTTTTCATGCTCCGTCATTACGTTGTCCGGCAGGTTTTCAGCGTGAAGGTCATAGGTTTTCCAAACCACTTCAAACCCACTTTCCGCCAGATAGCCGAGCGTGTCCTCAAAAAGCAGATCATCGTCGGTTTTAAACCAGATTTCTCCGTCCTTTGCCAAGAACTGCTTATAATTTTCTAATTGACGAGGATGGGTCAAACGGCGCTTGTTATGTTTTCCCCTCGGCCATGGATTACAGAAATTAATATAAATCCGTTCAACCGTATCCGCCAAATTCATTATCATTAATATCCGCTCAATGTCCTGTGCCATCAGCACCACATTATCCGGTTCCTTCCCTTCATCCTGAAACGCCTGCTCGATATATCGTTTCGCCGGAGCAAGAACTGCATCCTTCATGTCAATTCCCATATAATTGATCTGCGGATTTTTGGGAGCCAGCCCCGCGATAAAAAGACCTTTGCCACAGCCAAGCTCCAAATGAATCGGCTGCTGCCGCTTAAAAAAACTATG
>WSSedL1CaDRAFT_10001016_pt1 | contig 17807 bp, 15 predicted proteins | sample WetSurSL1Cattail_FD_9464 | JGI IMG/M metagenome (IMG submission 9464)
TAATGAAATTTAAAATTGACAAGTTCGTTCTTTCCATAGCCGTAGTAGTATTTTTAGCTTATCTTTTTCCTCAATTTGGAGGAAAATCAGGACCACTTCCTTTAGACAAAATAGGAAGTATTGGAATTTCTTTCATCTTCTTTTTCTATGGACTCAAACTTAGTCCTGAGAAAACAAAATCAGGATTAAAAAACTGGAAATTACATGTTTTAGTTCAAGCTTGTACTTTTTTACTCTTTCCTATCATCGTATTATGTTTTTATCCTTTAATACATGCTGAACACGACAGAAACATTTGGATTGCTTTTTTGTTTTTAGCTTCGCTACCCTCAACAGTTTCTTCATCGGTCGTTATGGTTTCTATAGCTAAGGGAAACGTTCCTGCAGCCATATTTAACGCCAGTATTTCGGGATTAATAGGTATTGTTATTACACCTCTTTGGTTGGGTCTTTTCTTGAATAATACAACTGCAAATTATGATTTGGGAGAAATTTACACGAAACTTATTGTAGAGGTTCTAGCACCAGTAATATTCGGTTTTCTATTGCATCGGTTTTGGGGCAACTTTGCTCAAAAATACAGCAACTATTTAACCTTGTTTGACAAATCGATTATCTTATTGATTATCTATAAAAGTTTTTGCAGCTCCTTTGAAGAAAATGTTTTTAGTGAAATTGATACAGTAGATTTTTTCACCATTGCAATTGCCGTATTTGCTTTGTTCTATGTCGTATATTTTGTTACTGGATTTTTAAGTAAAAAACTTGGTTTTAGTAACGAAGACAAGATTACAGCACAGTTTTGTGGTACCAAAAAGTCACTAGTTCACGGAACAGTTTTTGCTAAAATTCTATTCCCGAATCCAAGTGCAATGGGAATTATCTTGTTGCCAATTATGCTTTTTCATTCCTTTCAGATTTTCATTATTAGCTTTATTGCTACTCGAAATAGTAATAGATAAAAAATGTATTAAATAAAAAAAATCGCAAATTAGAACTTCATTTGAAGAACTAATTTGCGATTTTTTTTATGCTTTTGAGCTAAGAATTACTCTGAAACCAACTCTTCTTCTTTTTCTTCTTCAGCAAATTCCATATGATCTTCTACTTCTGCAACAACTTCTGGTTTAGAAGCTTTCAATGTATTGAATTTTTCTAGTTGCTCTAATTCGTTTTCATCACCACTAAAATAAGGAAAAACATCCATAATAGGCGATTCTGAAATAGCAGGAATAGTGTAATCGCCCATTGTACTTTTCATCGTGAAAACAGTATTATCATAAGCTTCTTTCACATCATTTGCCTGAACTAAGAAATACATATTTGTCTTGCGTTCTTTTCCACTTTCTTCGTCGTAAGCAAGTAATGAAATCTTCGATTTAAACCAACGATCAGCATTTTCAAACGGATGAATCTCCGCATAATTAGCCACTTTTATATTGGTAATTTTGAATTCTTCACTTATGTAAGCCTTCATTTCTTCATTGATTCTACTTTCGGCTTCGGTAAAAGAGATAGCATCAATCAAATAAGGTTCTGTTGTTACTTTTTGATTTCCAGTTTCGTCAGTTTTTCTATATTTTACTTTGCATTCGTACCAAATTGCACTCATAATTTCTTTTTTTTAAGGATGCCAAAGATAGATTTTAGAGCAAAAATAAATGCCCAATTTTAAAAATAGATATTCACAATTTTTAATAAAAAAGCTATTCGTTTCACAATAAGGTATTTAGCTCCTATTTTAAATTAAACTACTAAAAAATGCTTAGTTTTGTTAGATATAATATCTTTTCTATGGATTTAGCAACGCATTATGATCAATTGTTTACCCAATCGGTAAAGGCTATTTTAAACCATAATTATGTAATTGACACTCAAATCGATTCAGAAACAGACCAGCGTTTTGGAATTACTGTACTAATCAGACCACCAGAATTCATTAAAAGTAAGATCCAATCTTTTTTAAATGAACTTAAAAAAGTAGATGATTTACAATATTATTATCCCAATTCAGATATCCATATCACGGTTTTATCTATTATTTCCTGCTATGATGGGTTTAATATAAATCTAATTAATCCTTCAGAATACATTGCAATCATTCAAGAGAACTTAACTTCACTAAAAAATTTAGAAATTAGCTTTAACGGAATTACAGCTTCTAATTCAACCATCATGATTCAAGGTTTTCCCTCAAATGATTCCTTAAATTCTTTAAGAGATGCACTTCGAAAAGCTTTCCAAAATAGCACGTTAAAACAAAGTATTGATAGTCGTTATCCTTTATTTACAGCACACAGTAGTGTTTGTCGTTTTAGAAAACCTATTGCTAAAACTCAAAAATTTATTGATGTTTTAGAAGATTATCGTTCGATTAATTTTGGAAAATTTGAAGTATCTGAACTTGAATTAGTCTACAATGATTGGTATCAAAAAACAGAAAAAACAACACTTTTACATCTATTTAGTGTTCCAAAATAAAAGCCAATGTTTCCTTATTGTTTTACTTAGCTTTTGATATTTAATTATCCTACAAAACAAAAAAAAGCTTTAAACCCCAATAAAATCAACAAAAAATTATTTCAAAGAGCTACATATGCTTAAAAATTTTATATTAATATTACGTTAAATAAAAATTAAACAACTGTTTAAATTAAACAGTTGTTTAATTTTACACTCTAATTAAAACATATTCAAGTGAAAACTGATTTTAATGAAAAACAAATCCAAATTCTTCTAATAGCAGAAACGCTATTTGCTGACAATGGATTCGACGGAACTTCGATTCGAACAATTGCCAAAGAAGCCGAAATCAATGTCGCTATGGTATCTTATTATTTTGGTTCGAAAGAAAAATTATTGGAAGCATTAATCGTTTATCGAACTTCAGATTTAAAAATTCAAATGGAAAACTTATCCGTTGAAGACTTAGATCCTATTGAAAAAATTGACAAGTTGATTGAACTTTACATCAACCGTATTAGATGCAATAAAGGCATTTACCGAATCTTACATTTCGAATTTTCATCAGAAAATAATGAAGACAGGATGAAAGCCCTAAATGAAGTAAGAGATCGAAATTTAAAATCACTAGAAACTATTATTCATGAAGGACAAGAAAAAGGGATTTTTAGAAAAGATGTTATCATTCCACTAATTCCTCCCACAATAATGGGTACATTTTTTCACTTCAACATGAATAAAGTCTATTTCAAAAAACTTTTGAATCTAGCAACAGACGAACAATTCGATAATTATATACAAACAACATTTAAAGCTCATATTCAACAAACAATCAAAGCACTTCTAATATATGAAAGCTAATCATTTAATACTCTTTGGGGTTTTATTTCTAGGAATAACATCCGTAGAAGCACAGGAAAAAAAGAGTTTAACACTCGATGAAGCCATTCATTTGGCTTGGGAGAAGAGCAACGAAGTCAATTTAGCCGATGCAAAAGTAGCGACTAAAAAATACGAATTGCAATCGGTAAAAAACAATCGATATCCAGATTTAAAAGCTTCGGCACAATACCAACGATTGACCAAAGCCAATATTGACTTGAAAAGCAATAGTTCTAGCGACGAAAGTAGTTCGGACACTAAAGCACCTAATGTGGATCAATTGTTTTTAGGACAAATTAATGCCACTTTACCTATTTTCTCTGGTTTTAAATTGCAAAACAGCATCAAAGTTTCGGATAATTTATACCAAGCTGAGGCTGCTAATGCCTTACAAACTAAAGAAGAAACAGCAATGCAAGTAATCAACTATTATGTAAACTTATATAAAACACAAAAAACAGTTGAATTACTAAACGAGAATTACAAAAGTGCGCAACAACGTGTAAAGGATTTTACGGAGTTAGAGAAAAATGAAATTGTTCCTAAAAACGATTTACTTAAAACGCAATTGCAACTTTCTAAAGTACAATTATCATTAGACAAAGCCAACAGTGACTTGAATGTAGTGAATTACGAACTAGGAAATCTATTAAAATTAAATCCTAAAACGATAATAGAAATTAGAGAAAGTGATTTAACTGCTTTTGAAATAAATACTATTCCAACAGATGAAAATCCAGCTTTAGAAAACCGTAAGGATTTAGAAGCACTTCGTTTCCAAGAAAAAGCAAGCCTTGAAAATATAAAAGTAGCTCGAAGTGGCTACTACCCTTCTCTTTCACTTATTGCTGGTTACACTACTTTAGATTTAAAAAATGTTATCACAGTTCAAAATGCAATGAATTTTGGAATTGGATTATCCTATAACATCAGCGACATCTTTAAAAACGGAACTGAAGTTCAAGTAGCAAAAAGTAGAGCTGAAGAAATACAAAACTCAGAAATGATGCTTACTGATTATATCAAGGTTCAAGTTCAAAAAGCATTGGAAGATTATGATTTATCAGTTAAACAAAATCTAGTGTACACTCAAGCTGTTGAACAAGCTACTGAGAATTACAGAATTATAAAAGACAAATACGACAATGGCTTATCGGACACTAATGATTTATTAGAAGCCGATGTAGAACAATTGAGTTCTAAAATTAATAAAACTATGGCTAAAGCCAATGTTATCCAAAAATATTACAGCTTACTAGCTGTAACAGGACAATTAAACCAAACTTTCAACCTTACTAAAATATAATCGATACCTAAAATGGAAAAGAAAAAAACAAACAAAAAATTTATCGCTATAATAGGTAGTTTAGTACTATTAGGCGTTGTCTATGGTTCTTACAAATACATCCACTCTTTATCTCATGAAGGAACTGATGATGCACAGGTAGAAAAATACATGAACCCAATTATTCCTAGAGTTTCGGGTTATATAAGAAAGGTCTATATCAAAGATAATGATTATGTAAAAAAAGGAGATACTTTATTTACTATTGATCAAAAAGATTACCAATTAAAGATTGATGAAGCTACAGCAACATTGGCTGCAGCCGAAGGAAATTTTGAAGTATCAAAAGCAGATGTTGGAAGCATTCTTGCTAGTGTTTCTGTTTCAGATGCTAATGTAAAATCGGCAACTGGAAACATTCAATCTGCTAAAATTAAATTAGGTTTAGCAACAAATGACTTTAACCGTTACAGTAATTTGTATAAAAATCATACTATCACAAAACAACAGTATGAACAAGCTTTAGCTGCCAAACAAGAAGCCGAAAATCAAGTGCATATTTTACAACAACAAGAAAAAGCTTCTGCTTTCCAAAAATCAGTTACTCAAGCTAAATCGATAGTTTCTGACAAACAAATTGATGTAGCTTCTGCCAATATTAAAAAAGCACAAGCTTTATTAGCATCCGCTGAATTAAACTTAAGTTATACGGTTGTTACAGCAGCTATTGACGGACAGGTTTCTAAAATTGATATCCAACCAGGACAATTGGTACAACCAGGACAATCTTTGTTTTATATTATTAATAACAACGAAGCTTGGGTTATTGCCAACTTTAAAGAAACGCAGTTGAACAAAATGGTAGCTGGTCAAAAAGTAGCTTTAAAAGTAGATGCTTATCCTGATTATGAATTTTCTGGAACAGTAACTTCATTTTCTCCAGCAACAGGAGCTCGTTTTTCTATCTTGCCTCCCGACAATGCTACTGGAAACTTTGTAAAAACCATTCAACGTTTGCCTGTAAAGATTAGTATTGATTCATCAAATGATATTGAAAAAGTAAAACTATTACGTCCAGGAATGAATGTGGATGTAGATGTACATATAAAATAATATGGTACTAGCAGAAGACGATTTAGTAGAATATGGCTTTAGAAGGGTAATCATCACAATTACAGCAGTACTCTGTGCGTTGCTTGAAATTGTAGATACCACTATTGTCAATGTGGCTTTGACCAACATGAGGGGAAGCCTAGGCGCCACATTAACGGACGTTGCTTGGGTAATTACTGCCTATGCAATTGCAAACGTTATTGTAATCCCAATGACAAGCTGGCTTTCGCAACAATTTGGAAGACGTAATTATTTTGCTGTTTCGATCATCATATTTACAGTTTCTTCTTTCTTGTGTGGAAACGCAACGAATATTTGGGAATTAGTAGCCTTCCGATTTGTCCAAGGTTTAGGTGGTGGTGCATTATTAGTAACAGCGCAAACTATTATTACCGAAAGTTATCCTATGGCTAAACGCGGAATGGCACAAGCTATTTACGGAATGGGTGTAATTGTAGGGCCTACACTTGGTCCACCATTAGGAGGATATTTAGTAGATAATTTTTCTTGGCCTTATATTTTTTACATCAATATTCCATTAGGAATTATTGCTACACTTTTAACTCTTAGTTTTGTTAGAAGTCCAAAGTATGGGGAAAAATTAAAATCAAATCAGGTCGATTGGTATGGTATTATACTTTTAGCTGCTTTTATTGGTTCTTTACAATTTGTGTTGGAACACGGACAACAAGACGACTGGTTTAATGATGGTCTAATTGTTTCCTTAAGTATTGTATCATTATTTGGGCTCATCCTTTTCATTTGGAGACAATTAGTGTACAAATATCCAATTGTCAATTTGAGTGTATTAAAAGACGGAAATCTAAGAATTGGTACTTTTATGAGTTTCATCATGGGATTCGGATTGTACGGTTCGACTTTGATTATTCCTATCTATACCCAATCTATTTTGGGTTGGACCGCAACCGATGCTGGTTTGCTCTTAATTCCTGGATCAATTACCACGGCGATAATGATGCCGTTTGTGGGTAAAATGATTCAGAGAGGAGTACCGCAAGGATACATGGTAGGTGTAGGTTTCTTAATATTCTTTATTTTTACCTTAACCATGTATTTCAATATGACTCCTGATACGGGTGTTGATCATATGTATTGGCCTTTAATTTTGAGAGGAATTGGATTAGGATTACTATTTGTACCTATCACTACTCTATCACTCTCCACGCTTAAAGGAAAAAATATTGGTGAAGGAGCTGCTTTTACAGGAATGATGAGACAGTTAGGTGGTTCATTTGGTATTGCTATTATTACCACTTTTATCACTCGATTAACGCAAACACATCGTGTAAATCTAGTTGCTAATCTTGACGGTAGTAGTTTTGAAGTCCAACAAAGATTAATGCAATTGCAAAAAGGCTTTATGGCTAAAGGCTACTCCATAAACGAATCACTTAAAAAAGCATACGAAGTACTTGACTTTTCAGTTATTAAACAAAGTACCGTTTTAGCGTATATGGATATATTTCTTTATCTCGGTTTGCTCTTTTTATGTTGTATTCCTTTTGTTTTATTAATTAAAAAAGGACAAAATAAAATCAATCCTGCAGACGCCATGCACTAAAATATTAGATTTCAGAATGCAGATTTTAGAATTTAGATTTCAGATGTATCTAAATATCTATTCTAACTTATAAAAAAAGAAGTTCCGTATTTCACTATTCAATTAGTGGAATACGGAACTTCTTTTTTTATAAAACTCTTTGTTCTTAATTCTAAAAACTTAATTCTTTTTATCGTGTGAAAACCAAATGATTCTCCTTAGATAAATTAGCATCAAATTGATAACCATCATAATTAAATCCTTTCAAATCATCAATGGTTTCAGCTTGAGTATCGATAATGTATCGCACCATCATTCCTCTTGCTTTTTTAGCAAAAAAACTAATTATTTTTAGCTTTCCATCTTTATAATCTTTAAAATCAGGAGTAATTACTGGAACTTTCAATGCTTTGACATCAATAGCAGAGAAATATTCGTTACTAGCTAGATTAACAAACAACTCGTCTTTTTTCAATTCTTTATTTAGCGAATTTGTTAAAGTTGTTTTCCAAAATTCATAAAGATTTTTCTTGTCATCAATAGGCAATTTAGTTCCCATTTCTAATCGATACGCTTGCATTAAATCCAAAGGTTTCAAAATCCCATACAAACCTGATAGAATTCTTAATTTATCTTGTAACACCTCTAATTTTTCAACAGGAATCGAATAAGCATCTAATCCAGTATAGACATCACCATCAAAAGTATAAATGGCTGGACGAGCATTTTCGGCTGTAAAAGGTGTTTTCCAATCTTTATTACGCTGCCAATTCAAATCGGCTAATTTATCTGAAATATGCATTAAATCAGCTAAATCCTTTGGAGATTGCTCTTTCAATACTTTATGGACTTGTCTTGATTCTTTTAAAAATGAAGGTTGCGTAACTTGCGTTGTGGGCAATTCTTTCTCAAAATTTAATGATTTGGCGGGCGATATTACTATTTTCATAAAGTACTATTGGCGTTTTATCTTATCAATTTCAAAAATACTACATTGAAAACAAATTAATAACTAGAATCAAATAGTTTTAATAAAATTCTATAAAAAAAGCTACTTAACATCCATAACAATCTAATTTAAAACAAATTAAAAACTCAATATATTCTAAAAATCAAAATATTATTTTTTACAGCGTTAATAAATTGATAAAAAATACAAAAGCTATTTCTTGTTTCTCTATTTTAGAGAGCTTTAATTAGACTAATATTATCATTTTAACAGCAGGATTTTACTAACTATTTCGTTATTTTTGCATATCTCTACATTATTTGCAAATATAGAAGCAAAAAAAATCATTTCTTTACCTAAATGACAAAAAAAATTAACTAATACAATATGAAAAAGACAATTAAGCGCATTTACAATTCAGACCTTTTTACAGACTTTTTTGAAAATGAAAAATCAAGTGGACTTATTTTAATTGGTTGTACTTTAATTTCATTAATACTTGCTAATTCTATTTTTTCAGCACAATATTTACAAACTTGGCACATAAAAGTAGGAACAGAAAGTCTTGAGTATTGGATTAATGATGGCTTAATGGCAATTTTCTTTTTATTAATAGGATTGGAGTTGGAACGTGAAGTTTACCTAGGTGAATTATCCAATATAAAAGATGCTTTATTGCCTATTTTTGCTGCCTTAGGAGGAATGCTTGTTCCGGCAGGAATTTATTTATGGCTAAACTATGGAACCGTAGCCCATTCGGGAGCGGGAATCCCTATGGCAACCGATATTGCTTTTGCCTTAGGCGTACTCTCATTATTAGGCAACAGAGTTCCGTTATCATTGAAAGTATTCTTAACAGCTCTAGCAGTTATCGATGATTTAGGAGCTATTTTAGTAATTGCTATATTTTATACTAAAACTATTTTATGGATTAATTTAGGTATTGCTTTAGGTATTTTATTGTTCCTATTTATACTTAACAGAATGAAGGTTAAAAATCTAATTCCTTACCTTATTGGAGGTGTTATCATGTGGTATTTCATGCTAAATTCTGGAATACATGCTACTATTACTGGAGTTTTATTGGCTTTTGTAATTCCTTTTGGAGATGGAAGTAAAAAATCAGTATCCTATAAATTGCAGCATTTTTTACACAAACCAGTAGCTTTTATTATCCTTCCATTATTTGCTTTAGCCAATACAGCGATTGTTTTAGGATCAGATATTGTAGAAACCTTGCATTTGCATTACAGTATGGGAATTATGCTTGGTTTAATAATTGGAAAACCACTAGGAATTGCCTTATTTAGCTTTTTAGCCGTTTCCATTGGTTTATGTAAATTACCTGATGATTTGAATTGGAAAACAATTATTGGTGTTGGGTTTCTAGGAGGAATTGGTTTCACTATGTCTATTTTTGTTACTTTACTTGCTTTTGATGACCATCATATCATTAATAATGCTAAATTTATAATCTTGCTGTCTTCATTAACCGCTGGTATTATCGGTTTTATGGCATTAAAAATGAATTTAAAGAAAAATAATGCAATCAACAATTAGAAAGATTTTTGCTTACATTAACCTTAATAAAGGCGAAGAAGAAAAGTCGAAAGTTTTAGATAATGTAAAATCCAATATCTCTTTTAGAGGTTCTAATTTATGGATTTTGGCCTGTGCCATTGTAGTTGCTTCGATAGGATTGAATGTCAATTCGACAGCGGTTATCATTGGAGCCATGCTTATTTCGCCATTGATGGGGCCAATTGTTGGTGCTGGTTTTGGATTAGGAACTTATGATTTTGATTTGCTTAAAAGGTCTTTAAAAAACCTCTTAATTGCTACCATTGTAAGCTTACTGGTTTCTACTATTTATTTCTACCTCAGCCCATTTAAAGAAGTGCAACCGGAGCTTTTATCACGAACATCACCAAATATCTATGATATCCTCATCGCTTTTTTTGGCGGAATTGTTGGTGCTGTAGCGATAACTAGAGTCGAAAAAGGAAATCCTATTCCAGGTGTTGCCATTGCCACAGCTTTAATGCCACCTTTGTGTACCGCAGGTTACGGACTGGCAACGGGTAGTTTCAAATACTTTTTTGGAGCAATGTATTTGTACGGCATCAACTGTATTTTTATTTGCATCTCTACTTTTCTTATTGTCAAATATTTAACTTATCCAATAAAAAAACAACTCGACGAAAAAACTCAGAAAAAAGTAAAATATTACATCAGTACTTTATTAACTATTTTTATTCTTCCGAGTATTTATTTTGCTTATCAATTATTTGAAGAGAAAAAATTCCAACATGAAATTGTTGTTTTTACCGAAAAAGAATTTACAGACAAAGGCCTTACCGTAGTTTACAAAAAAACACAATTCAATAAAACCCCAAAAGTTTTAGAACTAGGTTTTCTTTCCAAACGTTTTAGCGATGCTGAAATCAAGGAACTAAACAAGACGCTGAATGAATATGATTTAAAAAGTACCAAACTGATTATCAGACAAGATACAACCGATTTAAAGAGCGACATCTTAAACGAAATCAATTACAATAAATCGGCTTTAAGCCAAAAAGATGTTACCATTTTAAACCTAAAGAAACAAATCTCAGAGAACTATTTTAACAACAATGAGCTTCTTGCCGAAATGAAAATTTTATTTCCAACTATTGAAAATATTTCCATTTCAAATCATGTTTTCAATGAAAAAACCGATAGCTTAAAAGTAGTGCCTGTACTTGTTTACAAAAGCAAAAAAGAATTTGAAACTGCCGAACAAGACAAAATGATGCTATGGTTACAACAGCGATTGTCTAAAAAACAAATTGAATTGTATCGCCAGAAATAATATCTTTATTGATGCTAATAAGGAAAAAACATGGATTTATTTAGTTCTGAATTCGATGAAAACACCAACCGCTTGCCTCAAGACGGAACAGTATTGTACTATGGCAAAATCATGGATTTTTCAAAAGCAGCATTCTATTTCAATCGTTTATTAGAAAGCATCGAATGGAAAAATGATGAAGCAATTATTTTTGGACAATTAATTACAACCAAGAGAAAAGTGGCTTGGTACGGCGAAAGGAATTTTAAATACAGCTATTCTAACGTTACCAAAGAAGCTTTGCCTTGGACTGCTGAACTAGAACAATTAAAAGCTTTAGTGGAAGAAAAAACCGCCGAAACCTACAATTCCTGCTTGCTTAATTTATACCATGACGGCAACGAAGGCATGGCTTGGCACAGCGATGGAGAAAAAGATTTGAAAAAAAATGGTGCCATTGCATCACTCAGCTTTGGTGCCGAAAGAAAGTTTGCTTTCAAACACAAAACTACAAAAGAAACCGTTTCTTTAATGCTCGAACAAGGAAGTCTTTTAGTTATGAAAGATGAAACCCAAACCCATTGGTTGCATCGCCTGCCTCCTACTAAAAAAATCAGCAAACCAAGAATCAATCTCACTTTTAGAACTATTGTCACTCCATAATATTATTTAGCACATAAATTCTATGCATTTTGACTCGAAAATCGATTTAATTATTCCTTTTAAAAAGAATGTAAAATATGCAAAAAACACTTAAAAAGCGCAATTCTTTTAAGTAATTCAACTATAAACAAGGGAATTATTTTGTTTTTCAACAGACCTTTACTATCTTTCCCCATCGATTTAACCAATTAAACAGAACCCTTAAACATTTAAAAAAATGTTAGAAGAAACGAATGATAACCTGTCTCAACCAAACAATGAGACAGATGGAAACACAGCTACTGATATTCAAGCGAACAATCAAGCTACAACTGAAGCTGAAGCGACTAATGAAGTAGCCTCAGAACAAAATAACGAAGCAACTGAAATTGCTAAAAAGCAACAAGCTTTAAATGAAATTGAAGCTTCCAATGCAGAGGAACACGAAGACGAAACCTTAAAAGCCCGTCACGAAATTCCGATGCTGGATTACGATACTTTATCGATGGAAGTATTGGTTGACGAATTGCAAAAACTAGTTTCTAATGAAAAAGTAATGTCCATTCGCGATCACGTGGAGGAAATTAAAAAAGCTTTTTTATCGAAATACAATCATTTTATCGAAGAGAAAAAAGAAGAATACCATGCCGAAAATCCAGAAACTACAGAAGATTTTCAGTATCATTTTCCTTTAAAATCAAAATTCGATCAATTTTATACTTTATATAAAGACAATAAAAATATTCATTTTAAAAGTCTTCAAAACAATCTAAAAACCAATTTAGAGAACCGTCTAGCTATTGTTGAAGAGCTGAAAGAGCTGATTAATCCTAACGAAAACATCAAGGATACGCTAAAGCATTTCAACGAATTAAGAGAACGTTGGAAAAATGCTGGACCAATCCCAAAAGACAAATACAATCACGTTTGGAACAACTATCACTTTCATGTAGAGAATTTTTACGATTATTTGCACTTAGATAGAGAAGCCAGAGATTTAGACTTTAAATACAATTTAGAGCTAAAGCAAAAAATAATTGTACGTGTAGAAGAATTACTTCAGGAGGCTGACATCAATAAAGCATTTAGAGAATTACAAGATTTACACCGCATCTGGAAAGAAGACATTGGTCCTGTTTCTAGAGAATTTCGTGATGAAATTTGGAATCAATTTTCTGATTTGACTAAAAAAATGCACGACAAACGCGAAGTTCTTTTCGAAAAATTAAGAGGAACGGAGCAAGAAAATCTAGAGAAAAAGAACGCTATTATTGCTCAAATAGAAGAATTAGGCACTATAAAAGTTAATGCGCATTCGCAATGGTTGGGTCAAATAGAAAAAGTAGAAGCTTTAAGAGAAGCTTTTTTCTCTACTGGAAAAGTCCCTTCTGATGTAAACGAAGCTACTTGGGCTGCATTTAAAAATGCAGTTAGAAATTTTAATTCTTTCAAAAACTCTTTCTACAAAGACATTAAAAAAGAGCAAAACGAAAATCTAAACAAGAAAAATGCTCTTGTTGCCAAAGCAAATGAACTAAAACAAAGCGACGATTTTGCAGTGACTACTCCAATCATGAAGCAAATTCAGGAAGATTGGAAAAAAATAGGTCATGTTCCTAGAAAATATTCCGATAAGGTTTGGGCTGAATTCAAAGAAGCCTGCAACCATTATTTCAATCGTTTAAAAGAACAAAGAAGCGAACATAGTGCTGAAGAAACAGAAGCTTTTGAGAAGAAGAAAGCTTATTTAGAAAGTATCAAAGAATTCCAATTAGTAGGTGACCATAAAACCGACTTAGATGCTATAAAACAGCACATTGAAAACTGGAAAAGCTTTGGGAAAGTTCCTTTTACAAGAAGACATATTGAAGGTAAATTCAACAAAATATTAGATGCCCTTTTTGACAAACTAAGTTTGAGCAAAAAAGATTCGGATATGATGCGTTTTGCGAACAGAGTAGAAAATCTTTCTGATAGCAACGATACTCGAAAACTAGAAAACGAAAAGATTTTTATCATTCGTAAAATAGAAGAAGTACAAAACGAAATCTTCCAATTGGAAAATAACATTCAGTTTTTTACCAATACCCGAAATGCTAAAAAAGAAAATTCTATAGTTTTAGAAGTTCGCAAAAACATAGCCATCCACAAAGAAAGCTTGGATACTTGGAAAGAAAAACTAAAACAACTCCGAAATCTGAATCAAGAGTAAGGGTGTTCAGTGTTCAGTGTTCAGTGTTCAGTGTTCACAATTAAAAAAAGCGATTTTCAAATTTGAAAATCGCTTTTTTTAATTATTCTTTTTACACAAAAGATAACTGCCTTCTAAAATTTCTAAAATCTCCTTTCTTAATTCTGATTACTGCTTTCTGCTTTCTCAATTCTGTTTACTGAACACTGCTTTCTTAATTCTGTTTACTGAACACTGAACACTGCCTTCTGAACACTCATTACTAAAAAAACACAAGCATGATAATTATCATTTCACACCTTTTCAAATCGGCTTACTTTTGATTTGAAAATAATTGATTATGAAAAATTCTTTGATTCAAAAATACAATGTTCCAGGTCCTCGATATACCAGCTACCCCACCGTTCCGTACTGGAATGAAGCTGATTTTACTTATGAAGACTGGATTGCATCCTTCAAAAAATCATTTATCGAAAGCAATACTAGCGAGGGAATTAGCTTGTACATTCACCTTCCTTTTTGCGAAAGCCTCTGTACTTTTTGTGGTTGCAACAAACGAATTACTAAAAACCACAACGTCGAATCGCCTTATATTCAAGCCGTTTTAAAAGAATGGCGCTTGTATAGCAAACTGCTGGACGAAAAACCCATCATCAAAGAAATCCATTTGGGTGGAGGAACACCTACATTTTTTTCGACTAAAAATTTAGAAGATTTAATCAACGGAATTTTTGCTTATGCCAAACGAGCCGAAAATTATGAATTTAGTTTTGAAGGCCATCCCAACAATACCACGCACGCACATTTGCAAAAACTCTATGATTTAGGTTTTAGAAGAGTGAGTTTTGGCGTTCAGGATTATTCCGAAAAAGTACAAAAAGCCATTCATCGGGAACAGGCTTTTCATAATGTTGCCAAGGTTACTTTTTGGGCCAGAGCCATTGGTTATACCTCCATTGGGCATGATATTATTTTTGGTTTGCCGTTCCAAAAAATTGAAAACGTAGTCGATACCATTGAAAAAACCAAATCACTACAACCCGACCGATTGGCATTTTACAGCTATGCTCATGTGCCTTGGATCAAAGGAAATGGACAGCGCGGTTTTAAAGACGAAGACATCCCGAAAGACAATGAAAAAAGAATTTTATACCAAGTAGGTAAGGAATTATTACTAAAAAATGGCTATCACGAAATAGGAATGGATCATTTTGCATTGCCTACTGATAGCTTGTATAAAGCTTTCCAGAACAAAGAATTGCATCGTAATTTTATGGGCTATAGCTCCTCTAGGACCCAATTGATGATTGGTTTAGGCGTTTCGTCTATTAGTGATAGTTGGTATAGTTTTGCCCAAAACGAGAAAAACCTAGACGATTATTACCAACTGTTAGAATGGGACAAATTGCCTATTTTTAGAGGGCATCTGTTAACCCATGAAGACCTTATTATTAGAAAACACATCTTGAATTTAATGTGCCAATTTGAAACTTCTTGGGATCAAGAAAACAGCTATTTCAAAGAAATTCCCCAAGTACTGCTGCAACTCGAAGAAATGGAAAATGACGGCATATTAATTATCAAAGAAAACGGAATTCAAGTAACTGATATGGGCAAAGGCTATGTTCGAAATATTTGTATGGCATTCGACTTGCATTTAAAACGAAAAGCCCCCGAAACCGCTTTATTTTCAATGACTGTATGATATTGCATTCAACTGTCCTTAGCTTCCGCAGTCGAGTGTCAAATGTTAGAAGAATGCTTAAAAAGAAAAGCTGTTTGAGCGTAGCGAGTACTTTTCTTTTAGCATTCGAAAACTAATTTGACCGACGAGGAAGTGTAAGACTTGATTTTTTTGTTTCTTTTTTGATCAAGCAAAAAAGAAAATTGATCAATCTAATCTTTCCTTTTTTATAAAAATGTCATTGATAGTGAACTTGAAACCAATACAAAACTAACCTACTCCTCCGATTTGCCCCCACAAATCGGATTTTTTATGTTCCAAAGAGACCATTAGAGGTGCTTAACACCAATAGTATTGGTACTTAACACCAACAGTATAGGTGCTTAACACCAACAGTATAGGTGCTTAAAGCCAATAGTAGAGGTACTTAACACCAACAATATTGGTACTTAAAGCCAATAGTAGAGGTACTTAATACTAACAGTATTGGTACTTAAAGCCAATAGTAGAGGTACTTAATACCAACAATATAGGTTCTTAACACCAACAGTATTGGTACTTAAAGCCAATACTATTACTACTTAACCCCTCTTTTTTAGAAAAACTGAACAAATTGTGAACCTAAAAGACAGCATAAATTAGAAACCCACTTAAAGATTTGTAAGATTTATTTATATATATTTGATAAAAATAAAATCTGGTTGCCGTCAGACCTATATACAAGTTAGGCAATAACGCTCCACAGAATACGAAATAATGAATAATCAAACTATGATAAGACAACTTATAAAAGATATTGCATACGATAATATTCAGCTATCACAAGCATTGACACGAGCAAAACTTGTTGCTTCAAAAATTAAAAATGAAACTTTTAAAAAATGGTTAAATTGTGAACTTGAAGGATATAATTATACAGATTCTTACTTACCAAAATACAGAAAAGTATGGAGTCCAATGTATCTAATTGCAGAATTTCCATTTGGTAGAACCGAAACAATCACCGTAAATCTAACTGATGATTTTGATAAAGAAGAATTTGATATGGTTACTATACACCGAATTCTTGAGCCAATTGCAATTGTAGAAGAACAAATTTTATCTATGCAAAAAGCAAAAGGTTATATAAATATGACAGCAAAGCAAGTTGAAATTATTGCTGCCTTTTATAAAGATTCTGTTTCTCAACACAGGGGTTTTATTCGTTCTGGGAACCGTGAAGTGGGAAAAGTTCAATATCAAAACGTATTGGAATTAACAAAACAAAAATTGCTTGATACATTGATGGAACTTGATGAAGAATTTCCTAATTTAAATGATGACTATACGATGACAAAAGAAAATACTGAAAAGGTTCAACATATAATAACAAATAATATTTATGGAAATAATAATCCAATGAATATTGCAACTGGAAATGATATTGAACAATCGTTAAATCAAAATATAACTTTATCTCAAGAAAACGAACAAAAACTAAAATCTCTCGGAGTTGAACAAGAGAATATTGAGGATTAAAAAAAAATACTTTTAACATCAACTGACAAATCAACAAAAACATCCAAAATTATGAAATGGCTTGGCAATGTTACTGCTTCTGTTGCAGGAAAAGGGTTGTCAGATAATTTACCTGTACTTATAGAGTTTGTTCATTCGTTAATCATATAAAAATAATGCCATCGCACAACACAAGTAGCTGTTGCGCAACTCTCTTAAAAAGTAAAATTTCTAAATAAGCATAAGTAATAACCTCGTTTAAGCACATTTAATCTAGGTTTATTTTTGGTTTTAAGTTGTAGTCTTTAAAAATTGAGCTGCTTAAAAATGTAGTTTCCCAAAAAGTATGAATCAGAATTTAAATAATGTAACTATTTGTATCATTTATACAAACTTAAGTTATTAAATTTCCGCATCTTAGCAGCATGCAATAATTCAATTGCAACTTAATAAATCCATTAAATATGTGGTGGCACTATCTACTAGTTTTTGCAGGAGCCTTTTTATTTGATGTCGTTCCTTTTCCTTTTCCTCCCGCATTTTCCATTATGGTTCCTTTACAAATTATGTTTAACTTGAATACTTGGTTAGTCATTGTAATAGGAGTTGCAGGATCAATTGCAGGAAGGGTATGTGCTTACGCTTTATATTCCTTTACTAGCCGATAAAATATTCAAACCTAAAAAGAATAGAGAAGTTCAATTTCTAGG
>WSSedL1CaDRAFT_10001017_pt1 | contig 17804 bp, 11 predicted proteins | sample WetSurSL1Cattail_FD_9464 | JGI IMG/M metagenome (IMG submission 9464)
GCGCACCTTGCCGGATCTCTACCGTCTGGGCTGGCGTGCGCAGGCTGAATTGTTGACCATCAGTCAGGAGCAGTTGGCGACCGAGTTGGACGCACACAAACAGCAAGCGCTGGCTTTATCGATCTTGGAAAACCTGGACCGTATGGCGTTCTTGTCCGCACAGAATCTGCTCGATGCGCTACAGAAATCAAAGCAAACCACGTTGCCGCGTTTCCTGTTCGGCCTGGGCATCCGCCATGTGGGTGAAGCCACCGCCAAGGAACTGGCGCGGCATTTTGGCCAGCTTGACGCGATCATCGCGGCGTCTGAAGAGCAGTTGCTTGAAGTCGCTGATGTGGGCCCGATCGTGGCCCAAAGCATCCGCACTTTTTTTGCGCAACCGCACAATGTCGAGGTGGTGGAGCAGTTGCGCGCCTGTGGTGTAACCTGGCCCGAAGGCCCACCCGCCGAACGTGCGCCCACCCCTTTGAGCGGCAAGACCTTTGTCCTGACCGGCACCTTGCCCACGCTGGGCCGCGAGGAGGCCAAGGCACTGATCGAAGCCGCGGGCGGTAAGGTGGCCGGCTCGGTTAGCAAAAAAACCAGTTATGTTGTCGCTGGCACCGAGGCCGGCAGCAAGCTCGACAAGGCGCTGGCGCTGGGTGTGCCGGTGTTGGATGAAGCCGGGTTGCAAGCCCTGCTTGAGAATCCGCAGGCTGAGGCCTGATAGAAAACCTTCTCTGGGCACGCCAGGGCGACCGGGTCAGCCGCATGCGGTTTTGGAACCAAATCACGCGCGGGCGATGTCGATCAGTACACCAAACCCTGAGACGCGCGCCTTTGGCCCCAAAGCCCGGTCGCCTGACCCAATCACCCTGTCTCAATCGTGTCGGTCTAGACGGATTTTGGGGAAAAACAAGCGCTAGCCCTTATCAAATAAGGGCTAGTAGCTACCAAATCGGATGGATATTCACCTGTGTAGCCTGGATTTCTTCTGACCCTGCACGGCTGCAAAAACTGTTGAGGCGTGGTGGCTGGGTCAGGTGACCGGGCTTTGGGGAGAAATGCGCGCGTCCTGGGTTTCTCAAATACTGCTACGTAGCCCCGCGCGTGCTTTCACCCCAAAACCGCATGCGCCTGACCCAGTCGCCGCGCCGTGCATCGATACTGCTTGCCCGACGCCCCCCGACGCATTCCTCAAGACCTCCAAGGCAACACAAGAAAGCACGTTGGCGGCAAAGGCGGTCTGCGCCAACCCCCCACTTTGAATCGCACCCTGCCGCTTATGGTTCTTCCCAGCCTGTGCCAAAATCTGGCTAGCCATAATTTTTCCGGGGTCAGACCATGAAAGCTGTTGCTGTGTTTGAAGCCAAAAACCGCTTCTCTGAAATGATTGCCGCCGCAGAGCAGGGTGAAGACATCACCATCACCCGTCATGGTTTGCCGGTGGCCAGGCTGGTGCCGATCAGTTCACCTGGGCAAGCGCAACCGGGGCAAAGCCAGCGCGTGGCCAGCGCCATGTTGGCCCTGCGCCAACTCGGGGTCAACAGCACGCTGGGCGACTCCCTGGCGCAAGCGATTCAGGACGGGCGCGACTGATGCCTTTTGTGCTGGACAACTCGGTGGTCACCGACTGGTACCTGAATGACCAGGCCAGTGCTTACACCGACGCGATTGCCCTCAAGCTGCAGGACGACAAAGCGCTGGTGCCGTCCCTGTGGCAGATGGAACTGGCCAATGTGCTGAAAACTGCCTGCACAAAAGGCAAACTGCCGCTCACACAAGCGCGCCAGATTCTGGATGTGCTGGCGCAACTGCCGATCGAAGTGGATACCGGCCCCGCCCCAGGCCAGCGGCAACTGTTTGAGCTGGCCATGCGTTATGGACTCAGCAGTTATGACGCCGCCTATCTGGAACTGGCCATGCGCCATGGTCTGCCGATTGCCACGCGTGACGAACAACTCAAACAGGCTGCCAGCGCCGCAGGTGTGGACATCGTCGCGGCACAGCCGTGAACTTCTCAGGGGAACCTTTATGACCGTACGAACCATTCTCAAAATGGGCGACCCGCGCCTGCTACGCATTGCCCTGCCGGTGGTGCATTTCGACTCGGACGAGTTGCACCTGCTGATCACCGATTTACTCGACACCATGCTAGCCAACGACGGTGCCGGGCTGGCGGCGCCGCAGATTGGGGTGGATTTACAGGTGGTGATTTTTGGCTCGGACCAGATCAACCCGCGTTACCCGGATGCGCCCATCGTGCCCAGAACCGTGCTGATCAACCCGACCATCCTGCCACTACCGCCCGGTTTGGACGACCCCAAGGTGTCGGGCGTGCAGACCGATGGCACGCCGCTGGTCCCGCAGCTGGTGGATGACTGGGAGGGTTGCCTGTCGGTGCCGGGCCTGCGCGCCAAGGTGCCGCGTTTTGAGCGCATTCGTTACACCGGCTTTGACCAGTACGGCGACCCGATTGACCGCACGGTGTCGGGCTTTCACGCTCGCGTGGTGCAGCACGAGTGTGACCACCTGATTGGCACGCTGTACCCGATGCGGGTGCGTGACTTCACGAATTTTGGTTTTACCGAGGTGTTGTTTCCCGGGCTGGACACGCCGCAGGACTGACTCCGCACCGCCTGTTGGTTGCACCGTGTTGGTATCAAATAGATAGCTATCAACCCTTATTTCATAAGGGATAGAGGCATAAAAGGCTTATAAGCTTTAGCTCAAGGTGTCGAGCAACTCGGTCTCGATCTGGATCTGGTCGCGGTTGTGCTGCAGCGCCGCACCCTGAATCAGGAAGGTGTCTTCCACCCGTTCCCCCAGGGTGTTGATCTTGGCCAGGTTCAGGTCCACCTTGTGGCGCGCCAGCACCAGCGCCACGCTGTAGAGCAGACCGGTGCGGTCGCTGGCCGAGATGTTGAGCAGCCAGCGCTGGGCTTTTTCGTCGGGTTTGAGGCTCACGCGTGGTGTGATCGGGAAACTCTTGACGCGGCGTGACACCCGGCCCCGGCTGGGTGGCGGCAACTCGGCGCTGGTGGTTATGACGTGGTCGAGTTCCGACTCGATCATGTTGACCAGTTCGCGCGAATGCTCGGTCAGGTGGGTGGCCACCACCTGGAAGGTGTCGAGTGCGTAACCGTTCTGGGTGGTGTGGATGCGGGCATCCAGAATGCTGAAACCACGCTGGTCAAAAAAACCGCAAATGCGGGCAAACAGATCGGCCTGATCCGGGGTGTAGACCAGCACTTGCAGACCTTCACCCACGGGCGACGGGCGTGCTCGAACCACCGGCGCGGTGCCGCCGAGCTGGCGCGACAACATGCGCGCGTGCCAGGCGATCTCGACCGCGTCGTGGCGCATGAAATAACCCACATCCAGCGTCGCCCACAAGGCCTTGTGTGACTCAAACGGTTGCGCCAGCAGGGCCAGCTCGATCAATGCATCGCGCTGGCGCTCTTGCACCTCGGCGTGGACATCGGGGGCGTGGCCGCCCAGCGCGCGTGAGGTAGCGCGGTACAGGTCTTCGAGCAGCTTGCCTTTCCAGGCGTTCCAGACCTTGGGGCTGGTGCCGCGGATGTCGGCCACGGTGAACAGGTAGAGCGCGGTCAGGGCGCGTTCGTTGCCGACATGTTTGGCAAAGCTGGCGATCACATCGGGATCACCCAGGTCGGACTTTTGCGCAATTCGGCTCATGGTCAGGTGTTCACGCACCAGAAACTCGATCAGCTTGGCGTCATCACCGCTGATGTCGTGCTCCAGGCAGAAACGCCGCACTTCCTGCGCTCCCAATATCGAGTGGTCACCGCCGCGGCCTTTGGCAATGTCGTGGAACAGTGCCGCCACATACAAGATCCAGGGTTTGTCCCAGCCGCTGGCCAGTTGTGAGCAAAACGGGTACTCGTGGGCGTGCTCGACCATGAAAAACCGCCGCACGTTGCGCAGCACCATCTGGATGTGCTGATCCACCGTGTAGACGTGAAACAGGTCATGCTGCATCTGGCCGACGATGCGGCGAAACGCCCACAGATAACGCCCCATCACCGAGGTCTGGTTCATCAGACGCACCGCGTGGGTCAGGCCGCTGGGCTGCATCATGATCTGGCGGAAGGTGGCGCGGTTGACCGGGTCGTGGCGGAAGGCGCTGCCCATCAGGTTGCGTGCGTTGTAGAGCGCACGCAGCGTGCGGGCCGACAGGCCCTTGAGGCCGTAATGGGTCTGGTAGATCAGAAAGGTGCGCAGAATGGCGTGGGGTTTGCGCTGGTACAGGTCGTCGCTGACCACCTCGATCATGCCCGCCTTGTCCAGAAAATCGTCGTCTAGCGGGCGCAGCTGGCGCAGTGTGTGGCTCTGCGGGTTCAGGCGCTCTTCGATGTTGAGCAGCAATATCTGGCTGAGCTGGGTCACCGCCTTGGCCGCCCAGTAGTACTTGCGCATCAGTTTTTCGCTGGGGCGAACAAAGGCGCGCTGGTCCAGCGCGATGTCAGGCGGCGTGTAGCCAAACGAGGCTGCCACACTGCTCTGCAGGTCAAACACCAGGCGGTCTTCACGCCGCCCTGCCAACAGATGCAGGCGTGCCCGCACCAGCCGCAGCACCGCTTCGTTGTGTTTGATCTGCCGAACCTCGAACGCGCTGGCCAGACCGGCCTTGGCCAGGGCGCTCCAGTTGGCACCCAGACCAGCCGCTTTAGCCACCCACAACACCGTCTGCAGGTCACGCAGGCCACCGGGGGATTCCTTGCAATTGGGCTCCAGCGCGTAGGGCGTGTCATCGTACTTGTGGTAGCGCTGTTCCATCTCCAGTGTTTTGGCGACAAAAAAAGCGTGGGCATCGATGGTGGCGAAATAGGCTTTGTGAAAAGTATCAAACAAGGCCTGGCTACCGGTGATCAACCGTGCCTCCAGCAGCGCGGTTTGCACGGTGACATCTTTGGCGGCTTCTTCCAGGCAGACGCTGATGTTGCGCACACTCGAGCCAATCTCCAGACCGGCGTCCCAACAGCTGCCGATGAAGCCCTCAATCAATGCCTTGAGCGCCGGGTCGGTGTCGGGCGACACATCGTCGGGCAACAGCACCAGCACATCCACGTCCGAGTGCGGGAACAACTCGTTGCGACCAAACCCACCCACCGCCAGCAAGGCACACCCGCTGCAGAAATTCGCCTGCTGCCATAGCCGTGTTAATGCATCATCCGCTAGCTGCGATAGGCCCAGCAAGGCGGCGTTGACACCGCGAGTGGCGGCACCGCTGCTGGCCAGTTCGGTCAGCATGTGCGCCTTGTCGGCGCGGTACTGGTTGCGCATGATTTTGTGTTGGGTCATGTCGGGCACCGTTGGAGAGGAGGGCAGCTCAGGCGCTGGGGGTCACAAAGGCCGGAATGGCCGGGCTGTTGGCCGATAACGTCAGCACCTCGTACCCGGTGGGGGTGACCAGCACCGTGTGTTCCCACTGTGCTGACAAAGAGCGGTCTTTGGTGACGATGGCCCAGCCGTCGCCCATTTCCTTGATCTCACGCCGACCGGCGTTGAGCATGGGTTCGATGGTGATGACCATGCCAGCTTTGAGCTGGTCGAGTGTGCCGGGGCGGCCATAGTGCAGCACCTGCGGGTCTTCATGGAACTTTTCGCCAATGCCGTGGCCGCAAAACTCGCGCACCACACTCAGGCCATGGCCTTCGGCAAAGGTCTGGATGGCGTGGCCGATGTCGCCCAGGTAAGCGCCTTCGCGCACCTTCATGATGCCGAGCCACATCGCTTCATAGGTCAGCTTGCACAAGCGGCGGGCGGCCACCGATGCCTCACCCACTATGTACATGCGGCTCGAATCCCCATGCCAGCCGTCTTTGATGACGGTGACGTCGACGTTAACGATGTCGCCCTTCTTGAGCGGTTTGTCATTGGGAATGCCATGGCACACTTGGTGGTTGACCGAGGTGCAGATCGATTTGGGGTAGGGGTTGTGGCCGCTGGGGGCGTAGTTCAGCGGGGCTGAAATCGCGCCCAACACCTCGGTGGTGTAGGCCTCAGCCAGGTCATTGAGTTCGTTGGTGGTGACGCCGGGTTTGACAAACGGTGCCAGGTAGTCCAGCAGCTCGGCGGTCAGGCGGCCAGCCACGCGCATCCCGGCAATGCCTTGGGCGTCTTTGATGGTGATAGTCATGGGGCCAGATTATCGGTGAGGCGCCAAGTCACTGACGTGGGTGGGTGTGATTCAAACGGATGTGTGCTGATAGAAAACCTTCTCTTGGCACGCCAGGGCGACCGGGTCAGCCGCATGCGGTTTTGGGACCAAATCACGCGCGGATGGCGTCGATCAGTACACCAAACCCTGAGACGCGCGTCTTTGACCCCAAAGCCCGGTCGCCTGACCCAATCACCCTGTCTCAACTGTGTAGGCTTTGACGGATTCTGGGAAAAACAAACGCTAGCCCTTATAAAATAAGGGTAAGAGGCTATCAAAACAGATGCATGTTTACCCGTGTCGCTTGTGTAGCCCGGATTTCTTCTGACCCTGCATGGCTGCAAAAGCCCTTAAGGCGTGGTGGCTGGGTCAGGTGAGCGGGCTTTGGGGTGAAATGCGCGCGTCCTGACTTTTTGCATACCGCGACGTAGCCCCGCGCGTGCTTTCGCCCCAAAACCGCATGCGCCTGACCCAGTCGCCGCGCCGTGCATCGATACTGCTTGCTCGATGCCCCGGACGCATTCCTCAAGATATCCAAAGCAACACAAGCGTGTGCGTTGGCGGCAAGGCGGTCTGCGTCAATCCCCCACTTTGAATCGCACTCGATGTGGGTATGCCATCGGCTGCTGGCGCGTCACCCGGCCCAGCTAAAATTCAGCGCAGTTTCGGCCCCGTCCGGCCAGCGGCTTGCGCCGCCAGTGCTGCTTACCTTTTGTCCATCCCACTTCAGGCCCCCACCGTGACCCTGCATCTCACCCCCTTTGAGGGCGGCAGCGCCCTCAGCGCTTTCCGTGTCCAGCAACTCCTGCCCGGCCTGCAAGCTGTGCACGACAAGATCAACGGCATTGCCGCGCGTTATGTGCATCTGGTGGCCAGTGTGGAAGCGCCCAGCCCCGCTCTGAAGGACCAATTGGCCGCCTTGCTGACCTATGGCGACCCGTACACCGGCCCGCAGGATGGCGGCCTGATTGTGGTGACACCGCGTTTTGGCACCGTGTCGCCCTGGGCCTCCAAAGCCACTGACATCGCTCACAACTGCGGCCTGGCCATCAAGCGCGTGGAGCGCATCGTGGAATACCGTGTTTCGCTCAAAAGTGGTTTGTTGTCCAAACCAAGCCTGACGCAGCAGCAACTGGCACAGATCGCCGACCTGTTGCATGACCGCATGACCGAGAGTGTGATGTTCGAGCGTGCCCAGGCCCTGAACCTGTTCACCGAGCTGCCCGCCACACCGATGGCCCATGTGGATGTACTCGGTGGTGGCAAGGCCGCGCTGCTGGCCGCCAACACCGAGTTTGGCCTGGCGCTGGCCGCTGACGAGATCGACTATTTGGTCAACGCCTTCACCCAACTGCAGCGCAACCCGACCGATGTCGAGCTGATGATGTTCGCCCAGGCCAACAGCGAACACTGCCGCCACAAAATTTTCAACGCGCAGTTCACCATCGACGGCGTGGCGCAGGACAAGAGCCTGTTTGGCATGATCCGCCACACGCACCAGACCAACCCGCAACACATGCTGGTGGCTTACTCTGACAATGCCTCGGTGATGGCCGGTGCCCAGGTTGAGCGTTTTAGTGCCAAATCGGCCTCTAGCCCTGATGAAATAAGCGCACCCAGCTATCAAAAGGAAAGCGCTACACAGCACATCCTGATGAAGGTGGAAACCCACAACCACCCCACCGCGATCTCGCCGTTCCCCGGTGCGGCCACCGGTGCCGGTGGTGAAATCCGTGACGAAGGCGCCACCGGGCGTGGCTCCAAGCCCAAGGCGGGGCTGACCGGTTTTACCGTCTCCAAACTCGACTGGGGTCAGAGCGCCGCTTACGGCAAACCGGCGCACATCGCCAGCCCCTTGCAAATCATGATCGACGGCCCGCTGGGTGGCGCGGCGTTCAACAACGAGTTTGGCCGCCCGAATTTGCTGGGCTATTTCCGTGAGTACGAGCAGTCCCTGAGCTACACCTTGAAAGACGCCCAGGGCAAAACCACCCCACAAACCGAGCAGCGTGGTTACCACAAACCGATCATGCTGGCCGGTGGCCTGGGTGTGATTGACCAGAGCCAGACCCACAAGATCGAATTCCTCGCTGGTAGCCTGCTGATCCAGCTCGGTGGCCCGGGCATGCGCATCGGCATGGGTGGCGGCGCTGCCAGCTCGATGACCACCGGCGCCAACGCCGCGCACCTGGACTTTGACTCGGTGCAGCGTGGCAACCCCGAAATCCAGCGCCGTGCGCAAGAAGTCATCAACCAATGCTGGTTACAAGGCGCGGCCAACCCGATTTTGGCGATCCACGACGTGGGTGCAGGTGGCCTGAGCAACGCTTTCCCCGAGCTGAGCAACGACGCCCAACGCGGGGCCTTGTTTGACCTGCGTTCGGTGCCACTCGAAGAAAGTGGCCTCGCGCCCAAAGAAATCTGGTCCAACGAAAGCCAGGAACGTTATGTGCTGGCCATCGGCCCTGATTCATTGCCAGGTTTTAAAGCCCTGTGTGAACGTGAACGCTGCCCGTTTGCGGTGGTGGGCGTGGCGACAGAAGCGCGCCAGTTGACCGTCGGTGCGGTGGATCTGGCCCAGCGCCAAGTGGTGCAGCCCGCCGCCGACTTGCCGGTTGATATGCCCATGAATGTGCTGCTGGGCAAGCCCCCCAAAATGCACCGCGACGTGGCTTCGGTGGAACGTGTCTTTGCGCCGCTGAATCTGACCGACGCCACCTTGCAGCAAGCCGCCATCGACGTGCTGGTACACCCCACGGTGGCGTCCAAGCGCTTTTTGGTGACGATTGGTGACCGCACCGTGGGTGGTTTGAGCCACCGCGACCAGATGGTGGGCCCCTGGCAGGTGCCGGTGGCCGACTGTGCGGTGACACTGGCTGACTTCAAGGGTTTTGCCGGTGAAGCCATGGCCCTGGGTGAACGCACCCCGCTGGCCACGGTGAACGCACCGGCCTCGGGCCGGATGGCGGTGGCGGAGGCCATCACCAACCTGCTGGCCGCACCGCTGGAGCTGGACCGCGTCAAGCTCTCGGCCAACTGGATGGCCGCCTGTGGTGAACCCGGTGAAGACGCCGCGTTGTATGAAACCGTGAAAGCCGTCGGGCTGGAACTGTGTCCAGCCTTGGGCATCAGCATCCCGGTCGGCAAGGATTCGCTCTCAATGCGCACCCAATGGCAAGCCGACGGTGCTGCTAAAAAGGTCACCTCGCCGGTGTCCTTGATCGTCACCGCGTTTGCTTCGCTGGCCGATGTGCGCGGCACCCTCACACCGCAGTTGAACGCTGTTGATGACACCTCGCTGATCCTGGTTGACCTGGGCCGTGGCCAGAACCGCATGGGTGGCAGCATCCTGGCGCAAACCCTGGGTCAGATGGGCGACAGCGTGCCCGATCTGGACCAGCCGCAAGACCTGATCAACCTGGTCAACGCAGTCAATGCCTTGCGTGCCCAGGGGCATATCCTGGCCTACCATGACCGCAGCGATGGTGGCCTGTTCGCCAGCGTGTGTGAAATGGCGTTTGCCGGGCATGTGGGTGTGGCGCTCAATGTGGACATGCTGGTCACCGAGGGTGACGGCATCTCTGATAGCCGCATGGACGTGGGTGACAGCAAAAACTGGGCGGGCCAGATCAGCGGTCGCCGCGACGAGCTCACGCTCAAAGCCTTGTTCAACGAAGAACTCGGTGTGGTACTGCAAGTGCGCACCGCAGACCGCAGCGCGGTGTTGCAAACCCTGCGCGAGCACAGCTTAAGCCAACACAGCCACATCGTTGGCAAAACCCGCCCGGTGGCGTCCGAGATCCAGGCCGGGGTTGGCGAGATTCAGGTCTGGCGCGATGCCAAGGCCATTTTCAGCGCCAAACTGGCCGACCTGCACCAGGTGTGGGACGCCACCAGCTGGAAGATCTGCCAACAGCGCGACAACCCCGCGTGTGCCGATGCTGAGCACGCAGCCGCAGGCTTGGCAACCGATCCAGGTTTGCATGTTTATATGCCAAATCAGGCTCTAGCCCTTATAGAACAAGGGCAAGTAGCTACCAACACCGTAGCGTCACCGGCCATTGTGCTGGCCCGCCCCAAGGTGGCGGTGCTGCGCGAGCAGGGCGTTAACTCCCATGTGGAGCAGGCCTATGCGTTTACCGAAGCCGGCTTTGAGGCGTTTGACGTGCACATGACCGACCTGCAGACGGGCCGCGCCAATCTGGCCGACTTCAAAGGTGTGGTGGCTTGTGGTGGTTTCAGCTACGGTGACACCTTGGGTGCCGGCATTGGCTGGGCACGTTCGATCACCTTCAACCCGGCGCTTGCCGATCAGTTCAAAGCCTTTTTTGCCCGCACCGACACCTTTGGCCTGGGCGTGTGCAACGGCTGCCAAATGTTTGCCGAGCTGGCCGACATCATCCCCGGCGCACAAGACTGGCCTCGTTTCACCACCAACCAGAGTGAACGTTTTGAGGCCCGCCTGAGTCTGGTGGAAGTGCTGGAATCGCCATCGTTGTTCTTCCAGGGGCTGGCAGGTGCACGCCCGCCGATTGCGGTGGCGCACGGCGAGGGTTTTGCCAACTTCAAGTACCGCGGCAATGCCGACAAGGCCATCGCCGCCATGCGTTATGTCGACAACAGCGGCACTGCCACCGAGGCCTACCCGTTCAACCCGAACGGTAGCCCCGGCGGCCTGACGGCTGTCACCACCGCAGATGGCCGCTTCACCGCCATGATGCCGCACCCCGAGCGTGTGTTCCGCAATGTGCAGATGAGTTGGACGGACCAGGATGTGTCCGGTTTCAGCCCGTGGATGCAGTTGTGGCGCAATGCGAGGAAGTGGGTGGGGTAGGTGATTCCTCGGCCAGTCGTTCAGTGATTTGCGGCTGAGTCGTTGTTGTTCTCTTGATCAACAACGCGCTGTGCGCGACAGTTGGAAGACTGGTTTTTGCCGGTCTTCCAACTGTTCCGGTTAGAGCGCATATCCCAATCGTCTAGACTAGGCGTATGCACTTGCCCTGCTGGGGATCAGTTCCGGTTAGAGCGCATATCCCAATCGTCTAGACTGACGTCGACACGATGGACGGTCCACTTATCGTTCCGGTTAGAGCGCATATCCCAATCGTCTAGACTCGCCCCTGTCGTAACGCCAAGTGACTCAGTGTTCCGGTTAGAGCGCATATCCCAATCGTCTAGACTCAGAATGCCGATGCCGCCATTGGGCCGGACGTTCCGGTTAGAGCGCATATCCCAATCGTCTAGACTGTTCCTGAGTGATGATGTAGAAGTCAATCCGTTCCGGTTAGAGCGCATATCCCAATCGTCTAGACTATATTGCAGGCTATCGAGTCATAGACGCAGGTTCCGGTTAGAGCGCATATCCCAATCGTCTAGACTGACGTCATTACCGTGCCGGCCCGCCCGTGTGTTCCGGTTAGAGCGCATATCCCAATCGTCTAGACTTTCGTCATTGGCGGCTCAAAAGCCACTGCAGTTCCGGTTAGAGCGCATATCCCAATCGTCTAGACTTGTTCACATTTCATTGACAAGCGGTCACACGTTCCGGTTAGAGCGCATATCCCAATCGTCTAGACTCATCCCTCAATGTCAGCAGAGTCTTGCCAGGTTCCGGTTAGAGCGCATATCCCAATCGTCTAGACTGGCTGATATGGGAGGCATATGGATCATCATGTTCCGGTTAGAGCGCATATCCCAATCGTCTAGACTAGCGTTCCTCAGCGGCTGCAGGCGCGTCTTGTTCCGGTTAGAGCGCATATCCCAATCGTCTAGACTTTTGGTCGCTTGGACCAGCACGAACACAGCGTTCCGGTTAGAGCGCATATCCCAATCGTCTAGACTGCATAGACCCGAAGTGGTTTAGCATAACCAGTTCCGGTTAGAGCGCATATCCCAATCGTCTAGACTGAGCGCAAGTATGTGGTGCGGGGCATTGCAGTTCCGGTTAGAGCGCATATCCCAATCGTCTAGACTACAACGAGCGCGAAGGCAACGAAGAGGAAAGTTCCGGTTAGAGCGCATATCCCAATCGTCTAGACTCGTTGCAGTCTTGAGCGCTGAGCGCGTCTAGTTCCGGTTAGAGCGCATATCCCAATCGTCTAGACTCATTCTGGAGCGTCAGCGCCGACCGTTCTAGTTCCGGTTAGAGCGCATATCCCAATCGTCTAGACTTCAACTGCAGCCAGAGTGTGCATGTTTGGCGTTCCGGTTAGAGCGCATATCCCAATCGTCTAGACTACCTGCAACAAAAGCCGCACCTTCACCAGCGTTCCGGTTAGAGCGCATATCCCAATCGTCTAGACTAGTGCTGCGATAACCCCTTGATTCGTCAAGGGGTTTTTCGTTTTTGGGCTTTTAAAAATGAGGTACATGGTCTAGAAAAGGTCGAACTGATCGGGCGTTTTGTTGGCGGGTTGTTGGGTTTTGCCGTGAAAGCTGACGATGCGTTCGTACTGCTTGTCGGTGAATTGCAGGATATTCACTTTACCCCCTTGTGGCAAGACTTCTTCCACCCGTTTGCAGTAGGTTTCAATTTGCGTGCCGCTGGTACAAAAGCGCATGTAGACGCTGAACTGGCTCATCTCGAAACCCATGTCCAGCAAGGTGTTACGAAACTCTGTGGCAGCTTTGCGCTCAGCTTTTGCTACCACCGGTAGGTCAAACATCACAATCATCCACATCAGTCTGTATCCCGACAACATGGGGGTAACCTGCTATTCATCTTGAAGCGAATTGGCCAATGCAATAGGCAGGCCGGGCAACGGCAAGTCCAGTTTGTCGCGCTCACCCAGATAGACCTGCGCCAGTGATACCGCCAATTTTTGTGTACACACCATCACAGGAGTGGCGCCAGCGTCGGTTTGCATGTCGTCGTACAGCGAGCGAACCAAAGCACGTTTGGTTTCTTGTGTGACCAGGTTCTCGCCATTGCGTCGCAGTTGCCACACCTTCAAGTCAATCACGGGGCGAAAAGGTTCCATCAAGTCGTCTACCAAACGCATGGCGTTGTTGTCGTTGCTGTGATGCAGGCCAATGCTGGGATGCAAGCCTGCCGCGATGACAGCACGTGCTGTGCAGGCCCGCAAAACGGTGTAGCCATAGTTCAGCAGCACATTGGTATCGCAACCCCCGTCCTGGTCGCGTCGGAATGTTTCCCCAAACAGCAGTCCCCAGTAGCGACGGGCGCCTTGGGCTTCGATGTTGTCCGGGTCGCCACTTCTGACCTTGGACACCAGTGCAGCAAGCGGTGCCGTGGGAGCACCAACAGCTTCCAGCGCGGCAGCTTGTTGCTCCAACTTGGATCGCACCACCGCCGCCCACAGGCGTTTGTGGGTAGGCAAGCTTGCGGCAATCTGTGCCTCAATGCGTTTGGCTTGCTGAAAATTGCCATCAATCGGCAGCAGCATGCCGACCGCGTTGTGATTGGCTGCACACAGCACAAAGGGTGCACCGCGCTCGGACAAGGCCACCAGCAGGTTGTTGGTGTAGCTCAGGCCATGTGCATTGGCGATGACAGCGGCAATGTCATCCAGTGGCACCTGCCCCAACTGTTTACGTTCACCCTCGGTGTCATGTACCACCATGAACCCGCGATGCAGGGACAGATGCCGACGGTCATCGGCCACTTCAACAATGCGACCGATCATGTTGTTTACTCCTTGAAGCCGGGGTCGTGGAGTTCGCCGATGGGGGAGATGGTGACGCGGCGGGCTTTCGCTTTTTGTAAAGAACCAGCGTATTTTGAAACATAGGCGAATGGATCAGCTTTGTCTCTGTTACGAGCATCCACGTTCGCTTCTTGGATGTCCGTCATAAAGACTTGACCGTTGCTGCTCAGTGTGGTCACGCGCATGGTCCGGGAAGTTCCATCCACATCAAGTCGTATCGTGTCGTCAAGACTTAGCCGCATCACTAACGGCTTGCCGCTGACACTCAGCTTCGGATGCCGCAGCCGTTCCAGTCCGTGCTGGCGCACCAACTGGTAGGCCTCAAAAGTTGAAATGACTTCGCCTTCCCACTTGCCTTTGTCGTTGCTCACGATCTCAATGCAATAGTTGCTGTCACCCTTGTAGCCCTTATAGGGTCGAGGTTCGCCAGTGGGCAGCAGGCCGTGGCGCGTAGTGGCCTTTGCGCTACTGAACTCGATGACCTTGAGGTTGTCTTCCAGACGTTCGCGCTTGCCATCCACCATTTTGTGAACACTCACGCGGCCATTGCCAAGTAGCCCATAGGCCGTGTCGTTATGCATGGCACCTTCATGCCCGTGGTCAGGTTTGTGGCTGACCCAGATGTTGTGAATTGCACGTTGAACTGAGTGCAAGTATTCCTTGCCTTCGTTCGTTCCCCATGGCATGGGCATATCCTCAACCATGCGGTTGAGTTGTTGTTCGCGTGTGCGGGCACTTGCGTTTGCAAAGCGCTGCAACATGCCTTGGTCAGTCACAGCAATCACGCAGGCGTCCACAGCATGGTGGCGATGATCATTACGGTTTTTTTCTCCACGAAGGCTGAGCACATCGTTGAGTCCAAACTTGGCGCGCAGCATGGCAGTCATGCGGCCCGGAATGACACGGGTGCTCTGCGGGCAGACCAGGCTGAGGTATTCGCGGGCCACCTTGCTCAGGTATCGGGTGTCGTTCAGAGCGCGTGCCAAAAAACCTGCATCGTCTTTGAGCCAACGTTGATAGCCTTCTTCGCCAAAGCGGTAGCGTTTGGTTTTAGGCATGAGTTCGGCGCGCGCCAGCATGCCAACATAGTCCCAGCCTTGTGCCTCAAAGTCCTCCCGGGCTTGCCAAGGTGTGCGGTTGCCTTTGATGCGATTGGCCTGGCGCATGGCCACGGTTTTGTTGTTCAGGCTGTCATCCAGCGTTTCAGAGAAAGGCAGGATATGTTCGATCTCTACCTGTTCACTTAACAGCATGGCTGCGCTGATTTGTACGCCTGAGTACGGGCAACGACGGTCTGCCACGTTGCTGCTCAGTTCTTCCCACAAGATCATTTTTTGAATGTCGGCGGTGCGCACACGTTCCGGGCTGATATTCAGTGCGGCGGCAATATCAGCGCGTAAACGCGCGTTCCGGCGCTGGTTATCTGCTTGGCGTTTGTTGTCTTCGTCGCGTTGTTCTTTGCTTTGTTTGAGGTCTCGCGCCAACTCCACAATCACTTCGCTCGGGTGTCCATAGCGTTTGATCAACGCATTCACCGCCAGTCGCACCTGGTTCAGGCCGATGTGTACCGTGGGGTTGGCAATCTTGCCGTAGCGTTTCTCATCGCTGTCCTCGGGTTTACCCGAGCCAAAACCAACGTGGCGTAGTAATGGAATGCCGTAGTAGGGTAGCTCGGGAAGAATCTCACCCGTGGCAGCTGCGCTGATGTTGCTGTGGTGATAAAACCCCGCTGCCAACACCGCCTTATCGTAAGTCACTACATCACGACGCAACTCGGGCAGGATGCGTGCCAGTGCTTGGCTGCACAGGCTGCCGTAGCCCTCTGGCAAACCAGTATTCGCGATAGCCTCAGCATGAGCCTCGTCTACACCAGTTTCCTCTTGCAGCCAGCGTACCAGCTTGGTTTCGTTCTCTTCTTTGACGAGTTGTAGCACGATGGCATCTTGCTTGGCTTCGTCAAATTTCAGCCACGCTTTGCCAAACAAAGCATCTTTGGACAAGATCGCGCTGGTGGTGTTGCCTTTGAGTTCCTGGCGTTTCGGGTCTTCAAAATTGAATTGCACCGCGCCACCTAGACCCAGCAGCGTTTTGATTTGTGTGAAGGTACGCTTGTTGTTCACCTCCAGTGCTGCCACCAAATCGTCGCGTTGTTTGAGCGTGAGCGCCTCTTCTTTCAGCCCATCCCGCAAGATGCGCAAGTTGTTGACCTCTTGGTAGATGCGAAAGCGCTGTACGCTGGGCAGCGCCAACGGGGCACGTTCTTCCTCCGGCATCAAGGTGCAGCGGCCCGGTTTGACGGGTTTGAGCGGGCGTTGAAACAGCAGGCAATAACGTAACTCATCACGTGCCCGGTCGTTGAACAGCACCGAGTTGAGTGAAGCTTGTTTGGCCCATAGCGCATCGAACTCGGCTTCGATCATGGCCCGGTCAATGTACAGGTCGTAGCTCTTGTCGATCCTGGTTTTGCCGTCGTCTTTGGTGACTTTGGTTTGGCGGTAGCGGGCGCGTACCGTTTGGCCTGCTACATCCCGTTTGTGCAGCCATTCACCGACGCTGCGACAGTATTCTTCTGCCATTGCTATACGCAACTTGCTGATGGCCTGTTTGAGTGCGCCGCTGTCGTTGTCCTTCTTGTCGGTCTTTCGGTTGCTTTTGAAGCCACGCCGCTGGTTGATGTGGAAGAGGGCGCGAGCAAATTCAGATGGCGTTAATGCTTGGTCCAGACCTTTTGCACGCAGTGCATAGGGGTTGAGTGTGACCAAGGCTTTGCGCTGGGCCTCGTCGGCGGGAAAGAAGCCGTGGTTGATGAGGGTCTGGGTCATGCGCTCTTTGCGCTTGAGCAGCCGGTCACGTCGGCGGCGCATGGCGCGGGCCTCGCGCCGTGTCACGGCCAGTGAGGAGCCATCTTTTGGATTGCGGCCATCGGAGAAGATGCGCACCCCGGCTTTGATGACTGCCACAGGTGCTGGCGGGGTGTCGTGGTTGAGCCGGATCAAGGCCCAGCCCAATGAGGTTGAACCCAAATCGAGCGCAAGCCGGTAGCGCATCTGTGCCATCTTTTCCTCCCTGATCCCGTTGGAAAACCGCCGTTTTTGTGTGCTAAAGTTTAGCCACTAATCGATTGGGATATGCGCTCTGAACGCTAACAAGCTGAAAGATGCACCAAATGGAAAGGCCGCTACATGCGGCCTTTCGACTTTATAGGTGGAAATAGGCTCTAGCCTTTATGTAAAAAGGGCCAGAAGCTATCATATTTATACTGAATTGCTCCTTAGTACCGACGTCACGTCGGCTGGCGAAAGGTGATAAGCCAAAGGCCGCCGTTGCGTGGTGCCAAGCGCCCCAAGCAGTTTCAGCGCGGCCCCAGGACTTGACTCAACCTCTCTGCCGAGGGTGCCCCCTTCATGCTTTTGAGGTAGCCGTCATCACCTTTGTAAAAAATGGCTGGGGTGGCTGCCATGCCCAGTTGTTGCATCAGTTGGTAGTTGGCGTCGAGTTGTGCGCTGATTTTTTGGGGGATTTGCGCCAGCGGTTTTGCGCCACCGCCAGGTTGTTGTTCGTGTTGGGTCAGGGCCTCCTGCGGGTCCGGTGCTGAGAGCAACGCGGCCGCCTTGCCTGGGCTGGTTGGCCTGAGGATGCCCACCATGACATGTCGGATCTGAACCTTGCCGGCCTTGACCCAGGGCCGCGTATCGTTCCAGAACTTGTTGCAATACGGGCAGTTCGGGTCGGTAAAGGCGTAAATAACACGCGGGGCATTTTTGGCGCCATCGCCAATCCAGGTGCTTGCCTCAAGCTGTTTCCAGGTCCTTGCGGTGAGGGGTTCGTTCACCAAGCGGTTCAACGGCTCCTGGCTCAGGTTGGCCCCTTTGGCGTCGATCATCGTGCCGACGATGGCCTGTTTGCCGTCGGCGGTCAGATAGATCGCCAGCGGCTGTTGTTCGACGATGCCTGCATAACCGGTCAGTCCACCT
>WSSedL1CaDRAFT_10001018_pt1 | contig 17794 bp, 13 predicted proteins | sample WetSurSL1Cattail_FD_9464 | JGI IMG/M metagenome (IMG submission 9464)
CGTATGTACATGTTCCTGCGGCTCGGATGAGTATAGTTATTTATATCGCAACGGCTATAAACAGTTCCTTGTTCCCATTAACAAAACATCCCCTCTTTCTTCGCTTTTCCGGAACCGGTACAGAAATTGGTGCTTTTTCTACTTTGTTTACCTTAGTGACTGGGGGGTTTCGGGGAAGGCCTATGTGGGGTACCTTTCGGGTGTGGGATGCTCGTTTAACTTCTGTATTCATCTTGTTCCTTATTTACCTGGGTGCACTGCGTTTTCAAAAGCTTCCTGTCGAACTGGCTCCTATTTCAATCCGTGCTGGACTGATCGATATACCAATAATAAAGTCTCCAGTCAACTGGTGGAATACATCGCATCAACCTGGGAGCATTAGCCGATCTGGTACATCAATACATGTTCCTATGCCCATTCCAATCTTGTCTAACTTTGCTAACTTCCCCTTCTCCACCCGTATCTTGTTCGTTCTGGAAACACGTCTTCCTATTCCATCTTTTCCCGAATCTCCCTTAACGGAAGAAATAGAAGCTCGAGAAGGAATACCAAAAAAAACCTAGTTCACTCGCTGAGATTGACGATTCTCTCTGTGTTGCATCCATGGCACTTAATGGTTACAACATTGGCTGGCAAATTGAGTAGGTAAGGGAATACGGCTTTGAGTCGGGGCACCCCGCCCCGGGAAACCCCTCTTGTATTCGTTGGCCTAACTTTCTCGTGTTATGGTCGACAGCCTTTTTTCTCCGGGGTATGGGAAGACTCACTTGAGGGTTAGTGATGCGACCTTCTGTAAAAGCATCACGCGGGTGAAGGCCCTTGAACGCGGGCAAGGCGCAAATACAAATACGAGACAAAGAACCCGGTGTGAAACCAATCAACATAGCATAAGGTGTAGGGCGGTTGTACCCCGTACCCCCCCTTCCCTTTTTTTCTTAGGCCCGAAACCCCTCAAGTGCCTCAAGTGGGTCTTGCAGTGATTAACGGACGCCTTGAAAGTGCCGCCTTCCGGAAAAAAAGAAGGTCCAAGTTATTTATGGATGTTCCATTCCTGGGTGCTTGGGAATAGTCGCACTGTCTGCCACTGACTCGCATCTCGGGAGGCCTCTACGGGTCTTTCAAGCGAGCCATTAACGACAAGGCATGAGCTTGCATCCGGATCTCTCGGTACAAACCAACTCTCCAGGCATCGAACCCCTCAGAATCATCAAGGGGGTGCCATTATCAGATCGAAGTCCGGTAAAACTGAGACGCCAACCGAAGCAAAATGAAAGTGTATTAGCCCTCATCTCATTTGTCGAGGGGCAGGCACCCAGCGAATCCTAGATCCCGATAGTCAACTCATCGTCCAGCCAAAAGAGAGGAGACCTCCTGCCTGATGAAGCTGCGACTGCCCTTGGGGGATATGACCCGCCTTCCCACGAAGAAAGCTGTATAGAGAAGTTCTCCCTTCAATTGCTTCTCTTCCTTTCCCCGATCGATTGGCTTTGAGTCATCATATTATAGTATGCAGCGACTTGCGATTTGCAGCTACTCTTTGATGAAACCACGATGACTCGTGATTCCCCTTAACAAGCCCTCCGTAGAGTGTTGTTTGCATTTGAGAAGGCAGATTACCGACGGATGGGACATGAGATCAGACTCGTCCTTTGGATGTCTTGTCGGTTGATCTTCTTTGCTAGCATCTGACTGTGAACGTGTCCTCCACATACACTGCAATGTGCCTCTTGGATAATGTACTGTCTTTATTCTGCGGTGACACATCTGAGCATAACTCCATCGAATCCTCGTTTATACAACACATCCCCTAAGAGACAGTAGAAACTCGACATTTGACGAATCGATGACTTTTCGTTTTTTTTGCATAATCAGGTACGGTACGACATTGTATTTGAGAGAATTGTCAATATCAATGTACCCCATTGTCTTCTGGGGATTGTTGGAATCTCCACCCTGAAACATGGGCCACCTCTTCTTGTTTTCCTTTGATCTTCATCGTCCGATTCTTCAATGAGCAGATTATGTATGCTGGCTTTACTACTTTTTAGAGGGATATCCAGGGTACTGGGACTACCTCCTCTGGGTTTTTGCTTTCGTGCCAAATTCTGTCGGTCGCCGGGATTTCCAACTTCTCCACTACAAATGACTCCATGCTTCTGTGTAGTGGCATTTTCAGAACTGAAGCGAGTGTAGCCAGAGAATCGGCAAGCTTGTTGTGTACCCTGGAAAAATGAGTGAAGGATATCTCTTTTAACTGCTTCACCAAGTCTCGTGCCAACTCCTGATATGGTCTCAATCTTTTCTTTTTCGTCTTCCATTCACCTATCACTCACCAGCTTGGAATCCCCTAGAAAGATGAGATGCCTTGCATCGAGCTGAAGTGCTGCTTGTTGGCCTGCGATGAAAGCTTCATACTCGGTAACATAGTTTGTGGTAGGAAAAGCCAACTGAGAAGCTTTGGGTATTGTCACTCCTGAAGGAGTCTGGTGATAACAACACAAGACCGATTCCATTTCCTTCCTCATTGAGCGCTCCATCAAATTTGTCCAAACGGGAGTCTATGTCCGCATAGAAAATTTCTGAATCCGGAAAAAAAGTCTTTACAGGCTCATTAGATGGCAAGGGGAGATGCGCAAGATGATCCGCAATGGCTTGCTCCTTTCTTGCTTTCTGCGTGACATAGGTTATGTAAAACTCCGACAACAGCATCTGCCAACGAGCTACTCTCCCGGATACACAGGTTTCGATAAGAGGTAGGGGATCCATTCGTGCCAACAATCTGACGGAATGGTCTAGGAAATAGTGTCTTAATTTCAGCGATGCGCATACCAATGCTAAACAAGTAAACTCCATGTGACTTATATTGGCTTTCATATTCGACTAGTGACTTGCTGAGATAGTATATTGCCCTCTCTTTCTTTCCTGTATCGTCGTACTGGGCCAAAACAAAACCACTCCGATAGCCTTGCCTGTTGCGGAGAGATAGAGTAGAAGTGGTACTGGTGGGACCAATACAGGTGGATTGAGTAAGTACTTTATTCCGTCAAATGCTGCTTGGTATTCATCATCCCAGACATATGATGCCCCTCCTTGAAAGAGTTTGTAGACAGGTTCACACCGGTTGGAATGTTGAGATATGAACGGCTGTATGAATTGCAACCGTCCGATGAGGCCTCTCAATTCTTTGATTTCTTTTTTTGGAGGCATTTCAAATATGGCCCTGACTTTGACTGGGTCTATTTCAATCCCTCTTCTCTTACTGACGATGAAACCAAGTCACTTCTCCGACGAAAGACCAAACAAACTGATTGGGGTTCATCTTCAACTGAGATTTTCGTGATCTTTCAAGAACCCTTTGTAGAGCTTCCGGATGTCCTTCTCGTGTCTTGGATTTTACAAGTATATCGTCGACGTACACCTCCATACAGTCATGCATCATATCGTGATAGATTGCAGTCATAGCCCTTATGAGTTGTTGCCCGAGTTTGAGACCGAAAGGCATTACTACGTAGCAGTACGTCCCCCAAGGTGTTGTGAACGACGTCTTCTCCGGATCTTCTTCGGCGAGTTTGATCTGGTTGTAGCCAGAGAAACCATCCATAATGGAGAGCATCTCATGACCTGCAGTGTTGTCAACCAGAAGGTCCATGTGTGGCAAGGGAAAAGAAGATGACGGGCATGCTTTCTTTGTTCAGCTTGATGAAATCGATGCAGACTCTGACACGGCCATCCTTCTTCATAACCGGCACTATGTTTGCAATCCAATGTGGATAGAGAACAACTCTGATGAACTTGGCTTTGCTTTAATATAATAAATATATTCGACTGGAAGGGAAAGGCACCTTGACTCTCAAAACTCAAAGGGCTTTCTTTGAATATAAATATGCAATCTTCCTTTAGCCATCTCTTCTGATCTACGACCACCCAACACTCCACCTTCGGAAAGATCCTATTACACAAGTCTAGTGTTAAAGGAAAGGGAAGAGAGAGATTGAAAGGAAAGAGAATCGTAAAAAGATCATCGTACTGATTGCGCCTATTACTATGGACTAGACCGATTAGGGGAATGCTACCGCTTACCTGAGACTGCTAAAGGGAAGAGAACTGATTGCCGTCTATGATACAGGTATGAATTAGCTACTCAAAAAAGGAAAGTATATCATAAGTCCAATACGACAGGCTACCCCCCTATTTTAGTGATTAGACTAGCTCTTTCAGGGGGACATCCTTAAGGAAGAGTATAGTGGCTTATACAATTCATTTGTTCTCCCCTCAGCCCCTAAGCGCTGGCTTCACTCCATTTGAAAGTGAAAGGATAGGCCTTTGTACCAGAAGAATGCAGATCGGAATCCGGAGAGTGAAGAGAGGAAGGAACATGAGGCATCCTTCTTGCAGGAGCTCGGACTTCAGTTCGAGCCTTAGAAGGAAGCAAGCGCAGGGATTCACTTGATCGGATGGAGCCAGCTGTCAATTGCAGCAGTATCGGGATTCGGAAAGGATGATAGGGATTCTCCGACTATCCGAACTTTTAGTCTCTTTCTGTTCCCGCTTCGAATGGGAGATGCGACCATCACGACTCGACGACTGAACCATATGTCTGTATTAATGAATGTATGGGGAAGCCAGGCATACTCATCCAGCATCCAGATAATATAGTCGGGATGAGATACATAAAACACTGAAGAGAAGGGAATACATTTTGAACGAACAGAGGTCGAGGCGCTTTTTACGGAACAACACTCAGGATTCGCACTTATTGGCGCTGTCTCGCCAAGTAGCCCAGGTCTGATATTTTAATTACAGATCTTCGACTACCTATCATTCATTGACTTGGGCCTTACTCAAGAACTTTAAGGTTCCCCCTTAAGCTCCTGCTTTCCCTTCACCCCTACCTTTTCGACTCAACCCCGGAGAGGAGGGGCTATATGGGACATCTACGGGGGCCTGCTTCATGTGGGGGAAGGAAAGAAAGGCCGATCTAAGGCTAAGTGAGGTGGCCAACTAATCTCTTTCTGGGTTTATAGCGGAAGCCACTCGACTGTTAGGGAGAAAGGAACTCGTAGTTCTAGTACCTGACCAAGCTCCAGTTGACCCTGAACCGGAAACCTCCACGGAGGCGGAGCCAAAGGTAGCATAGCTTGTTCCAGTTCCAATTGATCCAGTTGGAGCTTATCGTTTTCCTATTGAAGAATCGCGTTTTATCCAGTTAAGTTATTTATCTAAGGCTCAAGGGCAAGAAATGGCTCTACCTACTATACCAAGGGAGCAAAGCCCTTTCCATACGCTATCGATTGGTATAGCTCAGAATGGTTCTGGATCGATTCCACCTCCACTTCAAAACGATTACTGGCCGATGTTCCGGTATGGCGGGTGTACGAGTATACCATTATAGGGAGCTCCGTCCATACCAATGGTGGAGTGAAAAGCTGTCGTGATTCATCTCCACCTGCCAACCATGGGAACTGACTTTTTAATCTAACCTTTTTGAATAAACCGTCGGCTCATGGAGCTACAGGGAATGATACTGACAGAGAAGGGTAAACTCCTGCCAATTTTATTATGCCCCCTATCTCGACAGTTTTTTGATCATCCCCCCCTAGCTCACATAGAGTATGACGCCTGAACATGGATAAAGGTTAGTACCCGTGGATAGAGATGTTTTCCCAATGATTGATAGATATACCGGGGAAATAGTTTGGCAAGCAAGATCTGATACTGGAAATGAAGCTGTCTTCTACGGGAGTAACTTCGTCGGATAGGCCGGAGTGAGGGAGCCCTGTAATGTATATATATATGCCGGATTGGTGTCGGGATCAGTGGCGAAATAGGATAGCGATAGCGATGGAGGTCAACAATATGCTGCTACCAGAGATGCAAGATCGGACGGGGGGTGCTTTCTCCGTCTCCCGCCACGAGCCGCCCAGGTGAGCTATCAAGGGATAGGAGTGCCCGTCCCTTCTCAACCGTACAACCCTTCCCCTGTCACTCTTATAAAGATCCCCGGGTGAGACGAGACCCCCTCCAGTCGTCTCACAATATCGTTTTTTTTCGCGGTTTGTCTAGTCGTTTTCTTCCCATTGTCTCCTATTTGGCAAGGAGTTGGGAAAAAGAAGTGCGTTTTGAGTCCGTAGACCAAAGCGTGTGAGACCGCATCCCCTTTCCTCATTCTCTCAACTCATCCAAGTTGGAGGTGGCTTTGTTGGCTCATGACGATGGATGTGTTACGGAACCTGCGGTCAAGGGCAGTTTGGGGTCGGCCGCTTCTTCCCGTCCTTCCGTCGGGGATCAAATATATCGCAGAAATGTGTTATCGATCGAACAAGATCGAAAAGCGACCGGGCTTGAGTTGAGCTGGATCTCATTCTCAGCAGTTGGCTCCCATTCATATCGGAGAAGCTCTTTGATAGCCCGAGCGTTATAGAGACAAGTATCGATTGGGAAGCGGCGTTCAAAGCTATGCTTAACGATGACCGCGTCTATCGGATTGAGATAGGCTAATTGAGCATAACTCAATAGTATAGTGACGACAGGTCATAACGGTAGGTTCCATTCGGGTCAGCTAATATAGTAATGGACTCCGTTGATCACCTACCAGCAGGGGAAGTTGCATAGGTGGCAGGAACTAACTAGGGTTTAGGTACCAATTCGAAGAGCATTCGTATACCTCTCCTTAGGGGTCGAGAGCAGCCAGCCCGTCAGGTACTAAACAAAGAGCGGCATCCCGACCTGATACGGATCCCTACGCAGTAGACCCATCATTTCTCAAAGCCATCACTGGCATAGGCATAGGCACAGGTGGAGACACAAGCAAAGGCAGATCCATTATCACTTCTTCATCCCTCCATCCCTTCCAATTTGAAAAACAATAGCTCCTATTTACCCATAATCTATTGAAGTAGCACCAGCGGTTTTTTCGGCAGGAAAGGCAGTTGACTTCGTTGACCCGGATTGAAGCAAACACCACGCAATAGACACGGAGGTGGGAACTGCAGTATAGTAATACGTCCAGGCCACTGATAATAATTTAAGATAAAGTTGACTCCATTGATGACCGGCTGTACGGGTTAAAAAAGTTTATGATCGAATGCGGCAATAGACGGGAGGAGAGTTGTGCTTGTGAACATAGGCAGTAGCTCCGGTCCGTATACCCCTCGAACCCTATACCAATACACCACGCACCCGGGACAGAAAAAACAGGTCTGATAAGAGACTGGGAGGTCCTATCGATTATGGGCGAGCTGTTGGTTCATTAAACAAAGGGAGTGAATGGGAGACCTTCCTGTTCATTGCTATTGGAGTTCTTCTCCGTCCGATCGAAGAATGGAAGATACGGACTGGGAGGGAAAGCTTATACCGAAAAAGGTGCATGCCCTGCGATCATACAACTACTCTAACAGGGCCGAGGGAGAGGCGGGAGGAGAAAAGGAGTAAGAAAAAATAAGTGAATGGAGGGGAGATTGAACATCTCCTCTGCCCGGAAAAAGAGGGCTGCATTCTTATTTCCATTTGTGGCCCCACTATCAGCGAATAGAATGATCGGTAAAATCCGCCGGACTGAAGGACTTTCACCTTTCCCGCCAAGGAGAGTGCGACCTGCTGCACTTGCTATTGTCAGTTGGGAAGACTGAATGCGGACATCAAGCAAGACTAAAGGCCGGGCATCAGGCGGTTGGAAGAAGGACCATCAAAGCGAGAAGGATTTTGTGTTGGTCGGATGAATGGATAAAGTCAGAAGCTACGGAAAAAGGATTGATTGAGCGAGCTGCCCCTACCACGGATGGAGGAATAAGGAGAGTAGCTTCTGCCATTGCTAATCATACTTTGAGCCCTAGCAGCACCAAGTTGTCTGGATCATCCAATCGCCGAGTTGAACTATCGGCCACTCGCCCATTAACCCATTCGCGCCAGTAACGAGGTCCTAAATAGTCACGTCGTCGGGATATATAAGATCAAGAATTTCTTTACACATGTGACGAATTCTTCCCTACCAGACGCCGAGCAGAAGGAAAAAAAACTTGTTAGCTATTACCAAAATATGATAATCAAATGGTGACTCCTCATAGTCTTTTTCAACATTGCTACCAATCTATTGCTAGCACAGGTATCAATAGCCTTAACTCGCAACCTATCTATCTCGAATTCATCGAAATCCTTCGGGTTGACGAAGTGCGTGCCTCAACATACCGAGCTGATAACAACTTCATCTTCCCTTTGTTTGAAATGCTAACCATAGCTCAATAGGCAAAGGTAGTCTACTTGGGGAATGAGCAAGCAACCAATGTCGGTCCTTTCCAACGACGAGACTTTGGACATCCCAAAGACGAATAAAAAGGGTAAGATCTGCCTAAACGACGATAAGATGTCTGTAACGACACATTAAGGTCTTATAAGACGAAAGCGCTCACAAAGCTGCTTAAACTATTTCAAACTTTCAAAGAGAGGGGACTAAGGTCCCACTTCCCTTCATCAGCTACTTTTGAGTCGGCGATAACTATGTCGTCACCCGAACGTAATCATTGAATCTCCTCCCTGGGTATGCCCTCCAAGCCGCCAACCACACTCACATATGATGTGTCAGTGCGAAGACCGGCCAGGAAGAGTCATAGCCGTCAGGTTGACCCGATGGACTGACGCTTTGGTTGGTGACTCGCAAGGTTCTGGAAAACGAAAGGAAGGTTTTTTCATTTAATAACACCACGACTGAGCCAACCGATCGCCAAACTGCGAGCATTGATCCGCTTAAGTCCACCGGCAAAGAGTCGGTAGCAGCTTGAAGATCAAAAGATCTGAGTTCCTTCTTCCCTTTCAACCTGTTTAAAGGTGCAGTTTGATTAAATAAATGTCCCGTCTGTCTTCAACAGGCGAAGGCACTCCATCACCCAATGTGCAAAGGCCGTCCGTAACAAAGCCTGAAAGACAGGATTGGCAATGGCAAACATTCTCACCGCCCCACTACCCTGACGCTTGACACCGAAGCGACCAGCCTCAGGTCGAGTTAACATACTGTCCCACCAGATCTTTTGAGCCGGTAGAATTAATGTGTTAATCAACCATCTTCAACCTATCGCTCTTTGATCAGTAGGTTCTACTGGGGAATCGTAACCATCCTCCACAATTTGGCTTTGGTCGCCGAACCATAGAGAACCTACCTCACGAAGATCTGAGGCAGGGAATAAAGTGAGCAAAGCAGTGGCATCAACCGGTAAGGTATGATAGACTGTAAGCTTGCGAGACTGCAACGAGCGGTCGACACCTACAGCTTCCCGGCACGGCCATCGGTCTTCAATCGCTTGTTCAATCAAACTGTAACGGATCTTTCAAGGCTTGGCTAGCGAAGTGAATCAATTGAAGTAGCCATGGTAAATAAGGAAATAGGCGCACGAAAGGAAGTTCATCATTGATTTTCAGTTCGAGTTTTGGTTTCACTTTCTCTTTCGGTTGAAGGAGTAAATGAAATTGAATATGAATAAAGAATTTCGAAAATGAAATAGTAATATCCCGCCTGGTCTCAACTCCCACAAGCGGTCGATATTGGTCGTGTACGTTCCATCGATCGTGTACTGTCCCTTCGGGTCCTCTTTCAATCGATCGAAAGAGGGTTTGTCTTTGTTGTTAACGAGAAGCCCTTGGTCTCACTCGGTCGAGCTGGTAAGGGATGGCTGGCAGAGGTCGAGCTGTCCTCTGTCTCTATCGCCCTCCTTTAGTGAGTGTTCGCGATCTATATCTCAATCGCTATTGGTCACTTTAATCAACTGTGCAATCAATCAATCTCTATGTGGTGCGCCATATCTGTAGTTAATCTTTTTCTGTATTTTATCAGCAAGTATCTGTAAAGGCAATAGATAAGGAAATAGCCGATCTCATCTCAATAAAGAAAAGTATACGGCATAAGGCAAGCGCATAGCGCTATAAGCCAGCCAATCGGGTAAGCGAACTGTGTTAAGCCAAGAAGTAGGATAGGAGGAGCGCTAGTAGCGAATCCCTGAGATTGGAATTCAATCTCGAGAAATTCATTCAACTGAAAAAACAAAAAATTTTCTTTGTGTTCAGTACTGGTGGGCACATAGGGTATTGTAGTATGAAAGTCTGGGTCTCCCGCCCGTGTTAGCTTTTGCTCTTCTTCTTCTGCTAAGGGTCATCCGTAGCTTCTTTGCTTTGAGCGAATCCCCTGTAACGAATTCTTTGGATTCTATACTCCCCACTGCCCGCTCTTTTGTCAACTGCAACTGGAAACAGGAAAAGACCCTCTTCATGGCCTTATTTTTCTTGCCCAAAACTTGAGTTTTTAGGTGTGCGATTCAAGGTAAGCAAGAAAAGGGCTGCGCGTTAGTAAGCTAAGGCGGCAACGGCTTGAGCGCGTTGGCGCTCGGCCCTTGCTTGTTCGGTAGGACGCTCAGCCGCTGCTTGTTCTTCCGCGCGTTTCGCTGCTCGGCCTTTTGCTTCTTCCGCAGCTTCTTCCCTTGCTTGGTTACGTGTAGTCCCCTCAGTAGGCCCTTATTCATTGTGAGACCTGTTCAAATTCAAGCTATTACAAGACCTTTTTCTGTTCGGTACGTCTTTAGCCGTGGTCTATTGCCGAAATATCTTTTCTATTGAAGCCCCTATTTCTTTTTCGTTTTAGGGCACGCATTTTTCTATTTTTTTCTTTCTTTCTATGTAAATCTTTATTTTGGTATGTCACGTCAACTTATTCTCTCTTTTCATAGTAGATCTGATCTTCTCTACCCCTCCATTTCGAATCTCTCCAGCCATTGGTCTTCTGGAGACGTTAATCTCAATCTCTCAAATGGTAAATCAAATGAATGAATTTCGTAATATACCCCCCTCCCACTGCTTTCTGCTTCTCCCTCGGCGTCAGCGAAGTCCAATCAATTCATCAATTGCTTATACTCGATTTGCTTGCTTAGTTCCGCGCTTCTGCTTGCTAGCAGCTCTCATCTTTCATTTTTTTGCTTTATCTTTTATTCATATTCCATCTTCCGCTTTCATCGCTCGTACTTGCTCTCTTCCGCCATGCTATCTTCTTCTTAGCCTCGTTTGGCGCTATATACCACATTTTCTTCCCCTACGTGTCCATGAACATGTTTTCGAGTCTGCGCCCATCTTTCAGAGTTTAAAGTGAGGGTGACGACGCGCGAGAACGGGAGCTTTAGTGTGAGTCCAAAAAAGGGGAGTGAGTTTATGGGCCACTCACATGTTGGTTGTCAATTCTCATGCTTTCGTCTTTGCTTTCTTTTAAGGTCCAACGGACCATCTACTTGCATTTCTACTTTACTAGTAGAGCAAGGAATTCCTTTCTTTTTTCTTCTGGTAAGTGGTCCATCTGTCCACGTCTTCTTTTATTCAAGACTGATCTTCCCCCTTGCCTTTTGAGCTGGGGCAAGAAATCAGTCCATTCATTCCTGCCTTTCATTCAATAGATCGCTTAGCTCTACTTCTCAGTCAATCCCCTTTGTTCATGGCTTTAAATTTATTGTCATTTTTTCTTTTCTGTAAAGATATCGATGACCGCTTAATCCCATCCCGCTGAAGAATGAGAAGTGGTTTTTTTTATTCAATCGGTCTTGGCCTGAGAAAAGTGATCTCTTAAACTGAAAGCCTTTCGACTGAAAAGTTACCAATATCATAGGCTGACGAGTAGCTCTTTCCAAATAGGTCGAGTAGCTCTTTATAGAAAGAGAATGAAAAGGAGCTCTGACGTTGGGATTCACACGCACAGTCTTATCCTATTCTTCTTCCTATGCTACGCGCCTGCCTTTGAAAGCCTTTCCGCTGGTTCCCTTCGTCGGCATCATTGAACCTCGTTAGCATTTCTCAAAGAATGTGAAGCTCAAAACGAATGGTCAAAGGAATTGATGATTCGTGTTTAGTCGGAGATCTTCGCCTAGTCTTAGAACCTGCACTGTAGAGAGGGGAAGAAGCACCTCTTTCTGCCGCTCCCTTCCCAGATGATTGTCTTCCTGGAAGTGAGAACACTGCTGCCCGACTTATAAGCCCTTCACTCCCCGTCTTCATCCGTCACGCCACTGGTACTAAAAAAAAATATATATGGATCACTCCTGCTTTCTCCCCAATGGAATGATCTGGACCCTTGCGAAAGGGCCTCACAATCCGACGACAAAGACAGAAAAGCTCCCAATTAGGTCAGTAGCAGGCCAAGTAGCTGATAGACCAAATAAGCACAGTAGCTGTGACGAGCCCTTTGAGCTCTATTTTTGATTCAATAGCCTACGCACTTGCCTTTAGGGGATCGAAGTTGGATGAATCTCCAGTGGTTCCTTCCATCGGCGTCATCGAACCACGTTAGCAATCCAGAAGAACTGGAAGCTCGAAAGGACCGGTCAAAGGAATTGATCCGTTTAGTTCTGTTCTTCTCCTTGTTTTATAGCACACCCATGTAGAGGGATCTTTCCGACGCTAAGCGCGCTGCATCTCCTGTCCAAGTGAAGAATATCTTGTCCAAGTCCTTCCAGCTTGCATCCTTCTTCTGCCATTGGGAATGGAAGATCTCTCAACTTGTAAGTGGTAGAAAGACAGGACTCTGTTGCAGGTTTTGGTTGATTAAAGAATCCTCTCAGAAACCATGTCATCAGCCCATGTTTATTGTGAAAAACGAGACCAAAACGGGTCTGATTCTGATGGCTCCTTTTTAGTACCGGCGTGCCCTCCAAATGCGTTATATTGGGCTTTTGCAAAAATCTTTGTCGCAACAGAAAGAGGTATTGTCTCCGCCTTTGCAAGTAGCGATCATCTCTCAAGTCTTATTCTCCTCCATTGCAGCTCGGTAGTGGCCTAAGGCTCAATGATTAATCTTCTGCGCGTCGGCTAGCATCTCATCTTTCATCTTATTGCTTCGAGCTCTCTTCGGGAAAGTGTCAAAGTGTAACCTGCTGCTCCTTTCTTTCACATAAACAACAGAGTGCCTTCTGCTCCTTTTGGTCTTCTCTTTCTGTGTCTATTGATCTCCTGCCCACTCACATTCTCTTTATCGAATCCTTCTAGGCTACTCCTAGCTTGCTCTTGGCCTTGGCTGCTTAGAGACATCCCTTTAGTTCGTCTTAGAGAATGGAAGACGGAATGAGATTTTCGTCTTATTGTAGGTCGGTCATCTGTTCAATCTGGAATTCCATCTCTGGTTTTTTTTTTTTAGTACCGGTTAAAGTTCCTTTGTTCAAATCTATATCTATGTCAGGCTTCCCGGTTGTCCTGTCCTCTTCAATCCGTTGTTCTTCTGTCTGAGGAAAAGGCGAATAAAAAATACTGTATACGGTCGAGCTGGCTTGGCTGGTACATCAAGCATATCGGCATATTGCTTGTTCGGTGTGGTACACATATCTGTCAATGTCAATCAAGTAATAGAATTCATTCCCACTGTCTGAGGAAAAGGTGAAGAATTGAAATTTGATGAGCTTGTAAGGCCCCTTTCAGTCCCCGAATAAAGAAAGGGGATAAATAGGGCTATAAGTAGGCTGTTTGCTATTGCAATAAGGGCTGCTCGCCTTTTGACGGCTTGGCTTCGCTATCGCTCCTATGTAGTGGTCGGCCTTAAAAGGAGTCTTCTTACCATACCATCATGCCTATGTTATAGTGCGTTAAGCAAAGCCAGAAGCAAGCAAGATGAGGAAGCGAAGCTTCGTAGACAAGGCTCGTTCCGTGCTTGACTTACGAGCTCGTGTAGTAAGGCCTCGCCCTACTTCAATAAGGGCTTATGCACTCCACTCGTAAACGAGCGTTAGAGCGAATTGAGCGAGCGAGCGAAGCCTTCCTGGAGCTTCCCCCTTCCCTCACCCTACAATTCAATTTCCGCTTCAGCTTCCCCGGTTTAGTTGGTTTGGAGGATTAATTGATTGGATACCCGAGAACCATAATCTTTCAAAGGAACAGCTTCTACGACGATAGATAGGGGTCAGGTTTGGCATCTATGCCCCCTGCCCTCCAAACAGTATGAGAGCCTTTCAGCTCGTACTGCTCACACTCCTAGATCTTCACGGCGGCACCTCCGCCACCATAGTGTGAGCTGCTCCCAGCTCCGAAAATCCCGGCCTACTCCAAAATTAGCTTGAAAGTCAACGTCAACAACAACAACATGAAAAAGTACACGTTGGTTGCCCACTGATCTGATCATAGGTGAAATAAATCCAATCCCTTCGCCTCTCGGAAGGGGAGCAGCAAGCGTAGGCTTCGACAGTGCGTTTTGGGGCGCGTTTACGATGTTGCAAAGGCGCGCAATTTCTTATTGTTTTTAAGCGCAAAAAAGCAAGTCAAAAGGGGCGCGCCAAAGCAAGACAGTACTATAGCCTTCTTTTGAAGCATCAAAACTAAAGGGCTAAGGCACTCCAGCTTTGATGCTGGAGTTTGCTGGCTTTGAAGTGAAGCTGCGAGCTCCGCGTCGAAAAGCGAAGCGAGCCGCGCTAGCGCGCTCATCTTCCGTTTATCTCACCTTTTTCTTCTGTCCACCCCGAACCGAAGGGGCGGAGGGCGCACAACCCCTTCTCCGCTCCTTTCCTGAGCCTTTCACACTAAGCTCTGATATTCTGCCCTGCGCCTCTCTGGGCTTCGCTATCGCTCATGACTGGTAGTTGTCTCTATGTAGTGGTCGGACTTCGTTAAGCAAAGCCAGAAGCGAGACGTCGAGTCTACGAAGCGAAGTACTTGCGTCCCCCTTCGCCTCGCCATGCCACGTCATCTATAATGACCGGCGAGTCGGAACATGTACATAACCACGCAGAGCGCCGGGCCTTGAATAAGGAGAATTGGAAAGTCCTTTATGGAAGGGTGGGAAAGAAAGGTTCGAAAATGGCCGGATTAGCAGGAGGGAGGGCGGCCCCACCCTGAAATAAAGGTGTACATACATAAAAAGAGGCTGATTATGTCGGTCTCCTTCCCATCTATATGGACCGGGAAGAGGGGGGAGGCTCTTGCGGAAGCCCTGCCCGCCCTTCTCTATTTTGAGGGATCCCTCATATTTCTGATTCCAGGCTTCCCTGACTTGTAACAGACGGCTAGGAACAAGAAGAGGATAAGTAGTCTCTGCCGTAGCAGATCCTTCTCCTGGAGCTGAGACGGCCCTCTTTTTTTTTGTTCGTTCACCGCGGCACGAAAGAATGAAGAAGCTGGAATAACTCAGAAAGAGAGTGAGTGGCGCCTAGCCGTTGAGAGCGTCTCTTGTCTTTGAAGAATAACTGTACGATCTTGGACTGGCCCCCTTCGCATGACCTAAAATGAAAAAGAGGTCCGTGCTACTATAAGGCCTCTAAACTCCTCCCTCAGGACACTGTTGCGTTGCCATGGGGACGGGGTAGCCCCGACTTCTATAGGTCCTTGGTTCGACCTCCTAATGAGAATTGAGGTCCTTGCGCGGGCGTCTCATCCAAATGACTTGCTTGCTCTGTATGGAGTGTCCCGTGGTTCCTCGAGTGCCAGCCGCAGATAGGAATGCCATCAACTAGGGCGCTATTTGCTACTAACCACTCGCTCGCCGGCCGCTCGGGCTCCGCGTTTCAAGTTCGTTATCCTAACCCTCTCCCCTGCTCTACCGGGAGCCTGGCCCCTTCTTCTATCTTATCTACTGCCTTGCTCCTCGGCTCCCTACTGCTCCAGCCGCTCGCTGTAATAGCTTGCTTCTCGGGTGGCTCGCACCCCGACCCCGGGTGGTGCGGCTGAGCCAGAGTGGGCTCAGCAGTCGGCCTATGTATCCGGGCGCACGCGTAAAGGCATGATTAGTTCCACGAATCTCACTGCACTGACCATAGTAAACTCCTTCTCGTTGTACCGAAATGGAGGTCTGATTTGAACGACCAGGTACAGCATCACATTTGACACCTGAGGAAGGTACAGCCCAACTATGAGGTACATCAGCAGGTGTTACAATCATACGTAGATGAGTTTTGGCTGGTACAACCACTCTATTGTCAACTTCTAATAAACGTGATTGACCCAATTCTGGATCATCTTCTGGAATCGTATAACTGTCAAAAGTGAGTGACTGTTCATCTCCACTGTTATAGTCCGAATACTCATAAGGTTGGGTCGACGCCCGCCTCCCCCCAAACTTGACTTGCAAGTTTCCCCGCAAAAAGCTCTCCACGCCTACTCTTATTTATAAAGAGCACTATTCTTCTTTAGTTAGGTAGTTCTCCCCCCTCTAAGAGAACCGTAAGACCCCGGTGGAATCGAAGGCCCGCTTACTAATAGGCAAGAGGGGACCCTTTCTCGCCCAGCCCTACCTACTTCAGTTAAGCTGGAACCGAAGAAGGCTATGGAGAACACACATGAGACAAAATGAAGGTATGGGACGACCAGTTCACCACGGAAAGCGAATTCGATCCCTTCGTCGTCTTCTTTGTTCTCAAAATGCGCAGTGGAAAGGGATGCTAGTCGGCTCGGCGAAGTTGTAGGCCCCAATAGATCAGATCAAGAGTGATTCCTCACCGCACCTGTCAGGGGCCAAGTCGAAGGCTCGAGTATAGATTCCCTATGCTCATGTGAACGGCCGGCCCGTGGATCTAAAAGGATCCATCCATAGGCCTGACCGGAAAGTTTGTCCACGAAAAAAAAGTCGTTCATGAGACCGATCATTCCCACGTTCCAGCCTGCATTATGCCAGCTGGTCCCACCCCCTCTTTCTTGAGTCACCCTTATCTTTAAATAAAATAGGACGGAGTCCATATCCTCTATATAGATCATAGGATCACTCGCATCATAGGTCAATTCTCTTTCTTTGACCTCCCACCGTTCACGACATCCCTTGCTTCTCGCAAGAACGGCTCCTCGGTGGAGGAGTAGAAGCGCTGGTCCCCTTCGGTCAAGTGCTTGTGCGTGCTCTTACCTACCGTAGGACCTCCGTCCCCGAAGCGAAGAAAGAGGAGCAGGAACAAGAGGTTGTCCTCTCTTGGCCCAGTAGTTCCGCAACTACTACCGTGGTTGTTGCCAACGGGGATCCCCCATTCCGAAAGGTAACGGGGCCGGCCCTTAGGTCCAAAGTTGTATGCCACTGCTGTGGTGCCGATAGATGAACTACTTCAGCGCCGTTATCGGACATTGCAGGCTGTTCATCTATTTTTCGTATATCGCTCCACACCGATCAGAGGTATGTGTACCTCCAGCAACAACAAGAATGGAACCATAGGCTCAACTGCTGGGAGCATTTCGGGGTATAGGTCTAACCACCTCAACTCCCCGTTTCTGGCATGCTATAGTTCTTATAGTCTCTCGACGACGGGAATGGGAGATTACCGGTAAGCCAGATGCTTCGCGAACCACCGGTACATTTCGTTGCACTTAAATTACCCTCGTTAAGAGGCGCACTCCGATACCATTGATGTCCAATAGCTTTTATAGTAATGGCTGGATCTACTACTACCTCGTCCATTGAGTATAACAGAGCAAACGATGGTATAGCAATGAACATCGGGATGATACTAGGAAATATGGTCCGAATAATCTCGATAGTAGTTCCATGAACAATCCTTTGCGGGATTGGATTAGTTTGCTCGTTGAAATGCCATAAAGCGCGAACCAACATCCGTGATACGAAAACCAAAATAAGAATGAGGAAGAAAAAGATATCGTGATGTAAGTCAATGATTCCTTGCATAATAGGTGTTGCTGCGTCTTGAGATCCTAATTGCCATGGTTCCGCAGCATCACAAGGAGCGATTGTGAGGAATCGCCATGATAATTCTAGAAGAATCATCTTCATTTCCATTCATTTGATGCTCTGCTCCCGAAAAGATCAAGGAGACTGATCGAGACTTGGCCTTGGTTTTTCCAACTAAAGTCTGATGGTAGCTTG
>WSSedL1CaDRAFT_10001019_pt1 | contig 17791 bp, 8 predicted proteins | sample WetSurSL1Cattail_FD_9464 | JGI IMG/M metagenome (IMG submission 9464)
ATTTTTACGGCGGAATTGCAAATTCCGCCGAGCGCAATACCTTGGTTTGTAAGTTTTGGCGCTGAGCTGAATTTGTAATTCAGCTCGTTTTTTGAACTTATTACACAGCCTCTTTTGTTAATAGTCAATTCTTAATTATTTCTCCTTTTTCTCCAGAATCAGCACAATTTTATTAAAATCGGCGGCAGCATTAATAACCTTGCGGTATTCCTGGAATCGGGCTTTGGGATAATAAATAGCTTTATAATCTTCATGAACCTTAACTACATAAGTATTTTCCTTTACTTCGTAAGTTGAAACAAAATAACTCGAAGGTTTTCCGTCTGTTTTCATTTCAACATTCATATTCAATACTTCCGGGTTAGATACCTTATAATCTGCAGGTAACGTGAAGGTTATTTCGCGATAGTACGAGCGGTTATAATCGTTTTCTACATCAAAAACCCTTTCTTTCTCCTGATACATTTCAACCTGAGGACCAATTAAGGTTCCCAACTTAAATAGGTATTTATTACCGGCTTTATCAATCATTTCCGACGAATTGCTGGTGGCATTAATAATGAATGGTTTTTCGCATAAAAATTCGACTCCTTTATTTTCAATATTGTAACTGGCAATATTTATTCCGGGGAGCATATTTTTTAGGATAAGATCATCCAAATCTTTTTGTTGATCGGGTGTAGTATAGGAATAATAAGGCTGCATAGGTTGTGCATAATATCCCTGAAGAACTAATTTATAGTTAAAGGTTGGATTATCTAAAGATTTTGAAAAATCAACACTGATAATATGGTTGTGTTGTGTAGCATCAAAAGCAGTGGGCTCTATGAATTTAACTTCACCAATGTTGCTTTTGAATTCACCAATACTGACACTTTTTATGAACAAACCATAATTGTTGAAGTATTGATATGGCATTAACCCTAAACGGAAACCGGGAGCCCAGGGACAGAGATATTTATTGATACCGGAGAGGTAAATAAAATATTCATCCAGGAAATTGTAGGCTTCAAATTTAGGATCGAAACGTTCTTCGTATCTGTTGGTGGTAAGGACAATTTCATAGGGTATATTTAATTGATCGAAGATAGCTGCAAAAAGCTTGGTTATACCCATTTTGCTTGTGCTTTTATACTCCAGGATTGCCTGGATAGTCTCGTAATTGTCATCAACATGTTCTTCAACAGCTACATTCTTTTTGATATAATCCTCAACTTCACGGGCTGTTTTTTCCTGATTATCAGGTGCCGACAGATTAATTTTTTTAATAAACTTATCTAAATCTTTTGTTACCTGTTTAGATAAGGGTTCGTGAATAATGTTCCCAACGTTTTGGGTTGCTTCATTATAATTGATAATGTTCTTTTTATCGGAACTTTTATTTTCGTTTAGTTTATAAACCAATTGCATTAAATTGGGAGAGTAGGTTGCAAATTCCTCTTCTTTAACACCGGGAATGGAATCTACCATAACCGATAGCTTATTTTTTTCGTCTTTTGTTACAGATGCCTGCAAATCGGGCAAACCATTAAAACTTTTACTTGCAAAAAGTAAATTTGATGGGGTATAGATCGAAAATTCCACATTTTCTTTAGGCGATTCGTCCTGCAAAGTGTATCTGCGACCGTAATAATCAGCATTTTGTTTATATGCAAAAATATATTCGATTTCGCTTCCAACATCCAGGCCTTCCAATGCAAAATAATGATAGGTTGTTTTGGATTCTTTATCTTCATCAACCTTAATATCACTTTGCTGCAATTCTTTCACTTCGCCTTTAGAGTTAATTACCCTGGCTTTAGTGATAAGCATTTGCGATTTGTCGGAAATAGGCAGAATAATACGGTTGTTTCTCATCACTCCCTCATCAGTATTGGCTTTAATAATTTTATGACGAAGAATGTAACAAACCAAATCATTTTTATCATAAATGTATTCTACAATATTGTTTTCCTTTAAGATTATTTCGCTAAAGGTTTTATTATAAGCTGAAATTTTATGAAGTTTTGGGCTTGATTCCCATTCATATTTTTTGTATTCGGGTTCCTGGGCCTGGAGTTGCAGGGCAAGGGAGAAAACTAGTAAAACTAGTGCGGGTAAACGGCGAGATATATTCATATTATTTATCGGTTGTTTTAATTAAATTAATGGATTCTTTATAAGCTTCCTTAGCTTTTGTAAGCAACTGGTTCCAGTTGGCAAATTCGGTTTGTGGTAACAGTAAAAAGTTAAGAGAATAAGTATGGGTCATGATAATCTTTTGTTTTTCCTGCTTATATTTTACATTAAAATCAAATGATGGATTCTGATATTCAACATTACCCGGCAGATAATTCACTTTTACATCTTGTGGCAATTGAAGAATTACATTATTTATCTCAGTCTTTTTGTAATCAGCTTCTATGGGTATTTTCCGGGTATCTTTGATGAGGTCGCCCTGTAACGATTTTTTCATGTTTAAATTTATAAAAATTTCGTTTCCCACTACCTGTGCGTAGTCGTCAAGATTAAAATTATAACTGATTATTAAATCTTTATCTCTATCCTCTAAGTTTTTAATATCAAAATTGTCAATTAAAAATTTATTATTCCCTTTTTCGAAGTAATTTTTCAGGATGGTGTTCTGGGTAATTTTATCTTTTTGCGAAATCCGGTAATACATATCGTATCTGGAGAATCCTTTGAAATAGGAAACCCCTTTGCCAATTATTTTTTTACCCTCAATTTTTATAAAAAGAGAATCAATAATCTGGTTTGCTTCCGGTTCCATGACAGGTACCCTGGATATTTCATATTTTCCGGGGCCTAAATAAATTAAAGCTTCTTTACCCTGAATCATATCCGATGGATAACCAAAAGGGTGGGGACCGGTAGTTCCATCGAGAAATATCCATTTGTTATTGCTTTTGTAAGCCGCAATCATGTGATTGTCTACAGCCGGCAGCGGGAGTGTGTAATATGAGTATGGAATATGGCGTGTACCTATCCAAACCATGTGTCCCGGAATCCCGGCCAAATTAAGCATGTGGCAGGTTAAGCTGGCCATATCTTTACAGTCGCCAAACCTTCGGGTATAAATCAGTTCGGCATCGCGCGGAATGAATCCATCATTGCCGGCTTCGAAAGCAATATACTTAATATTATCCTGCACCCAAAAGAACAGCTTTTTAACCTTTTCTGTAGTGTCATTCAATCCGTATGTCAGAGAGTCAACCAGTTGTTTAAGGTGAGGTGCCGGTTGTTTGTTCAGATGTGCCATAAAAGTCTGATACCAGTTAAAAAGATCATCAACAGACGAACCTAATTGACGTTTTTTCCCGTTTATGGTATAACTTTTAACATAAACATAAAGGTGTGAGCCATAGTATGCCAGTTCAGGAGCATTATCTTCCGATTTTATCAGCGGCACATTTTTTAGTTTCCAACGGTAAACATTTAAAGCCCCTTTTTTCTCCTGCGAAAAATCTATTTTTAAAGTGTCGCAATTAAATAATTTATAACCAATTTCCACATTGTCGGGAAAAGTTACCGATACTTCAGCCGATTCAACGGGCATGTAATAATTAAAGTAAACAGGAGTGGCAAACCTTGGTTCTGTGAGATTGTAACTATAATCGAGCTCAGTTTTAGCACCGGGCTGAAGTTTAGGAAATTTAAAGCTTATTTTTTTTACGTCATCTTCAAAAATGGAAGGCGAGCGATAATCGGAAGTATCAAAATCGGTAACCTTTATAGCTTTAAATTTAGATTTCACTGGCACCAGAGTCTGGGCCTCAAGTTTTTTTATTTGAAATACTCCTGAAAAAGAAATGGATTCTTTGGCTTCCATGATGGAGTTCTCGCCAACGCAATATTCTTCCTCATGTTTATGGATAAGCATGTTTATACTGTCGCCAACCTGATTAATCTGATACTCAGTTTTCATATTGAGCATCACTTTTGATTCCCCCGGATATTTTGACTTGTATTCCTCTAACACTAATTTCTGGCCGGAAGTTTTTTGTGTTAATACCGAAAAAATAGCAAGTATAAAGAAGTAACACTTTAGATTTCGGATAATTAGCATTCGTCTCGTAAACATATTTCTAATATCAATTTATTGGCTAAATAAAAATTTAATTTTAACTTTAAATATAACGTTTGAGAATTTAAAAGGTAAAGATATGTGCATTTTTTTTATTTCCTAATATATTTTGTGCAAGTATCAATTATTAAATTGCTTACATCTATTTTGATCGTTTTTTCATAGACTTGGAGTCCTTATTTTAATAATTTTTAACAAAATAGCCGCACTGGCAACCTGCGGCTATTAAAAATTAGACAATCAAAATCATTATAAATAACAGAATTAATGGTTAATATTATTTCGGGTAATTCATAAATGTGGGTTATTTTTTTAATTTTAAAATTATACCCAAAGCAATGAGCGTTGCTGCTGCATAACTGGCAATCAATCCAATATAATCGCCATGCCGGGTATAAAAAGTTATTTGGGTATTGGTTTGTAATTTTCCGGTTAACAGGCATTCTTCCCACCAACGCGATTTTTTGGTTATTTCTCCCTTTTGGTTTATAAAGGCAGAAATGCCCGTATTTCCGCATCGGGCTATATCCCGTCGATTTTCGATGGCTCGCAACCGGGCGTACTGGAGGTGTTGCAGATACCCCAATGTTCCATTCCACCAGCCATCGTTGGTGATAATAAACAAAACATTGGCACCTTTTCTTACAAAACCGGAAACAAATTCGCCATAAACCGATTCGTAGCAAATTATCGAACCAACGGCAATTCCTTTGTCTGGCTTATTAAATACAATTCTTTCTTTCTGAGTTCCGAGGCTGCCATTTGCTCCTCCTAAATTTACCAGATACCTGTCTAAAAAGTTAAACATTCCCTGAAAAGGTACCCGCTCTACGCCAATAACTAATTTTGATTTATGATATACTTGATAATTAAAAGGATAATCTAACTGGATGGCTGAATTAAAAATATCGTAATATTTTTTATCAATGGTATCATATCTCGTAGTAATCGTTCTTTCAGATAGATTATGGTATTCTTTATAAGTAATCGCTCCCAGTATTAAGGACGCTTTCGGTCTTGCTTCCAAAAATTCTCTGAATTTGAAAATACTGTAATTGTTCATCATCTTATCTTCCCAGATATCATCGTCAACAGCGGTTTCCGGGGTTAAGTAATAGTCGGCTTCTTTGTTTTCAGACGCTAAGTTTAAGATTTTATCAACTTGTTGTTGGGTATTTTTTGAAAATTTTTCAGAAAACGGATCTATATTAGGTTGTATGATAGCTACATTACAGGTAGAAGTTTTCTCCGGATGGCTTTTTAGTAGGAATAATGAAACGATAACAGGCAGTCCAATCAGACATATTGCCATCAGTTTCGAAATCAGGTTTATTTTTTGATGATATTTATGTTGATCCCAAATTTTGAAAAGAAGAAGGTTGCTCAATAAAATCCAAAGACTTCCTCCTAAAAAACCGGTATATTCGTACCATTGAATACAACCGGTAACATTTGCCAATCCGTTACCTAAGGTTAGCCACGGCTGGGCAAAATCGCCATGCAGGCAGTAATATTCAAATGCCAGCCATATACAGACAAAAAAAGTGTACCCAAGGGTGCTATTGGTTTTTTTCTTTACTAAGTGAAAGAGGCTAAACATCAGTGAAAACAATAAAGTATTAGCCATAATAGCCATCATGGAGGCCATCACTGAAATTTTGACGACCCACCACATGGATAAAAAATTCCAGGTGAAAAAGGTGATGCTCGATATCAAAAATACATCGTTAAACGTTGGAACTTGTTTGTTTTTGGAGAGTTCTTGTTCTATAATAAGTAAAGGAATTAAAGCTATATGTAATATGAAACCCGGTATGTAATAATACCAGGGTAAACTTAGTAAAACCCCGCTTATAAAAGCTAATCCAATATATTTTTGTCGCATTAATGGTAAACTATATAAAACATGTTAGGTAAAATTATATATTTATGGTGCAAATTACTAATCCATTGTTATTCTTTATTTCATGAATATTAAAATTTGTTATCAACAAAAGTCATATTATTCTATATTTTGTATAAGCATTTACATTTTAGCAATATTGTTTACCTCTAAATCAGAGGCACAGGTTAAGGGCAAAGTTATAGACAAAGAGAATAAAATTCCGATCCCTTTTGCTTCAGTAATATATCAGGTAAATGGTAAAAATCAGGGCATTATTACAGATGTCAGGGGAGATTTTTTTATAAAAGATCAGGGAGTTACTAAGGTTTCTGTTTCGTGTTTGGGGTATGTTCGTCAAAATTTTGAGATATCTCCAAGGTTAACATCCGTAGATCTTTTTGTGGAACTCGAAAAATATACAAGCGAACTGCCCGAGTTTACTGTAACTCGTCAGGAAAATCCGGCATTGAGAATTATTCGTAAAGTTCTGGAAAATAAAAACACAAATAATTATCAAAATATTAATCATTATGGATTTAGAAGTTATGTTAAAACCATAATTGATTTAAAATCTCCGGAAAATGTTAATGCCAGAGATTCCGCTTTTTTAAATCGAACATCTGTAAAAGGGCATGCTGGTTTTATTTCTGAATATGTAATGGATGGAGTAAAAGACGGTAACAGAGAAGAAAATAAAATTATTGCCCAAAAAACTTCCGGAATAGATAATCCTGATATAAACCAACTGTTTGCTACAATTTTTCATAATTCAATTTCTTTTTACAATAATGCTATTTTATTGTATGAATATCCTATTTCAGAGGATTTGCAACAAACCGAATATGTAAGCCCTTTGGCCGATGGCTGTCTTAAAATGTATAAATATCATATTGAAGATACCCTTTATGAGGGAGAGGATAGTATATTTCTTATAAATTTTTACCCTGCCAAAGGGAAGCTTTTTAATAGTTTAAAAGGAAAAATGTATATAAATACCCATGGGTATGCTATACAGAATATTGTAGTAGAACCTACCGACGGTTTGATTGCTTTTAGGTTTATGCAACAGTACAGTCTCATTCAGGGACACTGGTTTCCTGTATGTCTGAATGAGGATATCGGATGGAAAAAAAGTGTGATTAGAAAGGGTTTGAATTTATATCTGGCATATATCATTTCTGTACATACCGACAGCATTAATTTTTCTCCCGGTAAAACCTCTTTTTTAATTCGTCCAGAACCGGTTTATGTATCGTTGTCCGGTAAAAATGAAAATATGCGATTGATCGAAAATGCCCGTCCGGATTCTTTGACTCCCCGTGAGAAGGCTACTTATACCATTGTGGATAGTGTATTCCGTAAAAAGCATATAGATTTAAAATTTCAAATTTTGGAAAAGTTTTGTTTTGGGAAAATACCGCTTAGCTTTTTTGACGTCAATTATGGTCGGCTCCTGAATTATAATCAGTATGAAGATTTTCGATTGGGTATAGGTGGACAAACCAATGAAAAATTTTCGCGAAGGCTTATACTCGGAGGCTACCTGGGGTATGGAACTAAAGATAAAGCTTATAAATACGGAGGTGCTGTAACTTTTAATATTTGTAAGAGAAATAACCTCCAGTTGAATTTTTCTTCACAAAATACACTTAAAGAAATTGGTAATATTACACCCAATGTAATATCTGACAATTATTTAGATTTAGACTTTAGTGAATATATGGGCACAACTTTCGATAAAATCCTGGAACATAAAACCCAGTTGAGTTTATGGATTTTTCGTTTTTTAAAAATTAATGCAGCCGTAAATATTAGAGAATTAAAACCTCTGTATCCTTATGTTTTTAAAGGTAATACCTGCACCAGTTATTATGCTGATGAATTTGGAATTAAGGCCACACTTGCGTTTAATCAAAGTATTACCACTTTTGGTAATTTTACTTCAGAGAATTATGACGGTAATCCAAAGATTGATATAGGTTATAATAGAGGAATCGATTTTTTTAGAAGTAATAGCTTAAAATACAATAAAATAGAAGCTTCGATAGATTACACCTTGTTAACCAATAGAATGGGACAGGCAAGTTTCCGGCTTGAAGGAGGATTTATTGATAAAGCTTTACCTTATGGATTGCTTTTTACAGGAACCGGATGTAATGACGAGAAGTTCCGTTTTTATGTAGACAATAAATTTCAAACCATGAAACCTTATGAATTTACTTCTGATAGATTTGTGAATTTGTTTTTCTCTCATAATTTTGGACAGTTGTTGTTTTCTTCAAAAGTTTTCAAACCTCGCTTTGTGGTGATACACAATACCGGCTGGGGAGTATTAAAGTATAAGGATGTTCAAAATAGCCTTAATTTAAACGATTGCAAAAATATTTATATAGAATCGGGATTAATGGTAAAGGATCTTATTAAGTTAAATATTAAAAATCTTTTTTACGTTGGTATAGGTGTGGGCGGTTTTTATCGTTACGGTTATTATGGTTTCGAAAATGCACAGGATAATTTAGCTTTAAAAATGAACTTAAGCGTTTCTTTTAAGTAAAATAGCGTTTTTATTTAGTTAAATTAATGTTAATTTGCCGCCGGTTTTTAAATTGGACTGAAATATTTAAACTGAATTGTTATCTTTGAAGGGTAAATATTGGAAATGGCATTTGCATTAATCATTAAGGGAATTCTTATGGGATTGCTGGTTTCTGTACCTCCGGGACCAGTAGGGGCAATGTGCATTAAGCGCACCATGTCCCGCGGCATCCGTTCCGGCGTAGTTTCAGGTATTGGAGCAGCTTCGGCAGATACATTGTATGCGCTTGTTGCTGGACTTGGGCTTAGCTATGTAATCAATTTTATTGAAAAGGAGCAGTATTGGATTCAGCTTATTGGCTCAATAATTATCATGGGTATCGCCATAAAAATGTTTTACACCAATCCCGCTGTCGAATTTAGAAATAATCGTACCCGCCGTAGCAAACCTATGGAAGAATATTTGTCTATCTTCCTGGTTACTCTGTCAAACCCTATGGTTGTATTTATATTTATAGCCATGTTTGCCGGTTTTAATATGCTCGATGGCAATACCAACCCTTTTATAACCTTGTTTCTTATTGGTGGTGTTTTTGCCGGTGCTATGCTCTGGTGGTTTATTTTAAGTCTTACCGTAAATCGTTTTCGCAATCGCATACGTTTGAAAAATATCTGGTGGATGAATAAGATTTTGGGAGTTATTGTTTTTATATGCGGTTTGGTGATAATTATTAAACTTTATTGTTGACTTTTCGTTATAAAGGGTTATAAGACATTTCTTTTCATTTGATATTATACTAACTATAATGCGTAAACTCTTTCTAATTATTTTATTTAGTTTTAGCATCAACTTTGTAAAAGCACAAACCACTTGGGGCGTTCAGTTTTCCGATGCCATAATTTCCCGGTATTCTACTACTATTAACAGCATGACCGGTAAAGGTTGGGAGTATTCAAACGGGATTATTCTTCATGGTATGGAAGATATTTATAATCAAACCTCTGATGCTGATTATTTGAGCTATATTAAGACTTTTGTGGATACTTATATTGGGTCAACGGGTACCGGAATTTCAACTTATTTGAGCACCAGTCTGGATAAAATTCAACCCGGTATATTATGCCTGTATCTTTATAAAGTAACCGGATTAACAAAATATAAAACAGCGGCTACTTTAATCAGAAACTATTTGAATACTTACCCTCGAAACAGTGCCGGAGGATTTTACCATAAAAGCAGTTATAAAAACCAGATGTGGCTCGACGGTATTTATATGGCTGAACCTTTTCTCGCTAAATATGGTTACCGTATCGGTGATAAAGATTCTTGCCTTGACGAAGCTGCTTTTCAAACTCTTTTAATTTATCGACATACTTTTGATAGTAATTTGAATCTGTTATACCATGGCTGGGATGAAACCAAATCAGCTTCCTGGGCAAATAAAACTACCGGAGTTTCGCCGGCAGTATGGTCCCGGGCAATGGGTTGGTATGCCATGGCTTTGGTTGATATTTTGAAATATATTCCTGACGACCATGCCAAATACGATTCGTTACGTTTAGTGCTCAATCAGGTGGTTACAGGATTAAAAACTTATCAGGATGCAACTACCGGTTTATGGTATCAGGTAGTGGATAAAGCTTCAACCAGTGGAAACTGGCTCGAAACTTCCGGTAGCGGAATTTTTGTGTATGCCATTAAAACTGCTGTTAATTATGGTTGGATTGATACCAGTTATTTATCAGTGGCCCGCAAAGGTTGGGCAGGGCTTAAAAATAAAATAGACACTTATACCGATAATTTACCCAGAATAAATGATTTTGCTCCGGCTATGGGCATTTTGGATACATATTCTGCTTATATATCAAAATCTTCGGTTGATTGTCCGGTGTCTTCCGGCACTCAGCATCCTCACGGGTATTGTGCCATTCTTAAGGCCGCCGGAGTAATGGAATATACGCTTCCTACACAATACAGACTTCAGGTTTATACCGATGGAAATGGTACTGTTGTTGGCGATACCGTTGAACTATATCACAACTCCGGCTCGGTGGTTACTGTAAATGCCACTCCTAAAACCGGATATTCGTTTAGTCATTGGAGCGGAGATACTACTGCATATAGTTCTTCAATTGCTGTTAAAATGAACGGTCATAAACATATCACGGCAAACTTTGTGGCTACATCAACCAGTGTAAAGGAAAATTCCACAGAAAATACATTTAAAGTTGAGTGTTTTCCCACAATAACCAAAGGCGAGTTTAAGGTCGTAATTGAATCTCCTGTAACAACAAATGCTGAAATTAGCATTACCGATCTTCAGGGAAGATGCATTAGAAAAACTGAAAACATTTTGATTACTTCCGGAAAATATGAATACTCTCAGGAAATTTCTTCATTAGAAAATGGCGTTTATCTTTGTACTGTACGTATTAATAACACTCAAATAACCAAACGCATCATTAAAAACTAAAATTTATTATATGGCTATCGATCCTAAATTTACCGATCCGGATAAGATTGAGTTCGATGAAGCCGATTTTACTTTGCTGATGCAAAAACGAATCCGGACGGTTTTGTTAATTTGCAGTAGTTATGATGCTTTTATGCTCGATGAGGACGGGCGTATCGAAGAACAGATTTTTTCTGAATATGTTTCTTTGAACCTTCGTCAGCCGCCTGGTTTTATACATGCCCATACTGCTCGCGAAGCTTTTTCGATACTCGAAACCGAGTCTGTAGACCTTGTTATTGAAATGCTCAGTATTCCTGATGTAGATCCATTTGAATTGGCACGGCAGATTAAGCTTAAATATTCTCAAATACCTATTGTTGCGCTTACTCATTTTTCCCGCGAAGTTTCATTAAAGCTTAAAGACGAAGACCTTACTTCTCTCGATTATGTTTTTTGCTGGTTAGGAAACGCGAATTTATTGCTTTCGATAATAAAACTTATCGAAGATAGCATGAATGTTGAATTTGATACAGCTCATGCCGGAGTCCCCTCTATTTTACTGGTGGAAGATTCTATCCGTTTTACCTCTGTATATTTGCCCGAACTTTATAAAACTGTTTTTGTTCAATCGCACGAATTTTTGAAAGAAGCCTTGAATGACCAACAGCGTCGTTTACGAATGAGGGGCCGCCCTAAGATATTGTTGGCCAAAACGTATGACGAAGCATTGGTTTATTATCATAAATACAAAAACAACCTTCTGGGGATTATTTCAGATATCTGCATAAAGGAAAGCAGCTTTAAAAAGAAAAAGATTAGGGGAGGAGAGCAGTTATGCAAAATGGTTAAAAAAGATTTTCCTTTTATGCCTTTCGTTTTTCAGTCGTCAGACAAAGGAAATTCTAGGTTTGCCGAACGTTATAATGTTGGGTTTATTCATAAATTCTCCAAAACACTGAGCACAGATCTTGAAAAGTATGTAGCTGAGAATTTCGGTTTTGGCGATTTTATCTTCCGGAATCCTGTTACGCACTCAGAGATTGCCCGTGCTTCTGATTTGGTCTCTTTTCATCGGTTGATAAAAAATGTTCCGGACGATAGTTTAATTTATCATTCCTCTAAAAACGAAATATCCAAATGGCTTTTTGCCCGTTCTGTTTTTCCGGTAGCTCAAATTTTTAAATCAATAAACCCCGAAGATTTTAGTACACTTTCGGAAATTAAGGATTATCTGTTTAAAGCTATTGGTAATTATCGTCTAAGCCGTGCCAAAGGGGTTATTGCTAATTTCCACCGTGATACTTACGACGAATACCAGGTTATCAACCGTATAGGCGAAGCATCTGTTGGTGGAAAAGCCAGAGGTCTTGTATTTCTGAGTTCATTATTAAAACGTTACAATATTGAGGGTACTTTTCCGGGCGTTAAAATTACAATCCCCCGCAGTGTTGTGCTTACTACCGAGATTTTTGAGGAATTTATAGATACCAACTGCCTTTATAACCTCTCACTTTCGGATATCCCCGATAATGAAATCCTCGAAAATTTTCTGAATGCTAATTTGCCGGCCCGCCTTGATGAAGACCTGCTGACCTTTATCAGGTATATTAAAAACCCAATAGCTGTGCGTTCATCTAGTAAACTTGAGGATTCTCAATATCAGCCTTTTGCCGGAATTTATTCTACTTATATGGTTCCGGTAAGCTCTAATCCGGAGGAAACCCTTACTTACATCTCCCGGGCTATTAAAGCTGTTTATGCATCGGTTTTTTACAAATCGAGCAAGGCTTATATGGCGGCCACTTCAAATGTTATTGATGATGAAAAAATGGGGATTATTCTTCAGGAAGTCTGCGGTTGTTCTTATGGCAATAAATTTTATCCAACAGTTTCGGGTGTTGCCCGGTCCCTGAATTTTTACCCGATTCCCCCTGAAAAGGGAAACGACGGAATTGTTAATCTGGGATTTGGGTTGGGCAAGTATGTGGTTGATGGAGGTATTACCCTGAAATTTTCTCCGAAACATCCAAACAATATATTGCAGCTTTCTTCAGTGAATATGGCCTTAAAGGATACCCAGAAACAATTTTATGCTTTGGATCTTTCTTTACAAAACTTTATTCCTACAGTAGAGGATAGCGCTAATTTACTTAAACTTAAAATTTCGGAAGCCGAAAATGATGGCACCTTAAATTTTGTGGCTTCTACATACGATTATGAAAATAATATGGTCCGCGACGGGATTATGTTTCCCGGTAAACGGATTATAACATTTGGTAATATTTTACAGCATAAAACATTCCCTTTACCTGAGATTCTTGATACTATTCTTGAAATTTGTCAGCACGAGATGAATAATCCGGTTGAAATTGAGTTTGCGGTAAATCTTGATGTTCAGGGCAAAAAACTTCCGGAAGTGGAGCTTTTGCAGGTTAGGCCTATCGTTTTTAACGACCAGCGTATAACTTTTACAACCGAACAATTTAAGAACGAGGATTTATTGTTAAAATCCTCAATGGCATTAGGTAACGGTTATTTCGAAAATATTTTTGATATTGTTTATGTAAAGCCTGAAACATTTAAGGCTTCAGCCAATTGTGAAATTGCTCTGTCAATGGAATACATTAATAATAAGTTTATTAAAGAAAATAAAAATTATATTTTAGCAGGTCCCGGACGATGGGGATCTTCTGATGCTTGGTTAGGAATACCTGTGAAATGGCCTCAGATTTCGGAAGCAAGAATTATTATTGAGACGGATTTAAAGAACTACAAAATTGACCCAAGCCAGGGCACTCATTTTTTTCAAAATTTGACTTCATTTCATGTAGGTTATATTAGTGTTAACGCTGATGATATGAATAACTTCCTTAATTTTGATTTCCTCTCAGACTTTCCTACTTTCTTTGAAGATCAATATATCAGGCACATCCGATTTAATAAAGCCATTAATGCTATTATTGACGGAAGAAACAATACCGGTATTATCTTAAAACCTGGAATTAAATTCTAATTAACCTCATTAATAATGTTTTAACAAACAGTAAACGTGCTATTGTATTGCTTTTTTGAAGAATAATTATCCATAAGATCCGATTAAAAAGGATGGTAAAAAGGTATAAAAGTTAAAATTAGCCAGGTTTAAAACTAAATATGTTAATTGTAAGATATTCAGTAATTTAATATGAATCATTAATTTGGTTCACCCTTTTTATTTATAGTGTAAAAGTGTGTAAACAGCTACAATTCGTACATTTTTTTAAGTTTTTTTACTTTTTGACGAAAGATACTTTTCTTTTATTTAATCTAACTTTTTATTGGTTGAACTATGCAATTGTTAACAGATAAGTTTTTTATTTATTGGTTTTCAGGGAGGTAACGGTTTGGCTGGTGTTTTTTTTTGTTATACTTTCGAACTGGAAAATAAGTTGATTATTATAAACCGTAGTTTCGTTATAAAGAGTTTGATTGGTATGAAAAATGTAGCTATAGAACCCAAAACCGATGCAATTAAATTGTCAAAATTGGCAAATTGCCTGCATGTAAGTTATTATGGAAGGGGCAGGGAAAGTGTTGGTAATGTTGAGAACAAAATAGTTCCTCAAAGCGATAACCTTAGCAAAGTATTAAGATATGAAGTTGAACCTCAGGTATTAAATTTTATTACCGGCAATGTTTCATTAAACGATTTTAATACCATACTATATACATCTAAACAGAAATGTTACGTTGAAGATTTATATTGCAATGAAATAAGAACCATAGTTGATCTGCAGAAGATCAATTTAAGGAGTAATATAAACGATTTTTTCAGGTCAATAAATCATTTATTGCCAGATGCCGGTATGTATATTGGATGTGTTGAATCTTATGATAACCGAAAAATACGTTTAACAAACAAATGGGGTAAATTTTTTACAAAAGTTACAGCTCCGGCTGACTTTTTGTATAATAGAGTTTTTACCAAATTATCGTTCCTTCGTAGATACTTTGATAATAAACAAAAAGTTATTTCCTTGGCAGAAACTTTAGGCCGATTGGTATACTGTGGATTTGAAATTATCGAATACAAGGAAATTAACAACTTACATTATTTTTCCGTTATCAAAACCCGTGAACCATATAAAAATCAAAAAGTTAACAGAGGCATCTTCTTTAAGATGAACAGAATCGGTAAAAATGGAAAAATCATTGGTGTATATAAATTACGCACAATGCATGCCTATTCCGAATTTCTTCAATCATTTGTAATCAGGTACAATGGATATAACGAAATAGGAAAACCTGCAAATGATTTTAGGGTTACCCGTTGGAGCAATTGGACACGTAAATTATATCTGGATGAAATTCCTCAATTACTTAATGTATTGAAAGGTGATATGAATTTAGTTGGAGTTCGCCCTCTGGGGAAAGTAAGTTTTGATTTATTACCCGAAGATTTAAAGCAGGAAAGAATTAAATACAAACCTGGTTGCGTTCCTCCATACGTAGCATTAAGAACTAAAGGTTTAGACGGCGTTTTGAAAGCTGAGCGTATTTACCTTGAAGAAATGAAAAAAGGACCATTAAAAACTAATATTAAGTATTTCTTTAAGGCTATGTTCAATTTGGCAACACTTCGTATTTCCAGTAATTAAAATTACCTGTCGCTTTAATATTATTTTTTATAAATGAATTCTTATTCAGATTCAATTGCTATTATTGGAATTGCGTGCCGGTTTCCTGGAGCTGATACCAAAGATGAATTTTGGGAAAATCTCATAAATAATAAGGAAACAATTACCAATTTTGATAAAACAGAATTAGAAAAAAACGAATTTAATTTTAACGATTTAGCATCCAAATATAAATATGTAAACGCCCGTGGCGTAATTAAAGACATTGATAAATGGGATGCTAAATTCTTCAATATAAGTCCGGGAGAAGCTAAACTTATAGATCCTCAACAACGGGTTTGGCTCGAAAACACTTGGCATGCATTTGAAGATTCCGGATATAACCCATTTACATATTCGGGAAATATTGGCGTTTATGTAAGTTCATTTTTTAACACGTATCTGCTTAATAACATTTTAAGAGAGCGTGAAAAATATGAACTTTACATTCGTGGATATACTCCTGAAATTTTTCAAACTTTTCTTTCAAGTGATCCGGCTTTCTTAGCCACAAAAACAGCTTATTTCTTTAATCTCAGAGGGCCTGCTTTAAATATCCAAACGGCATGTTCTTCATCTTTGGTTACGGTTGTGCAAGCCTGTAATAGTCTCCTTCTAAAGGAATCTGACATGTGTGTTGCCGGAGGAGTAACAATCAGTGTTCCTCAAGAGAGAGGCTATATATATCTTGAAGGAGCAATTGCTTCACCAGACGGACATTGTCGCCCATTTGAAAAGGATAGCAATGGAACTGTTTTTGGGAATGGGGTAGGAACTGTTATTTTAAAAAGACTTGATGACGCTATAAAGGATAATGATAGAATTTATGCTGTTATAAGAGGTTGGGCAAATAATAACGATGGAAATATTAAAGTCGGATATACTGCTCCCGGGATTGAAGGTCAGAAGAATGTGATTACAAAAGCACAGTCAATGTCCAAGATTCCGGCCGAAGATTTTAAATATATTGAGACTCATGGAACAGCAACTGCTCTTGGGGATCGAATTGAATTTACGGCTCTAAGTAAAGCCTTTGACCAGAAAACTACAAAAAAACAATTTTGTGGTATTGGTTCTGTTAAAAGTAATATTGGCCATTTGGATGCTGCTGCTGGTATTGCCGGATTAATAAAAATAGCATTGTCTGCATTTCATAAACAGGTGCCTGCGACTGTTAATTTTAAAACACCCAATCCACAGATCAACTTTAAAAATTCACCGTTTTTTATGGTTGATAAAAATTTAACTTTAGATAGTGAAAGTCCGGTATTTATGGGAGTTAGTTCTTTTGGTATCGGTGGTACCAATGCCCATGTTGTAATTTCAGACTATAAACAAACTACTGAAAAACAAAATTCTAAAATTAACCGACCTGTTCTTTTTCAACTTTCCGCGGTTTCTGAAAAATCTCTGGAAATGCAAAAGGAAAATCTAAAACACTTTATAGAAAATAATCCAGAATGTAAACCTTTAGACATTGCATATTCTCTTAATAGGCGAAAGGTAATGCCAATGCGTTCATTTGCTGTTTATGACAAAAAGCCTACGACTTCTTCTCCTTTAATATACAGCGATTTTGCGGGCCAGGAACTGAATAGCTTGGTTTATATGTTTCCGGGTCAGGGTGCTCAATACTTTTCTATGGGCCGCAACCTCTATGAAACGGAGTCTTATTTTCAATTATTGGCTGATAAATGTTTTGATATTTACCAAAATATTACCGGCACAAATTTAAAGGATATTCTATTTTCAGAAGATAAACTATATAATGAAAATGCACTATCTCAAACTCAAATAACACAACCAGCCTTATTTATTGTAGAGTATTGCATAGCTATGCTTTATAAAAGTTATGGTATCGTACCGCAATATTGTATCGGACATAGTATTGGTGAATATGTTGCCGCTTGTTATTGTGGTGTTTTTGATCTTGAATCAGCTCTTTCTATTGTAATTAAAAGAGGGGCATTGATGCAGACTATGCCCAAAGGTAATATGATGGCAGTAAATACAACTCGCGAGGAACTTAATAATTCTGATGAAAATTTTGAAATAGCTGCTATTAATAGCCCGTTAATGGCTACAATCTCTTTTCAGCCCGAAAGTGCAGCAACCGTAAATAATTTTCTTAAAACTAAGGAAATCCGTTCCACAATGTTAAATACATCTCATGCTT
>WSSedL1CaDRAFT_10001020_pt1 | contig 17783 bp, 19 predicted proteins | sample WetSurSL1Cattail_FD_9464 | JGI IMG/M metagenome (IMG submission 9464)
TAGTGGAGCGAATTTGACGTTTGAATCCCGCCCGCCGCCCCCTCGTGTTCAAACGTCAAATTCAAAAGCTCCACTAGAAACATAAGCTTGCTAGTGTCGTTTCGGTTTCGAAGTTCGTTACCCGTGCCGATATAGAGAATAAAACGAACTTCGAAACCGCGACACTAGTGGTCCTTTTGATTCCGACATTTGCTTGGCTGTTGCCACAACTGGGATGCAAATGTCAGAATCGGGCCACTAGTATCGGACGAAGCGCGCGGCTGTCAACGCCGCCCGCCGCAGCGATGGCGGCTGCCCCGCCATCGAGACGACGTGTTCCAGACATTTCCACGCCAATGCCAAATGCCATATGTCTCCCGCTCGTCGCTTGAACGCGACGGGATACCCCCCTGCGCGAGAATGTGGCGAGGTCGTCATCCAGACTTCAAGCCGGATTTGCCGAACGTTCCGTCGATCATCTTGCCGCTTGCAGCATGGTTCCCGCACACCGGACAGGCGGGATTGCGTTTCAGCGGGACTTTGCGGAAAGACATCGCCAGCGCATCGAAGGTAAGCAGGGCGTCGGTCAGCGGTGCGCCGACGCCGGTGACGATCTTGATCGCCTCGACGGCTTGGATGGTTCCCAGCATGCCGGCGACCGCACCCAACACCCCGACCTCGGAACAGACGAACACCGAACCTTCCGGCGGCGGCGCCTCGAACACGCAGCGGTAACAGGCGGAACGGCCGGGCCGCACCGTCATGGTCTGGCCGGTAAAGCGCATCACCCCGCCGTGCGAGAACGGTGTCTTCGTCACGACACAGGAATCGTTGATAAGGAATTTCGATTCGAAGCCGTCGGTGGCGTCGATGACGAAATCGTAGCCGGCGACGATGTCGGCGGCGTTCGCCGCCACCAACCGTTCGCGATGAAGATTCACCGCAACGTCGGGATTGAGCCGCGCGATCTTCTCGGCGGCGGACACCACCTTCGCCCGGCCGATGTCGCCGCTATCGTGGACGATCTGGCGCTGCAGGTTCGACAGCTCGACCGCATCGCCGTCGGCCAGCCCCAATGTGCCCACCCCGGCGGCGGCGAGATAAAACGCCGCCGGAGAACCCAAGCCGCCGACGCCGACGATAAGCACTTTGGCTGCGCGGATACGCGCCTGCCCCTCAAGGCCGATTTCGCGCAGCAGGATGTTGCGGCTATAGCGCTCGAGATAGGCATCGTCCGCTTTGGCGTCCGCCATCGCCTACACCCGGACGTAATCGATATAAACCGGTTGCAGACCGCGCGCCTTGATCGCCGCGTTGACCTCGGGAACGCCGCGCGGATCGGAAATTTCGAACTGCCCGTCGCCCTCCTCGTCCTGGCCGTGGCCGCCGATGCCGACGCTGACCCCGGCGGAAATCTTGGTGGCGCATAAACCGATGACGTTGTCGCGGAACCCCGCCCGCTCGCGGGTGGAGACGGTCATGCCGGCAAACGGCATGAACAGCCGGTAGGCCAGCATCACCTGCAAAAGCTGCGGCTCATGCACGTCGCGCGAATTCTCGGTGGCATTGTTGATGTAGGGCCGCAGCCGCGGAATCGAAATCGCCATCTCGCCCTTGGGATATTTGCGTTGCAGAAAATGGGCATGCAGGCCGACGGCAAAGGCGTCCTTGCGAAAATCGGCCAGCCCCAAGAGCGCGCCGAAATTCACCGTGCGCATGCCGCCCATCAACGCCCGCTCCAGCGCGTCGAAGCGATAGGAGAACACGCGCTTGGGCCCCAAAGTGTGGACCTCGGCATAGCGCACCGGATCGTAGGTCTCCTGAAACACGCAAACGTAATCGGCGCCGCATGCGTGCATATAGGCGTATTCGTCGACGTTAAGCGGATAGACCTCGATGCCGACCAGATGAAAGCGCTCGGCCGCCAATTTCACCGCCTCGCCGATGTATTCGACACTCGATTCTTTGCGGGTTTCGCCGGTGAGCAGCAGAATGTCTTCGAGGCCGGTTTCGGCGATGGCGTCGAGCTCGCGCACGATCTCGTTGCCGCCCAGCCTGGCCCGGCGGATGTCGTTGTCGTGGTGAAAGCCGCAATAGACGCAACCGTTGACGCAATGGTTCGCCAGGTACAGCGGCGTGAACAGCGCGACCGCATTGCCGAAATGCTTGCGGGTCTCAAGCCTGGCCTTGGCCGCCATCGGCTCCAAAAACGCTTCGGCGGCGGGCGACAGCAGCGCGGCGAAATCCGCAATGCCGATGCGATCCTTGGCCAGCGCCGCGCGTACCTCGCGTTCGCCGTAGGCGGAGTAATCGTAGGCGGCGACCCGCCCCAGCACCTCGTCGAGAATGCCGGACTCGATGGTCTGCATGGTCTTCAAATACGGCGCCCGATCGGTCCAATGCGACATTGTTTTCTCCCTACCGTTCGAGAAAGCCGGTCAGCGGGCTCGATGCCTCGGCGCCCTTTTCGAGCTTGCGGCCCAAACCGGCGCGGTAGGCCGCCCGNCCCGCCGCAATCGCCAGGCGGAACGCATCGGCCATCGCGGCAACATCGCCGGCAGTGGCGATGGCAGTGTTCGCCATCACCGCAGCGCAGCCCATTTCCATCGCCGCGCAGGCTTCCGACGGCCGGCCGATGCCGGCATCGACGATGATCGGCAGATCGATCTCTTCCACCAGAATGCGGATGAAGTCGGCGGTAAGCAAACCGCGGTTGCTGCCGATCGGCGCGCCCAGCGGCATCACCGCGGTGGCGCCGGCCCGCGCCAGCGCCCGCGCGGCGTAAAGATCGGGATACATATAGGGCAGCACGACGAACCCTTCGTCCACCAGCATTTCGGTCGCCCTGACGGTTTCGGTATTGTCGGGCAGCAAATATTTGCTGTCGCCGATCACCTCGACCTTGACGAAATCGCCGCAGCCGAGTTCGCGCGCCAACTTGGCGATGCGCACCGCCTCTTCCGCGCTGCGTGCCCCCGAGGTATTGGGCAGCAACCGGATGCCGGGGGGAAAGCTGTCGAGAATGTTTTCCGCACCCCCGGCGTTGGCGCGGCGCACCGCCAGCGTGGCGATCTCGGCGCCGGAATGTTCCAGCACCGTCCGCATCATTTCGGAAGAGAATTTTCCCGAACCGAGAATGAACCGCGAGCGGAACGCCTGCTCGCCGAGCATCAACGCATCTTCGTCGGATGTCACGTCGCTTGTCCTATCGTAGAGCCGCTAAAGTCAGCCGCCGCCGACAAAGTGCAGGATTTCCAGCACGTCGTCGGCCTTCAATACAACGTCGGCGAACGATCCGCGCGGTACGATCTCGCCGTTGCGCTCCACCGCGACGAGTTTTTCGTCAAAGCCGCGCAGGACAAGAAACCCCGATAAATCCAAGGTTTTTTCCAGCGCGACATTTTCACCGTTGACCTTCATTCCCGGGCCGCTTGATCGTCGACGTCATAAAAAACACAAACCCGCGATCTTTACCAGCCACCGGCCGGAGGAAAACACAACGCGGAAAAATTACTCCGTCCCCCTGCGCCGCATGGGGCTTTGGAGATTTTACACGGCGATTGTTCTAAACTCATCCGTGTGGCAGATTGGCCATCCGACGAATACGGTTCAATGGTCGCTCCCCGATGCTTCTGAAAAAACGCTCCTTTTCGTTGGCCCGTCACCGTACCTCGGTGGCGCTGGAGGAAGAATTCTGGACGGTATTGGAAGCCGAGGCGGAAAAAGCGGGCCGCAGCCTCACCGCCTACGTTACCGCCGTCGATGCGAGCCGCGGCGCACGGCCGCTGGCCTCCGCCCTTAGGCTTGCCGCGCTTGCGGCCACGAGGCAGGGATCGTAGATTCCGATTCATGGCAGAGATCGTAAATTTACGCCGTGCCCGCAAAGCCAAGACGCGCCGGGAGAAAGAGACCGAGGCCGAGGCGAATCGCGCCAAGTTCGGCACGCCGGCGGCGGTACGCAAATTGAACGAGGCGCGCGAGGAACTGGCGGCGAAGCGGATCGACGCGCACCGCATCGAAACCGAAAACGAAAAATAAATGAACCTGCCGCAAGCGTCTTATCTCGCCGGGCTCAACCCGGCGCAAACCGAGGCCGTCGAAACCCTCGACGGCGCGGTGTTGATGCTGGCCGGTGCCGGCACCGGCAAGACCCGCGCGCTGACCTGCCGGCTGGCCCACATCCTCGCCGGGCATAAGGCCCAACCCTGGCAAGTGCTGGCCGTCACCTTTACCAACAAGGCGGCGCGCGAGATGAAGGAACGCATTGGCGCGCTGATTGGATCGGTGGTCGAGGGCATGGACTGGCTCGGCACCTTTCACGCCATCGGCGCCAAGATGCTGCGCCGTCATGCCGAGCTGGCCGGGCTGAAATCGAGCTTCACCATTCTCGATGCCGACGATCAGCTTCGCCTGATGAAGCAACTGCTGGAAGCCGAACATGTCGACGACAAGCGCTGGCCGGCGCGCACCTTGGCCGTCATCATCGACAACTGGAAGAACAAGGGCCTCAGGCCGGGCGATCTGAAAGCTTCCGACGGCGGCGAATTCGCCAACGGCAAAGCGGTGTCGCTTTATCGCCAATACCAGGAGCGGCTCAAGGAACTCAATGCCGCCGATTTCGGCGACCTTTTGCTCGAAACCCTCAACGTATTGCGCGAGCACGAGGACATTCTCGCCGAGTACCGCAAGCGCTTCCGTTACATCCTGGTCGACGAATACCAGGACACCAACGTGGTGCAGTATCTCTGGCTGAAGCTTTTGGCCGGCAGCGGCGGCAATCTTTGCGTGGTCGGCGACGACGATCAGTCGATCTACGGCTGGCGCGGGGCGGAGGTGGAAAACATTCTGCGCTTCGAACGCGACTTTCCCGGCGCCAAGGTGATCCGTCTCGAACGCAACTACCGCTCGACCCCGGCGATCCTGGGCGCCGCGTCCGGGCTGATTGCCGCCAACCAGGGCCGCCTCGGCAAAACCTTATGGACCGAAGGCGAGGAAGGCGAGAAGGTCCGGGTGCAGGGCATCTACGACGGCGAAGAAGAGGCCCGCGCCATCGCCTCCGACGCCGAGGATCTGCATCGGCGGGGGCATCCTTACGCCGGAATGGCGATTTTGGTGCGCGCCGGCTTTCAGATGCGCGAATTCGAAGACCGCTTCATCGCCATCGGGCTGCCCTATCGGGTGATCGGCGGTCCGCGCTTTTACGAGCGCGCGGAAATCCGCGATGCGCTGGCATATTTGCGCCTGATCGCGCAGGGCGACGACGATCTGGCGTTCGAGCGCATCGTCAACAAACCCAAGCGGGGCTTAGGCGATGCATCGGTGCAGACCTTGCAGACCTATGCCCGCGCCCAAGGCTTGCCGCTTTTGGCCGCCGCGCGCGAAATTGCCTCGACCGACGAATTGACGCCCAAGGCGAAAGCCTCCTTGCGCGATCTGGCTGCCAGTTTTGCCCGTTGGAGCGAGGCGGCGAAGGCGCTGCCCCATCCCGATTTGGCCGAGATGGTGCTCGACGAGTGCGGCTATACCGCCATGCTCAAAGCCGACAAATCCGTCGAAGCGCCGGGCAAGCTCGACAACTTGAAGGAACTGGTGCGTTCGATGGAGGGCTTCGAAAATCTTGCGGCCTTTCTCGAACACGTTTCGCTGGTGATGGAAATCGACCGCAACGAAAACGAAGACAAACTGAATTTGATGACCATGCACGCCGCCAAGGGGCTGGAATTCGATACCGTGTTCCTGCCCGGCTGGGAGGAAGGCCTGTTTCCCTCGCAGCGCAGCATGGACGAGAACGGCACCAAGGGTCTGGAGGAAGAACGCCGTCTGGCCTATGTCGGGCTGACGCGCGCCAAAAAGCGGGTGCGCATCTTTTTCGCCGCCAATCGCCGGGTGCATGGCTCTTGGCAGAATGCGCTGCCCTCGCGGTTTCTGAACGAACTGCCGACAAAATACGTCGAAGCCGGAACCTCGGAAGGCTTCGCCGCTTCGCCCTTCCGCGACAACACCGGCGGTTTCGCCGCCACCTACGGTTCAAGCGGCGCCTCTGGCGGTTATGCCAGCCCGGGCTGGCGCCGGGCCGAAGCCAATCGCGCCGCCTATGCCCGCCCGCCGCTGATCGAAGGCAAGGCGACGCATATGGCGACCACCGATCTCTCCTCGCAATTCAAACCCGGCGACCGGATTTTCCATCAGAAATTCGGCTACGGAAAAGTGCGCATCATCGACGGCAACAAGCTCACCGTCGCCTTCGACAAGGCCGGCGAGAAGAAGGTGATCGATCAATTCGTCACCAAGGCGTAACGCGCCCATCGGCGCTGCCGACAGCGAACATACTGAAAAATATATAGGACACGATGTTAATAACAACGTTAGTTATGTGCTTTAAAAATAATCTACACTCCTTCTGTACATAATGTTATAAAATACATATATTGGCCGCATGACTGAACGCGGCAATTAGGAGGTTACATGTTCGGCACCAAACCCGGTCGCGGCCGGATTTACGATTCCATCACCGAAACCGTCGGCAACACGCCGCTGGTGCGTTTGAAAAAGCTGCCGGTGGAGCACGGCGTAAAAGCCGACATCCTCGTCAAGCTGGAATTCTTCAACCCGATTTCGTCGGTCAAGGATCGCATCGGCGTGGCGATGATCGAGGATTTGGAACGCCGGGGCAAAATCACGCCGGGCAAAAGCGTGCTGGTCGAGCCAACATCCGGCAACACCGGCATTGCGCTGGCGTTCGTCGCCGCCGCCAAAGGCTACCGGCTGATCATCGCCATGCCCGAATCGTTTTCGGTCGAGCGGCGCAAGCTGATGGCGCTGTTGGGTGCCGAGCTGGTGCTGACCGAGGCGGCCAAGGGCATGAAAGGCGCCATTGCCAAAGCGGCGGAGATCGTCGCATCGACGCCGGATGCGGTCACGCCCGGGCAGTTCGAAAATCCCGCCAATCCGGAAATTCACCGCCGCACCACCGCCGAGGAAATCTGGAACGACACCGCCGGCAATGTCGATGTGCTGGTGGCCGGTTCCGGCACCGGCGGCACCGTCACCGGCGTCGGCCAGGTGCTGAAGAAGCACAACAAGCATCTCAAGGTGATCGCGGTCGAGCCGGAGGATTCGCCGGTACTCTCGGGCGGTCAGCCCGGCCCGCACAAGATTCAAGGCATTGGCCCCGGCTTCGTGCCGCCGATCCTGGACCGCGGCGTGATCGACGAAATCGTCACCATCTCCAACGAAACCGCTCTTGCCACCGCCCGGCAGATCGCGCGTCTCGAAGGCATTCCGGTCGGCATTTCCGCCGGCGCGGCGCTGGCGGCGGCGCTGGAAATCGGCGCGCGTCCCGAACTGGCCGGCAAAACCATCGTGGCGGTCATTCCCGATTTCGCCGAGCGCTATCTTTCCACCGCCCTGTTCGAAGGGGTGGGGGGGTGATCCACTAGAGCGCTTCACTGAAAAAGTGGAATCCGGTTTTCTGGTATGAAGCACGACAAAGCAAGGAGTTAGAGCATTTCAGTGTTTTTCGTTAAACAGTGAAATGCTCTAGGTGACATACTCATAAATGGGATTCCCATTTATGGCGAACCGTGATTCAAATTTCCAACGTTGGAGGTTTGGATGGCTCGCTTTGATTTGTCGGACTTCGAGTGGTCTGTGATAGCGCCCCTACTGCCGAACAAGGTGCGCGGGGTTGCGCGCGCGGACGACCGGCGGGTGCTGAATGGGATATTCTGGCGGCTGCGGACGGGGGCGCCTTGGGCGGATATTCCGGATCGCTATGGGCCACACACGACCTGCGTGAACCGCTTCAATCGGTGGCGCAGAGCGGGCGTTTGGGACCGTATTCTGGCTGCGGTTTCAGAGGCTTATAATGGCGACATCCAGATGATCGACTCGTCCTCCATCCGGGTTCATCAACACGCCGCCAACGGTAAAAAAAAGCGACGCGATCCCGTTGCATGGGTCGCTCGCGTGGCGGGCTGACGACCAAAATCCACGCCCTTGTCGATGCCTGTGGCCTGCCGATCCTTCTAAAACTCACCGAAGGCCAAGCCCATGACGGACGCAGCGCGCAGGATATGCTCGGCACGCTCGACCGCGGCGACGTTCTTCTGGGGGACCGGGCCTATGATTCCGACGCCTTGCGTCAAGACCTTGCCGCGCGAGGCGCAAGAGCCAATGTCAAGCTCATGCCCAACAGGGTGAATTTGCCGCCGTTCGACAAACGGCTCTATCGACAACGCAATCTGGTCGAACGCTTCTTCAACAAACTCAAGCATTTCCGAGCCGTCGCAACCCGATACGACAAACGTGACGACAACTATCTCGCATCCGTCAAACTCGCCTCAATTCGAATTTGGATGCGCTTTAATGAGTCGATGGCCTAGAGCGACGGACGTTCAAACGCGATCAGTCCGTAGCTCTAGCCCTTTGTTTTGTCGCAACTTTACGCGCAAAACCGATTCCACTTTTGCGCTCGTTGCTCTAGCGCGGCGAAGGATCTATGGCCGCGTCCGTATTATTCCGCCGCCAGGGGGCGGTGGCGGCAAACCCGGGCCGTGTCGGCCGTTGCAATCGTCGCCAGCGCCAAGCCGATGCGGGTACGGACGTCTTCGAAGCCGTCGCCCGGTTCGACCCGTTCCTCGTCGAGATAGAGGGCGCGGCCGACCTCAATCTGTATCGCGTGTACGCCGTCTTGCGGGCGGCCGTAGGTTTCGGTGGCGTAGCCCCCGGCGTAGGGGGCGTTGCGCGCCACCGAAAAGCCTGCGTCGATGAAGGCGCTTTCGAACATATCGACCAGCCCGGGCGCAGCCGACGCGCCGAAGCGGTCGCCCAGCACGATGTCGGCGGGGTGCCGTCCCGGCATGGAATGGCAATCGACCAGGATGGCAAGGCCGTTGCGGTTTTTGGCCTGGGCGATCAGTCCGGCCAGCGCCGCGTGATAGGGGGTATGGACGCGTTCGAGCCGGAATGCCGCTTCCGCCGCCGGCAGTTCGCGGCGGTAGATTTCGGCGCCCTCGCGGATGATGCGGGCGATGACGCCGAAGCCCACCGCGGCTTTCCCCATTCGTTCGGCCGTACCGACGGGGCCGTCGAACATCGCCGGGTCGAGGTCTTCGGGCGAGCGGTTGACGTCGACATAGGCCCGGGCGAACCGGGCGATCAGAACCGGCGCAAAACCGGCGGCTCCGGCGAATAATCGATCCGCGTAGGCATCCTCGGAGCGGCGCAACAGCGGCGGCCTGAGGCGGGTCCGGGTAAGCAGCGAGGCGGGGTAAATCCGTCCGGCATGCGGGCAGGCGAAGACGAAAGCCGAACCTTCCCCCGCCGGACGCTCGATCCGCCAGGTCGCCTCGGTCGCCTCGGTCTCATCGTCCATGATCCATTCCGGCTGCGGCCGCGGGGCATTGGATACCAGCTCCGACGATTTGTCTACGCGATCCCCCAAAAACGCCATTTACGAACCGGCGGTTATACGGGTAAGTTCGGGACAGGGGAGTTCCCAATGGCGCGAATATTGTTGGTCGAAGATGATGAATCGCTGCGCAGATTCCTGGCACAGGCGCTGATGCGCGCCGGTCATGAAGTCACCGATTACGGCGATGGCGATGCGGCACACGACTGTGTCCAAAGTTTCCGGTTCGATCTGCTGCTCACCGACATCGTCATGCCCGGGATGGACGGCATCGAATTGGCCAAGCGCGCCGCCGAAATCGACCCCAACCTCCGGATCATGTTCATTACCGGTTTTGCCGCGGTGGCGCTGCATCCCGCCGCCGGCGCCCCCAAACAGGCCAAAGTGCTGTCCAAGCCCTTCCATCTTCGCGAAATCGTCGCCGAGGTGGAGCGGATGATGGCGGCCTGATCCGCTCTTGCCATCCGTGCGTGCCTGAGGCTATAGAAGCCACCCCGCCGGCCCGATGGGCCGGAAAAGGATAGGGCGCGTAGCTCAGCGGGAGAGCACTACCTTGACATGGTAGGGGTCACAGGTTCGATCCCTGTCGCGCCCACCACCTATCTTTTTGAAAAATAGGTGGTTTTTGTATTGGCCGAGCGTGATGCCCGGAGATCCTCCAGAAAATCGGAATCGTATAGGAAACGACTGGCGTCATTTCGGCATCGATCTCATCCTGCCCAAGGGCAAGACGGGCGAGGTCTACAATATGCGCCGAAGCGCGACTTCGCCGAAGCTTTGCACGAAGCCGTTGGCAGGTATCTGGCCAACGATCGGTGGTGGCGCGTGGTCCGTTCAGAACTATTCGGGTAGAAAATAACGCAAAGGCCCGGGTTGCCCCGGGCCTTTGGTATTTTTTCCAAGACGGACAGACAGCCGGACTTAGTAGTCCATGCCGCCCATGCCGCCCATGCCGCCGCCGGGCATCGCCGGTGCGGATTCTTTCTTGGGCGCATCGGCGATCATCGCCTCGGTGGTGATCAACAGGGCCGCGACCGAGGCCGCGTTCTGAATCGCCACGCGCACGACCTTGGTCGGGTCGACGATGCCGGCTTCGATCAGATCGACGTACTCTTCGCTCTGCGCGTTGTAGCCGTAGGTGGCCGACTTCTGCTTCAGAAGATCGCCGACCACGATCGACGCTTCGACGCCGGCATTGTCGACGATCTGGCGGATCGGCGACTGGATCGCCTTGCGCACGATGCCGATGCCGACGTTCTGGTCGTCGTTGTCGCCGACCAGATCCTTCAGCGCCTTGGTGGCATATAAAAGGGCCACGCCGCCGCCGGGAACGATGCCTTCCTCGACCGCTGCCTTGGTGGCGTTGAGCGCGTCGTCGACGCGATCCTTCTTTTCCTTCACTTCCACTTCGGTGGCGCCGCCGACGCGGATCACCGCAACGCCGCCGGCCAGTTTGGCCAGACGTTCCTGCAGCTTCTCCTTGTCGTAGTCGGAGGTGGTCTCTTCGACCTGGGTCTTGATCTGGGCGACGCGAGCGGTGATGTCGGCCTTCTTGCCGGCGCCGTCGATGATGGTGGTGTCGTCCTTGGTGATCTTCACGCGCTTGGCGGTGCCCAGCATGTTCAGCTTGACGTTTTCGAGCTTGATGCCGAGGTCTTCGGAGATGACCTGACCGCCGGTAACGATGGCGATGTCTTCCAGCATGGCCTTGCGGCGATCGCCGAAGCCCGGCGCCTTGACTGCCGCAACCTTCAGGCCGCCGCGCAGCTTGTTGACCACCAAGGTGGCCAGCGCTTCGCCTTCGATTTCCTCGGCAATGATGAGCAGCGGACGGCCGCCCTGCACCACGGCTTCGAGGATCGGCAGCATCGGCTGCAGGCTGGTCAGCTTCTTCTCGTGAATGAGGATATAGGGATCCTCAAGCTCGGCGACCATCTTGTCGGCGTTGGTGATGAAATAGGGGCTGATGTAGCCGCGGTCGAACTGCATGCCTTCGACGACTTCGAGCTCGGTTTCCTGGCTCTTGGCTTCTTCGACGGTGATCACGCCTTCGTTGCCGACCTTGGCCATCGCATCGGCGATCATCTTGCCGACGGTGGTGTCGCCGTTGGCGGAAATGGTGCCGACCTGGGCGATTTCGTCGTTCGACTTGACCTTCTTCGAGCGCTTCTGCAGATCGGCGACGACGGCTTCCACCGCCTTGTTGATGCCGCGCTTGAGGTCCATCGGGTTCATGCCGGCAGCCACCGACTTGGCACCCTCGCGCACGATGGCGCGGGCGAGCACGGTCGCGGTGGTGGTGCCGTCGCCGGCGATGTCGTTGGTCTTGGAGGCGACTTCGCGCACCATCTGGGCGCCCATGTTCTCGAACTTGTCCGACAGTTCGACTTCCTTGGCGACGGTGACGCCGTCCTTGGTGGTGCGGGGAGCGCCGAAGCTCTTATCGATCACCACGTTGCGGCCCTTAGGCCCGAGGGTGACCTGCACCGCATCGGCCAGAATGTCGACGCCGCGCAGCATCTTTTCGCGCGCATCGGCGCCGAATTTTACGTCTTTAGCAGCCATAATTGTGTTGCTCCTGAATAGCGTTAGCCGTTGGGCTTATTTCTTCGCGGGCTTCTTCTCGATGATGCCCATGACGTCGGATTCCTTCATGATCAGGAGATCCTCGCCGTCGATCTTGACCTCGGTGCCCGACCATTTGCCGAACAGCACCCGGTCGCCGGCCTTCACTTCGGGGACGACGCGTTTGCCGTTATCGTCCAGCGCGCCGGGGCCGACGGAGATCACTTCGCCTTCCTGCGGCTTTTCCTGTACGGTATCGGGGATAATGATGCCGCCGGGGGTCTTTTGATCCTCCTTGACGCGGCGGACGACCACGCGGTCGCCGAGCGGACGGAAATTCATGCGATTTCTCCTAACATATTGAAATTTACAAGTTTTCCACACATGGCAGCACTCGCGGTATGCGAGTGCTAAACTCGTAATCGGGCATATAGGCAGGCATCCTCATGCCGTCAAGGGCGAGGAGGCGAAAAAACGGCCGATTTCAGCCGATTCCGAGGAAATGCGCGACGGCCCGGGCGGCTTTGACCGTATGTCGTTTACCCAGACTGGGAGCGGACAATTTCCGTACGCCGGAAAGCCGCAGCGACAGCGCGTAAAAGGAAAAACCCAGGCGCTGCGTGCGCTTGGTTACGACCTCGACGATTTCTGCCAGCGGCACGCTCTGGCGCGTGTCGGGAATGAAAAGAAGGGTGTGCCGAACCAAACAAAGACCGTTAGTGCGATCGAAATCGAAATAGGTTGTACTCAAATCCAAGCCGAACAGCAGAAATCGCAGCCGATCGGTCGTATTCTCCAGACACCACATTCCATAACCCCATGAGGTTGTTTGTTCCGCCCGGACCCGTTTCAAGAGTATATACTTACCGTTACAACAACATTACAGCGTGATCTTGCCGTTCGTCACGACTTAAGCTTGTTAAATCTAGAGTATATGCGCAAAAGCATGCTCGCCTTTGCGCGGAAAGTTGCGACAAAACAAAGAGCTGGCGCCCCGCTTCCGAAATTCGTTATGCATGGTATCGACCTCTTTCGAATTCCGGAATCGACAGGTCTCTGCCGCCAATTCCGGCCATATAGAACCGGAATTGGCGGTAGTTAATACATTTTCAATTTTCGTTATGAGTTTTGTGACGATTTTTTGACAACCATACATGGCGACTGTGGATTGTCGCGTGGAGACCGCAGGCATGTCGATTCTCGTTGACCGAAGGAATTCCCGTCGTCACTCCTCGTTGCGATGCGCGTGTGCCGCGGCGGCTCTGCTGGTTGCGTCGCCGATGGGGTGGGCCGCCGAGCCGTCGGCGACCGATGCCCATCAACCTGGCGTGACGATCGGTTTGCCTGCGGGCACCGCGCCGCCGACCGGTTTGTTCCTAAGCGCCACGCCGTCTTTTTACGATGCCGACATGGTCGACGGTGCTGGGCGTGCGAACGGCACCCATACCAAGACCGCTTCGCTGACGGCGACGCTGATCTGGTCGACGGGATGGGAAGTGCTCGGCGGCCGGCATTACCTGGTTGTCAACCAGCCCATCGTGAATGTGGACGTTCGTAGCCTTCAAGTATCGCAGGACAACACGGGTCTGTCCGGTCTTTATGTTGCTCCGTTCGGCGTTTCCTGGACGTTGGCGCCCGGCATTTTCGCCTCTGCCGGCGCGGGCGTTTATCTGCCTACGGGAACCGGAGGGGTCGGCAACCATTTTGCGACCTTCGAACCGCAGCTTGGCTTCGGCTATCTGAGAGACGGCTGGAACCTGTCGCTCAACGCGTTTTACGACATCAATTCCAAAAGCGACAAGACGCACTACCTGACCGGAGATCGCTTCTATGCCGATATTACGGCGACGAAGAAATTCGGTCATTGGGAGATCGGGCCGGTCGGCTATGTCGTCGCTCAGACCACCGGCGACGATACCGACGGGATGGCGTACGGTCCCTTCCGGCCAACCTTCGGTAAGGTGCGGCGGTTGGCACTCGGCGGTCTGATCGGCTACGATTTCGGTCAGTTGGCGATCAGAGGATACGTCACCAACGAGGTCTACGCCCGCAACGGGGCGAGCGGCCTGCGCGGTTGGCTCGGCATCGGCATTCCCTTATGGATGGATGCCGCGGCCGGCCCGTAAGGCGGTACCGTTCGGCGAGACGTTTTATGCCGCCCTTTCCGCAGCCGCAACGCGGGTCGCGGGAAATTCGCCCCATACCTTCGTACCCTTGCCGGCTGTGCTTTCGATGCGGAATGCTGCATCGTGCAGTTCGATCAGCGCCTTGGCGATCGGCAGGCCCAGACCGGTGCCTTTGCCTTCGACGGTGGTCATCTGGGAGACCTGTCCGTAAGGCTCCAGCGCCTTGCGCAAGCCCTCATCGTCCATGCCGATGCCGTGGTCCTGTACGCCCAGAGCGATACCGCCCGTTGCCGTCGGATGGGCGAAGATCGTTACGGTGGCGCCGCGCGGCGAGTATTTGACGGCATTGGAGAGGAAGTTGACCAATATCTGACCGGCGGCGCGCCGGTCGGCGATCAAATGTGCGCCCGGTACAATGTCTTCGTCGACGAAAACGTCGGCGGCTTCCGACTGTGGCCGGACCATGATTTGAACGTCGCGCGACAAATCGGCGATTTCTATCCGTTCGTCCTTCAGCTCCTTCTTGCCGGCCTCGATCTTGGACAAATCGAGCAAATCGTTGATCAGTGCCAGAAGATGGACGCCGCTGGAATGAATGTCGCCGATATATTCGGAATATTTCGGCGGCGAAATCGGACCGGCGACTTCCTGGCCGATCAAATCGGAAAACCCGATGATAGCGTTCAAGGGCGTGCGCAGTTCGTGGCTCATGCTGGCGAGGAAGGCGCTTTTCGCCCGGTTGGCGGCCAGTGCCGCATCGCGCGCCGCCGCCAGTTCGGCGGCCAAGGTTTCGATGGTCAGTCGGCGGTTGAGGGATTCGCGGAACGTCCTGTAGTGGCGGAGCGTCATCAGCATCAAGAGGACGCAGAACAGAACCTGCACCACCGGCAAAAACGTATCCAACGGGCTGCCGGTCCGCATAAAATGAGTGGCGATGACGGGCGTGAAAATGGCAATCGCCGGCAGCGACAGGAAGATGCAAGGTCCGTAAAGCTGCACGGCCGCAATCAGACAGGCCAGCAGGAAGATCACCAAAAACGCGTTGTTGGCGGGATCTCCGGCAATCCAGCACATCGGCACATAGGCCGCCCAGACCACATGCATCGGGATCATGATCGCCTGCGCCTTGATCAGGAATTCGCCGGCTTGATCGGGCCGATAGTCGGCGGTGAAGACACGGCGGCGCAAGGGCTGGGTCGCAATCGGATAGCAGGCAATAAATACCGCCCACGCCGCGGCGTAAGGCAACGATATCCATTGCAGGGCGAAGGCGCCGAAGAACAGGCCGATCAACAGCGTCGCGAACGGCTTCACGTTGGTATGAACGGATTTGGTCAGATCGATACGCAAACGCGCATCGTCCGCCGAATGCGGTTGCAGCACACCGAACAAAAATCTCTGTACGCCGACCAGCAAGATCGTCTCTCCCTTGGGCAGTATCGGGACCAAGCGTAAAATTTGCCTTTCATTTTCCGGCGTTCGTCGCCTCGGCAATTAAGAAATGGCTAATGCCCATAAAAAGCTGCACCGTAAGGTAGTTCTGACAATATCGTTCATGTGCGGTTCAGCCGCCGGAAGGCAGATTCCAATCCGACATTTGATTTGGCGAAAAGGAGTGGAGCCATGAAAAACGTCGCCAAGCTTGCTTTGGGAGCGCTGTTGATGATGGGTACGGCGACCGCGGTAACGGCACCGGCCTCCGCCGGGGTCGGCTTCGGCGTGTCGTTCGGCTGGGACGGGCCCGGCTACGTGCCGTTCGGCGATCCGTGCGCCTATTACGATTACTACGACGCGCCGCCGCCGTGGGGCTTGCCGCCGGATTATTGCGAATATCCGGTTTATTTCGGTCCGGTTTATTGGGGCGATATGTGGTATCGCGGGCCGATCTACTATCGTTGGAACAACGGTTATCGCCTCTACTGGATCAATGGCGGCTGGCGCCGGGACCAATGGCGCGGCGGGGCCATGCCGTCGGTGCGCTGGGACGATCGCGGCGGGTTCCGCGGCGGGGTCGGTCGCGGCGGCCGTGAGGGTGGCCAGGGTTGGTCGGGGCCGCGCGGCGGACATTACGGATCGGGTTCCGGTTTCGGCGGGGGGCACAATGGCTACGGTGCGGGACCGGGCGGGTCCGGCAATCGTGGCGGTGGCCAAGGCTTCAGCGGTGGTTCCGGCGGTCCCGGTGCAGGGCCGGGCGGATATGGTAGTCGTGGCGGTGGCCAAGGCTTCAGCGGCGGTTCCGGCGGTCCCGGTGCAGGGCCGGGCGGTCGTAGCGGTGGTCCGGGATTCACCGGCGGTTCCGGTGGCGGTGGTCACGGCGGCGGTGGTCACGGCGGCGGCGGCCACGGCGGTGGCGGTCCTGGTGGCGGGCGTCCGTGAGGCGGTCCCGTCATATTGCCGACGATATGCACATGGTTTGCTGTTGCTTCCGCTCGCCGCGGGATGGCGCAACTGGTACTGTCGCCATGCACTTTGGAGCGCCGTGACTTCAGACGGAATTGACGCACCGCCTAGTTCTTTTGTTTTGTCGCAACGTTCCGCGCAAAAGCGAACGCACTTCTGCGCACGTAGCTCTGGCGTTGTTTACGAGTAATCCGATGAATGTGCCGACTCGGTTGTCGGCAAAAAAGGGATGTTTAAAATGAAAGGTCTAGCAAAGGTAACGATAGCCGTCGCCGCGTTGGCAGGCACGGCAATCTTTGGGGGAGCTTCTGCAAATGCGCAGGGCTTTGCCGTCGGCGTAGGCCCGGGCGGAATCAATTTTTCCTATTCCTCCGGCGGATATTGCGATGATTACGGTTGTCCCAATGCCTTCTGGGACATGCCGGTATACTATTGCCCGGTTTTCTATCGCGGCGACTGGTTCCGGGGGCCGGTGTACTATCGTCAAACCCAACGCGGTCCGCAGTTCTGGGTCCGCGGCGGCTGGCGTTACGATCAATGGCGCGGTCCGCGGCCGCCTTGGGCTTGCTCCGACCGCTTTGGTCCGGCGAGGGGCTTCGATTTCTACGATCACGATCGTCGTTTCCGGATGCGCGACGAATGGCGTCGGCAGGGACGGCGCGATCATGGTGGACCGAATGGGCCAAACTATAATGGTCCCGGCGATGACGGCCCTGGCGGTCCCGGTTTCGGCCCGGATAGAAGCGGCCCCGGAGGGCACGACATCGACAGGCACCAACCCGGTCTGAACCTGCCGTTCGGTATCGGCAAGCACAACAAACACGGCAACTCCGGCGCGGATAACGGCCCAGGCGCCGGCGGCCAAGGTGCGCCTTCCGGTCAGAATACGCCGAATAATCAGTCCAATCGGGGCGCGAGCAGCGGTCCTAGCCAGGGCGGCCGAGGCGCTGCCTTTGGACAGAATAAGCCGAACAATCAGGCTAATCCCGGCGCTAGCAACGGTCCCGCCGGCCAGGGCGGTGGCGCTGCCGCCGGCAATAAGCCCAACAAGCCAGACAAGGGCGAAAAACGCGATAAAGGCGACCACGGGCCGGACCACGGGTCCAATCCATAAGCCGTTGAAGACGGTATAATGCAAAGCCCGGCGCACGGTAGCGCCGGGCTTTTTTTTGTCGTCCGCCGAATTCTTTTGAAAACTTATACCAAGCTGCATGGGAAAGACCCCATGCAGCTTTATGGCGTTCAAACGCCACGCGGGCTTCTTCGCGCCATATGGCGCTTACGGCCGTTTGGCCGCTCGG
>WSSedL1CaDRAFT_10001021_pt1 | contig 17758 bp, 22 predicted proteins | sample WetSurSL1Cattail_FD_9464 | JGI IMG/M metagenome (IMG submission 9464)
GAGTGAAAGTCTGAGAAGCGGCGGGTATCGCTTGAGATTTTTGAGATAATAATGACAGCAAAAATAACCGCTCCGAGCCATTATGCCTTGCGCTGACAGGAAAAGCGCAAGACGATGGGCATCGATCTTCGGTGTATAAAAACTCGTTATCGTGCTCGGCTCCGCATTCAATAGTTCGACATTCGGATTGCTTTTCAAACTCTCAAAAACGAGAGTGGACAACTGTTCCTGATGCTGTTCCGACGTTCTATTCTCCGGACGAAACGACTTCTGCCATTCAAGAGCCGCTTTCAAACCTATGATACCGGAAAAATTCTGGAGTCCCGGTTCCAACCGTGCGAATGCTTCGGTACCATCCGGAATAAGAGTAAAGTTATCGCGATCAACATCTTGCACGGTACCCCCGCCTAAGAATCCAAACGTGAGCGAATCGACAAGATGACGATGCACGATCATCATACCAAGGCTCGGACCATACATCTTATGAGCTGAAGTAAAAATACCATCAGCCTTGATTCCCTTAAAGGTATACGTTCCATGGGCAAATGCCTGAGCTGCATCAATAAGGACAATACCGGAACGCTGATGGGCATCTTTGACGATATCGGCTATGTTCTTAAGCTGCCGACCATCAATATTAGATACGGCATTCAGCATGATGACAGCATTTTCAAAATCTTTCGGGTCATACACGAGTGTCCCATCCGCTTCACGTGCCAATACTTTCCGTTCAATACCAAGTCTCTCCGCTAAAGCGATGCTAGTCAAAAAGACCGAATTATGCTCGATCTCCGATGTAACGACTCTCTGGAATCTTCCAGACGGAAGCTGACTCGCTATCAGATTGATGCCGTATGTCGTATTCAATGTAAAAGCGCAGGTATATTCCTTGCTGGAAAGCCCTACCGCATCAAGCATCAACTGACGCGTCTCTTCCACTGCCGCATCAACCCGTTGACCCCAAGCGTATTTCACCCGACCCGCGCAAGCATTATATTCGCGAAAATAACCATCTTGAGCTTCGATAACAGGAATCGGCCGAAGTGTCTGGCATGCCGAATCGAAATAAAACGATTGGGGATCAAGATAAGAGAAATCCATCATTTCCAATATTATCAGCGTATCTTCAAAGTTCTTCCATTATACGTCAAAACCGCTCAATAGCAAAAAGCCTCTTCCATGGGGAAAAGGCTTTCTATTCTGCTAACTCTCAATCAATACTGGACGTACTTGATGATATTCGCCCGACTCTTGATATCCTCCACCCACTGCTGCGCCGCCGTACTCAACTTCTGCGATTTCAATTGCTCACGGACGCTGTCTTTCAAGCTCTCTGTCGCATCGCCCTTAGCCGGCATCAGTTTGTTCTCCTTGAGATACTGTGTGATTTCATCATCGCTTACAGCGATCTTATCCGCCAGAATCTGCTCCAACTCCTTGCTCAAGACAATCTGCTCCCGAAGCTCATCAATCGTCATGCCTTGTTGTGCTAAAGCGGATTCCAAATCAACGCCTTGCCCTGAAATCTGATCACGAATCTTCTGGATCTGCGCTTCAATATCATCCCCCGAAACCGATACGCCGAGCTTTGCAGCCTCATCAGCGATAAGCTTCTTCGTGATAATCGAATCAAGCACGTTTTTTCCATTCTGTTTTTCAAGCTCTTCGATAACGCTCAACCGACTGATCGTTGTCCCGTTCACCGTCGCTGCAATAAACCATCCTCGTTTCGCATAAACAACATACGCGGCCGCGGCCGCGATAATGACAATACATGCCGCGATAACAAGCGCTCTCGGACTCAAACGTTCATAAAACTTCTTCACCTTCTCAAACTTGTTTGTTCTCTTATCCTCTAAGGGCACTGCATCAACAACTTTCTTTTCTTCTTCCATAAAATATATACCATCAACTTATTCCGCTTTCAGTATACCACGTTATAAGCCGCATGTCTCTATTCGTTTCTCAGATTGTCTGGAATCTGTCTCCGTATCAACGAACGATTCTAGCCGATTGAATTTCGCTTGCCATTCTTCCGGATTGCCATAATCAGCGAAATCCTTATACCAACGATGACTCATTCCTGGCCTTTGCGACGCTTTGACAGGGCACCAGTATCGCTCTGTGCGAGCGCCTATCTCTGTCGCATATGCGAATAAACCATTCACATAGCTGCAATAAAGGCAATTCGCTTTCTGAATGATATTCAAATAATCGAGAAAGCGCCTATCATAAATGAAATACTCCTCACGACGGACACGCGGAATGCGATATAACGGCAATGCGATCAGATTATAAACAGTCAAGAATATATCCAACATGACTGCCGGAATAATCATCGCGTATATGAATGGCATCGAGAGCACATGTCTGACACGCGTCGGAACAGCATAACGCCACGCCGGTATCCGCCACTGCCGATTCTTTAGCCGCGTTTTTTCCAAAAATACAACTGTCCGCTCTTTGAGAGAAAAACCGTATTTTTCAGCTAATCGTTGATATTCGGAACGCAATTCAGCATTGAGTCCATCCATTTTTATAAGCAATTCCCGTATCTTCGATTCCATATTTCTCACATTATCCTATTTCTTCAATGGTACCATAAAAAAATAAGAGAAGAAAAACGCCCCTTCCGAAGAAGAGGCACTAACACTCACGCATGCCATGAGCCATGGATGATATTGATGATCATGCGCTGGCCATTCTCAAAAATAACGCAATGCGAGTTCGTCCAGGCTGTCGACGGTGTCGTGACATAATGCTGTTGCAAAAGCGTCGACACGCCGACGCGCCATATCGGGCCATAAATTGAAGCGCTATGGTTATGCCCCAAAACGATACGAGCATTGAACCCGAGGAATTCCATCATTCCTCGCGTTGGCTGTCCGCGCATACCGACGTCGCCGTGCATCATCAGAATACGTTTTCGATATGCCGTTTTCTTCTGCGGGAACACGATGGCATCTTGACGCGTATAAAATCGAACGCGCCCTAACTCCTTGCGAGAAAGCATCCTTGCAATTTCCGCATTTACGGGATCATACTGTTTCATCTTCCGCACATCGCGCGTCGATTGCAGCGCCTCAACCCAATGTCCATACATCTTTGCAGCCATCGGAGCATTCACATCATCCTGCGACCATTTCCCTCCCTTAACGTATCGGCTGACAAATTCCGGATGATTTGACGGAATAAGATGGAATATCGTCGATGGAGCATGCTTCATAAACCACCGAAGTTCGCCGCATGCCTGCTTCATTTCATGCTTGAGCGAACTCAAACCATGTTCCTGTTTGAATGCCCGGAACGGTATATTCGGATCTTTTCCCATCGGATGGTCATACGGATTGACGGACATACCATCTACGAAATCATGCAAACAGACATGGCTCGGACGCAACGTATTCAATATGCTCTGCTTCGAAGATACTGTCGCTCTGCGCACCTCGGCAGCCGTAAGTCCCGTATGCCAATCTCCCAGCACCATCGCTTCCACTGCCCCTGACACAGGCACGACGCCTTGCGGAGAACATCTGACGACTCCTGTTTCGCCGTACGGATCAATGTCATAAAAGATTCCCGATTTCCCCATCACCAATTGGCGGAAATGAAAAACCTTTCTGTTATCAGAAAACTCCACGACTACTGCGCCATACGTATGCATCGCTGCCGCTATCTCGCCCGTCCTATCTTGCTGCCCGAGCGAATCGCGCCGATAATCCGGCACTGTCACAGCTCCGCATGTCATGACGGCTTTCGCTTGCCGTGAACCGGCGTTGCCTCCGATACGCGGGAGATGCTCAAGCTCGAATCTTGGCGCAGCAAAAACTTGCGATATATCTCCGCCGATTCGACACACCTGACTCGTCAGATAACGAGCCAGCGTCGGGCGCATACGGAACATGTTCAGATTGAGATCGGGAGCTAACCGAAGACTTTCATACAGAATATGCCCTTTCAATCTCGGGTCGAATTTCCCTATCGGAATGCCATTACTATCGATCTGCACCGGCCCGTATTTGATTGGCATAACAACAATCGGATATCCGGTCCATTCCGAATAACGTTCAAGCGATTTCCAAACCGGGAGCATGAGTTCACCATCGAACTGCGCCGACGTCACGATACATCCCGCCGACTGGCACAGCTGTTCACGATCAATAGCGAAGTGTCGCAGTTCCATTTCAGCTTCATCGCTCAGATGAATGATTTTGCCCGTCCTACTGTCCCGATGAATGAGCCGGCGAATGCCTGATTGTGACAATTTCGAAAATCGTTCAGCTTCGCAACGGAAGCGTTCAGCTTGCTTGGCAATCATCCGATACGACATACCCGCAAACCCCGATGACACAGCCGATTTTGTTGTACGGCGTCCATCATTCCATAAAGTTGCAAACGCGGCATATTCCGCCGCCCACGTAGAAGGAATCTCGGACGATTCCTTATTGTCGCGTTTCGATACCATCACAGTCTCTCCTCGTATCAACGTTTCTGCTGAACATCATCGATGAATTTATCTTTGCATACCTCATGGAATCTGACAGGTATTCCATTCACAACAAGTATCGATTCATGATCCATTCCATCATGATCCATCTCAAGAAACAAGCACTGACAATACGGGCAACGCTCCTGACGATCCAAGACCAAGAAATCCATCTCCTTCTCCTTCGAAGCTCCTCGAGCACACGATTTGCTTCACTTTGTTAATTAACTAGCTTCAATATATAGGAAAAATAGGCACGCAGTCAAGCGAAAAATATTTACCGATGATGCGAGTCATGATATGCTGTCGATACCATCAAACTTATCGCTATGCCAGCATCATTATCCCGCTTCCCAGCCACAAAAATAGCTTTGCTCCAAACCAAATTCAATCGTCTTTTGCGCGACCGGATACGTTCTCTCTTGGCGCCATTCCACCTCAACATCACGCAATGGATAGTGCTCGGTTTCCTTAAACACAAGAAATCGCCTGTGAGCCCGAATCTTATCGCAAAAAATCTCGGGGTGCGAATGCCATACGTCACAGTCACGATCAACATGCTTGAACAGCAACGTCTCGTGAATATCAGCGATAACCCGGCAGATCAGCGCAGCCAGCTCATCATGATCACTCGCGCCGGGCTTGGACTTCTCGACACTGTGGATGCTCGCTTTACCAAAGAAATGCCCTCTTTCTTCCAGACGCCAATCTCAAAAACCGACCTCGCCGCTTATCTCAAAGTCATCGAAGCTGCCATTCGCGGTCTCGACTCGAAAAACGATCAAGTTTGATAGATCGGATCATCAGATATTTTCCTTCAGATACGGCTGCAGATCAGACCAGCTGATTCCGATACTCACGGCGCCAGCGGCTCCGATCGTGATGTCTCCTTTGCCAAAAAAGAACTCCAATCCATCATCGGTTACCACGAAATTCTGCAGATTCGATCCGTAAAAAAATCCGTCACAGCCGCATTTCTTGTGATCAAGTGTCACACCATCCGTACCAAGATACGCAAGACCAAGGCCGGTGCGCACCATATCAAGGTCAGGAAATTGCTCCGGATTCTTCTGCGCTTGGGCGAGCAGAAGTTCAGAAAGCGAAATATCGTTCGGCACCGAAGCACTATTCTGGCCGATAGGCCGTGAACCCGCTATATCGAGCAATGACTCGAGGTCAACCTTTCCATTCTTATCAAACGTAAACGATTGCACGATTTCCCGGCCATTCGCACCTCCCGTGTATTCACCGATGATGAAGAGATACGACACCGTATCGCGCACGTTCGATACAAAACGCTGATAGGAGATATCGAGCGTATAGGTCATTTTCGAGCGATCCGGAAAATCTTTTTCAATCTTCTTCTCCGTCTCATATGCCTCCCCTCCGTCTTTCCATGATTCTTCCCTCTGCGCGATCTGATCCTTTACGAAACTTTCCATTATTCCGTCTCGATCAAGCGACTCCGTCGGATACTTCGCAGATATATCATAGAAATCCGTTGCCGATACGATTGATTTCTCTTTCGGCACCACAATCGCTGGTTGCTGCTGTTCAGTATCGTGAACAGTATTTCTCGCTATTGATTCCGTTTTTAATATCCGTATATAAGCTAAAATAGCACTCGTCACTATCAAAAAAATCACTCCTCCGACATAAAATGTTCGCTTATTTACATACATACTGATTTTGTTCCCTAAAAATATACTTTCAGTATAACAACTCTCCTCCAAAGAAAAAACCGCTCTCATTGTAGCGGTTTAAAATAATCCGGCCTAGACCAGATGAGCCCAGCGTCCGAGCATGTGACGAGAAAAGATATCACCACTTCCAGCGCCTTCCACGCGTCATCGAACGATATTCAGTTGCGACATGAAAAACAGCACGCTCAACACTTCCATCCCTACGAATGATATTCGCAACAGCCACATAGGGACTTCTGGGAAAGGCACTCCCACGGGTCGGGGAAAGCCCGATGGACTTAACGGTGTGATTAAGGCGGCCGAAATCGCTTTCCAGGTCGACTAGGCGACGCTTCAATTCACCGAACTCACTCTTGAATTCACCGAACTCACTTTTGAATTCACCGAACTCACTCTGCAATTCACCAAACTTCTTACCGAGCTTCGCAAGTTCTTTACTATTCTCTTCGAACTTTGCGTCGAGCTTCGCATCAAACAACGACGCAATGTTGTCAAGGTCACTCTGGTTCAGAGGCATGATTCACTCCTCAGCAACCCGCACTCCCAGAGTGCGGTTGCACTTCTGGTATTTAAGCTGCTGTAAAGCGGGAAACCGACCCCACCCTCAACAACACTGATGTATTCGAACCCCAACTGGATTTCAGCCGGCAATACATTTATTTTCAACATACACCATACTTTATATTTATGCAAACAACATATTCTGTTATGTGCGGCATTTCGGAATTTTGTGCTGCACGATTTTTTGGGTTGGATGACCGCCGAAACGCTCATCCGTTTTAATGAGCGTTGCGCTTCAAGGAACAACATCGACCGCGGTGGGTTACGTTGTAGCTCTTAACGGCGTCCACGTCGGAAAACTTGACCGAATACGAACCCTGCAGCATGGCCCCATGCGGCTCACGCACGTGGACATGACAATGCCTACCAAAGCGGTAGGCATTGTCCGCGCTATACGCGCGTCCAGCGTGACAGAGGGACACGAGAGAGGCCTGCAAAGCCTGGTCCATGTGCTTGCTGGAACCATACCGGCCGCGGTCACCTACCACCAACAGCCGTTTCGGTTTCAGCTCAAAGTTATTTAGGGCGCGATTTTGCGCTAAAAATTTGAGCAACGCAACTACTTCTTTGCCGGTTAAATTGCCTTCTAACTTGCTGATATTCTGCGGTGTTTTGAGTGTCGCGTGGCACGCCACCACCTCACAAAAATGCCTACCGCGTACGCGATAGGCATGCCCACATGGCATCACACCACCCCTCTCTCAGCCATGCTCACCATCTCTGCCCCCGCTATGACGAAGTGGTCGAGCACCTTCACATCGATGAGATCGAGCGCTTGCTTGAGGTGGAGCGTGATCGATTCATCACTTACCTCCAAAACGCTGAAGGGGTAGAACGGTTCGAACTTTTTGAAACCTTCACTTCTTTCCTTGAACAAGCCATTTCTCGCTTCAAACATGGTGATGCCCGAACGAAACGGATGATTGTCCAAACGTTCGGTTCGAACCTTTTTTTGAAGGACAAAAAACTGCTATTTCAAGCCAAAAAACCGTTCATCGGAGTGTCGGAAAATATGCCTTGTTCTTACAAGCGGAAGAGGAGGGATTCGAACCCTCGGTAGGGTTTCCCCTACGCTTGCTTTCCAAGCAAGTACCTTAAACCACTCGGCCACCCTTCCTAAACCCACAGCTTTTACGCTACAACAAAAATCGAAAGAAGTCCAGCAAGAAACTTATTTTCAACCTAGCATGTTTGCATCGTATCTCCGATTCTTCGCTATCGGATTTCCCTGATACCGACCATCTTCAATGTGTCATGATCCGGGGTTCGGCCATGGAACACGACAGTCTGATCACCAGCTGATAGTTTTCCATCATCTTTAGCGGCTTGTATGAGCCTATCGATAAACGTATCGAGTCGATCATCGCCCTCAAAAAGATAGGGGTCAACACCCCATACAAGCGCAAGCCCATTCCATGTCTCTCGATTATTCGTCGCAACCATGATCTTTCCCTCTGGCCGAAAATGCGCCAGAAGTCGCGCCGTAAAACCACTCACCGAAAGAAGGAGTATCGCTTTGGCACGAAAACTTTGTGACAATTCATACACACTCCGGATCATCGTCGCATACTCGCTACCGAAATTAAGCTCCAATGCCTTATAAAGATCATCGAACGGCGACTCTTCTGTTTTCCGGATGATCTCACTCATCATAGCGACTGTCTCGACCGGATATTTTCCCATAGCCGATTCTTCCGAAAGCATCACCGCATCGGCATGATCGATGACTGCATTCGAAACATCGGAAACTTCGGCTCGTGTCGGACGCGGATTGTCCGTCATGCTTTTCATCATTTGTGTCGCCACGATCACTGGCTTGGCGGCACGCAAACTTTCAGCGATGATACGCTTCTGAAGTATTGCCACCTCACTCGCTGGCATCTCAATGCCTAAATCGCCTCGCGCCACCATGACCGCATCTGTCTCTTCGATAATCGACAAAAGATTTTTGATCGCTTCTTTACGTTCAATCTTCGAAACAATCTGTGGCAATCTCGCAGCATCGCCAACAACCTTGCGCATAGCAGTGCGCGCTGTCCGAATATCCTCAGCCGAACCGACGAAAGAAAGTCCGACAAAATCCACTCCTTCTTCAAGAACGAATTGGAGATCGCTCAAATCCTTTTCCGATAGGATCGGGAGATGAAGTTTTGAATCCGGCAATATGACACCCTTACGATTTTTAATCGTTCCATCATTCCAGGCAGTCGCGATCACGTCCCGCTCATTCTTCTCAATCACCGTCAATTCAATGAGTCCGTCTTCGATAAGAATAGCGTGACCGACTTCAATACCATCAATGATGCCAGCCGCATCAAGAACGATAAGCGGTTCAGCGGGAACACTGGAAGCACCCTCATGACGAGCGATATCGCTTACGCGCACGCGATCACCNTTCTTCACCTCGAAGGTTTCAGCGACTCCGGTGCGAATACGCGGTCCTTGCATNTCCGCTAAGATGCCGATNGGCCGATGAAGCTCGTGTGACAGCTCGCGTACGCGATTGATAATACCGCGATGCCATTCGTGCTCACCGTGCGAAAAATTAAGCCGGACCACGTTTACTCCCGCCTCAACTAATTTCCGAAGCATATCTTTCGATTCCGAAGCCGGACCGATAGTCGCGACGATTTTCGTTTGTTTCATATATATTTCTTTATATCCGATATCATATCCAGTATACTCCCAAACCATATTGAAAAAAAGAAACCGGCTCTTTGGAAATCCAAATCGCCGGCTTACGAATGACGGATGTTACCGCCATTCACCATACACCGTTTCGGAGCAGTTGCGAAAAACACGGCCCCCTTGTTCGAAATATTGGCACCGCGGCGCTTCACGTTGCGCTTCACGATACATCCGTGCTTGTTCTGCACGTTGTTGTTCGTATTGAGCGCGAGCGCGATATTCTTGTTCGCGCCGTTCTTGTCGCTGCTGATTGATGCAGCGATCGTAATCGCCGCGACGAGCATAGCGATCGTAACGATCATGACTGCCACGTGCACGGTCATTGATTTCGGCGACAGCAGCACACGAGGTGCCGTCAACGGCCGCAACGACGACACTCCCGACGATTTGCCCCGCAAGACGACCGAAGTCGTTTGCGTAAACAGGTGCGGCAGCAAAAAAGCCTACCGCCACCACAAACAGCAATACCTTCACAAAAACGTTTTTCATGACCTTCTCCTAGAAAGTAGGTGTAAAAATTGTTAAATCAACTGTTAATATTATACACCTAAAAATATAAAAAGTCAAGTACATATCTCAGAAATACCCATAAAAAAATAGCCATCTCTGGCCATTTTTATGTATCCATTTCTACCTGAAGCCTCTCAATTCTTGTAAAGTTCTTTCACCTGGAAAAGGAAATACCAGCTAATAAGAACGGCGAAAACACCGTATACGATATTCAAAGAAACAATGTCTCCAAGAACACTGACAAGTGTCGCGTAAAAGCCAAGTTTCCAGGAAGCCTTCGTAAGTTTGAATAGTCCCGGCAAAGCATAGAGCTGAATGGCAGTCGATACGAGCAATGTAAGACCAACAGAAAAAATGCGAGCGCCGACGCCATATGTTGATCCTCCAAGCATCGCAAATGGCGTCAATATCGCTGAAAGCCCAAGCATAGCCAGAATGCTCGGTATAGCGAACACAGCCGAAACGACGACAACGTACGGCACAAACTTCACCAAGAACTGCTTAAAGCCGATAGGAAGCGCGGGCGCCTTCTTCACCATATACTGATCAAGCGTCACCTCAAGCTTTGCAAGAGCATTCTTCACGTCTTCCATCATGCTTGTTACAGGCGGTTTTGATGTTTCCTCTTGTGTTGTTTGGTTATTATCTTGAGACATATTTTCGTATCATCATCAGATTACTACTACTCACTCTTCAAAGATACACCCCTCTTCGATTTCTCGCAAAATCTCTTCCGGTACCGGATTACGTTCCGGACTCACTCCGGGGTAACGCCATGCACTGATGATTCGCGCTTGGCTGCTTTGCACTCTATCGGATGACTGCTGATTCATAGTCATATACATCACCCAGATTTCCTGTTTCCATACATCCTTGCCATTCACATGCTTCACAGAAACCGGCTGCATGACAGCGACCGTATCTTTCATGATGCCTTCTTCGCGACGCTGCGGATTCCGGATGACGCTCCGCACTTTTTGCTCCGATAATCCGTATTGACGCATTTTGAACTGCGAATGCAGCGTAAAACGATACGGGCCCGCACTCTTTGACGCCTTCGCTTGACGCTTCGCTTCGAACCGTTCACGGGCTTTCTGAACAAATTCCTGGTATGGTGATGCCATACTGCGATCAGATTTCCATGCCGCGAAGCGCAGCGATACGCTCTTCAATAGGAGGATGTGTCATGAACAATTTTGACACATTTTTTCCTTTGAGCGGATTGGATATATACAGCGATGCAGTAGCACGATTCGCTGCCGCTAACGGCGCTGGATCTCCGGAAATCTTCTCCAATGCCCTCGCAAGCCCTTCTGGATAACGAGTCAGGAGTGCACCAGACGCATCGGCCAAAAACTCCCGCTTTCTGGAAATGGCAAGCTGCATGAGCGTTGCAGCAATAGGCGCCAGAATCGAAAGGACAAGCGCCAAAACAAACAGTATGAGTTGCAATTGGCCATTCTTGTTGTCGCCTTCGCTATCTCTCCCCCCAAACCAGATCCAATTCCGGAACCAATCAGCCAAAAGCGCAATAAACCCGACCAAAATGACGACGACCGTCGACACGAGTGTGTCACGATTGCCGATATGTGAAAGCTCGTGCGCAATGACTCCTTCAAGTTCTGTTTTTTCCAATCGGCTGATGATGCCTGTCGTAAGGCAGATGACGCCATGTTCAGGATCTCGTCCTGTCGCAAAAGCGTTAAGTGCTGCATCTTCCATAATATACACTTTCGGCATCGGCAGTCCGGCCGTAATACACAGATTCTCAACAAGCCGATATATCGCTTTATTCTCTTCAAACGAAAGCTCGTGCGCATTACTCATGGAAAGGACGATCCGATCACTCCACCAATATGAAGCGATACTCATGAGAAGAGAGAACGCTACGGCTCCATACAAGATACCGGTCGAATGCATAGCACCAGCGAATACGTATCCCACTCCGATAACGAACACGAAAAATCCTGTCAGATAAATCCAGGTAAGACGGCTATTGGTATCGTAATTGTTATAAATCGTCGGCATATGGATTCTCTCAACGGCTTATTCCGAGACTTCCTTATTGTAAGGTACGGGAAGAAAAAAGAAAACAGGCGCCGAAATGACGCCCGATATCGACCAAAAACCGATTAGAACTCAACTTTGACAGGAGCTTTCTCCCCTTCTTCCGCCTCAAAGAACTCACGTTTTGCGAATCCGAAAAGTGACGCGATGATATTCGAAGGAAACATGGTAATTTTCGCGTTAAGTTCCATAACATTGCTGTTATAGAATCGGCGAGCTGCTTGGACTTTATTTTCAGTATCCGAAAGCTCCTGTTGCAACTCAAGAAAATTCTGATTAGCTTTAAGGTCAGGGTAGGCTTCGGCGATCGCGAAGATTGATTTGAGTGCTCCGGTAAGCGTATTTTCAGCCTCGCCTTTCTGAACGATACCGGTAGCCGACATCGCCTGGGCACGAGCAGCAGTCACTTTTTCAAAAACGCTCTGTTCATGCGAAGCATACCCTTTCACGGTATTCACGAGATTCGGAATAAGATCATAACGACGCTTCAATTGGACATCAATATCGCTCCAAGCTTCTTCTGTCCGAACCTTGAGACGAACCAATCCATTATAAGAAACGATCGCAAAAAGCGCGACAACAGCAACGACAACGAGCGCAAGTGTCATATGTGAAAATCCATTACTTCTTACTCTCCGTTACGTTTGAAGTATACCATAAAAACCTGTTCGAGGATATACTATATATGTACTTAATCAAACATATAAACAAACACCGCTATGGAACCATTCCAAAATTATCTCGTTTTCCTTATTCCGATCGTTGTCGGCATCCTGACACAAATCATCAAATTCGCATTCTATACCATGCGTCATGGATGGGATCCTGAATATATATTCACGCATGGCCATATGCCGAGCGCTCACACCGCACTGGTTGTTTCGCTTTTAACGACTGTGGGTCACTATGACGGCATCGGTTCGGGAGTCTTCGCCATCTCTGCTGTTCTTGCTTTCATCGTCATTGATGATGCTGTTCGTATCCGCATGCACCTCGGAGATCAAGGCCGCTACCTCAATATGCTTGTCGAGCAACTCCATGAAGTGATCGACGAAGCGAAGTTCCCTCGTCTCAAAGAGCGCGTCGGTCATCGTACGAGCGAAGTAGTGGCAGGAGCTCTTATCGGCTTCATCCTTTCAACGCTTTTTATCGCTTGGCTTTCCTAAGGCGTACTTGACTTTTCTTGAAATCTGAGGTATACTTACAAGATACAATTCTGTTATTTTACAAGAGGAGATAATCGTGACCACAGCCTGTTTCATCCCCAATTTGACCAGTATTGGTCAGGAGTTGTACGAACATATGGGCTTCCGCGTCGTGTATTGCACAGGTTCCTTAAAGTCAGGGACGGGCACGGTTTCGGCTCCACGGACTTTTATCGTCATTATTCCGGTCAACCGGGATTGTTCCGATAAACCTGCCACTGCCGATGACATCTCGTTCGTATCGCACGGCGCGATTACCAACATAACGAAGATATCGGAGGATCCCATAACGTCATCGGTCGTTTCGCGCATTCTGCGAGATCTCATGCGCAGCTATCCGATTGGCACGGCCCTTGCCATCGTCAAAACGTTGCTCCGAACCGGAGAAAAACTGCGTGAGATGCACGAACTCTGCTGAATCAAATAATGGCCATCCAAAATTCTGGATGGCCATTTCTTTTTTATTCGATACTGATTTCAAGATAAACGCTAGAGGTGAGCAAGCTCATCTTCAATGACGCTCCGTTCATTCCACGGAATCCGCGCATCCCCCAGTGCCATCGTCTCTTCGGCGCCTTTGCCGGTGATGAGAACGATATCGCCGATCTCTGCGAGCGTAAGCGCTTTACGGATCGCTTCTCGCCGATCAAAGATACGGAAATAATTCTTGTCTTTTTTCTTCGTGACGCCCCGCTCGATTTCATCGATGATACGTTCCGGATCCTCATGATACGGATCCTCGTTGGTCAGGATCACGATATCAGCATTCGATGAAGCGATCTCGCCGAGCATCGGACGTTTGCCGCGGTCACGCTCTCCGCACGCCCCGAAAACATGGATGATCTTCGATCCCGGGATCTTGAGCGGGAGGATTGATGCATACAGCTTTTCAAACGCATCAGGCGTCACCGCATAATCGATCAAAATATCAGCCCGCATCGGATTTTCCACAAGTTCCATCCGTCCCGGTACGCTTGCTATGCTTGCAAGCGCCGCTTGAGCGGTCGAAAAATCGATATCCAACAAGCGAGCGACACCGAGAGCTGCGAGCGCGTTTTCAATATTGAACAGTCCCGGCAGATGCAGGCGGAATTTCGTTCCGTCGACAGTAAACTCCGTTCCCGAAAAATCAAGTTCGACATGCGAAGCGAAGAGATGTGCCGATGGATCCTTCGTGCTATACCGGATTGCCTCTTTCCCTGGAAGCCGGAAGAATTCCGGTTCCTCCATATCGGCATTGATGACCGCTTTATGCGCGATTTCAAAAAGACGCCGTTTTGCAATCCGATAACTATCCATCGTCTTATGGTAATCAAGATGTTCGCGTGTCACATTAGTCATGACCGCGATCTCATATGGAATCCCCCATACTCGGCCTTGATCGAGCGCGTGCGATGATGTCTCGATGACAGCATATCCACAACCGGCATCTGCTGCCTCACGCAAAAATTTCTGCAGCTTCCATGCTGACGATGTCGTGAACTTCGAGGCATTCGTCCACTTCCGTTCCTTGATCTGGAAATTGATCGTCGAAGCCATCGCTACTTTTTTCCCTGCCTGTTCGAGAATACGTGTAATCATCTGTGTCGTCGTCGTCTTGCCATTTGTCCCTGTCACGCCGATCACTTTCAATCGCTTGGCAGGAAAACCGAAAAAGACGCACGCGATGACCGCCTGCGCGAGATGGTACTGGTTCTTGATGAATTGTGGCAGAAGCCGCGAAATGAATCGTTTCATAACACTTCCTAGTGTATAGATATTTCCAAAAAAAACAAAATCCCCTCCCTGAAACTACACGTAGTTTCAGGGAGAAAGACAAAGCGACCAAAGGCGAAAGAAAAAAGAGCAAGCTTGAAGAAGATCACGTGCGCTTCGTCACCTTCGCCACGTGGCATCATGGCAACGACACTGTCGTTCAGGTACTTGTTGATTCATACATATAAAAAGAGGCTTTCCATAGCCTCTTTTTATACATCCTTTCTCCACTCTCCTCAAAAAAACCTCTTCACTCGCACAAACAGCCCCTTGAGAAAACGCAAGCAGTCATAGAAAAAGTAGACTTTTCGATCAAGGACGATATCATAGCACCCCGGAAAGGTTGCTGGCTCGGTCTCTGGCGAGAATCCCATCTTAAATCTGGTGATGCCGGACCAAGAACCTTGTTTACCGCTCGATGTTTTCACTCCGCCGAAGTCATATCGGGTGCAGCCTCTCATTTTTGCGAACTTGATCTGTTCCCATTGGAGAAGGAATGGTGCCATCGTATCACGATAAAGATCACCAGATCCGCCATGAAGATATATCGCTTCCTCTCCAAAAATGATCAACAGGTTCGCTGCTATTATTCTGCCATCATATTCAGCGACAAAAAGAGAGAGCGTTTCATCTGAAAGTTCTGTAAAGAATTTCTCATAATAACTCCGCGGGTGCGGCACAATATCCTTGCGCTCGGCAGTCGCCATAATGAGCCCGATGAATGCCTCTCGATGATGCTGTTCATGCGTCGCAAAGACCCTCACTCCTTTTTTCTTTGCCAATCGTATGTTATATCGCGTCTTCGGCTTCATCGCTGCAAGCAATGCCTCTTCGCTTTTTGAAATATCGATTACAAATGTCTCCCGCGGCTGCATATCATGCGGTGCCTTTATCATCCGGAAACCTTCGCTCTCAGCTGCGTGACGCATCTCTGCAAGCGCCTTTTCACCTTCCGGTTCAAGCCGTATCCACTTTGCTCCGGATTTTTTCGCTGCCTCTATCGCTTCCGATATTCCATCATATTCTTTCTTTATAGTTCCATTCATCGGCCATCGTGGCGTATACAAATAACGTCCAACAAAAGGCAACACATGCACAAAACCATACGCATCATCCCCGATGCGCACTACCCCGTGCCCGGCCGCTTCCTGCAGCTTTGCCCAAGCTTCTGATTGGAGAAATTCGGTCGTGTTCATTCTTTATTTTCCAAGATTCTTGAGCGCCTGTCTCACGCGAGCTGAAACATCGGTCACATCAGCTGGCACAAGCTTGAGCGCTTCACGCGATTCCGTCACGGAGTAACCGAGCGAAACGAGCGCTTCGATAGCATCCTGTCCGATGAGAGCCGTCGCCTGATCATCGATGCCGATGGCGTCCACTTTGTTTTGCAATTCAATGATGACACGCTCAGCCGTCTTTTTACCGACACCAGAAACACGTGTTAAGATAGACGGATCCTTGTTAACGATCGCCGTGCGGATAGTCTTCGGATCAGCGATCGAAAGAATCGAAAGCGCTACTTTCGGACCGATGCCGGAAATAGAAATGAGCAATTCAAACATAGAAAGCTCCTCTTCGGAAAGAAAACCGAATAACGCGAGCTGATCTTCACGTACATGCGTATGGATATGAAGTGAGACATCGCCAAGGCCAGCGATCTTACCTAACGTATACGTAGAAACAGCGACTAAATAACCGATACCGCTCACCATAATAATGACAGCGTTCCCTCGGATTCCAGCTATCTTTCCTTCCAATCTAGCGATCATATGCGTCCATACATTACGATTCGAAACCGATACGTCAAAAAACCATTCACTCCCATTTCCCGTATTGTAACACGCTCATTCATCTCTACGAAAGACTGCTTATGGCTTGCCAAAAGCGTGTCATTCTGATATAAAGGAAAAGTCTCAATGTACCGTTCTCTCTCAATAATCCAAGCAGAAAGCCAAAGGCTGGAAGCTGCAAGCTAACGAAGCAGATATGCCAATCAAGAAATCAGCCAAGAAGTACATGCGCGTCACCGCCAAGAACACGCTCCGCAACAAAATCGTGACTGGCGTCGTAAAAAGCGCTGTGAAGAAGACTCGCGAAGCCGTTGCCAAAGGATCGGTTGATGAAGCCCAAGAAACTCTCAAGAAGGCCATCAAAGCTCTCGACAAGGCCGCACAGAAAAAGGTCATCAAGAAAAACACCGCTGCACGCAAGAAATCACGACTGAACGCTCTCGTGAAGAAGGCGGCGAAGAAATAATCTCAGTGATCTATAAAAAAATCTCCTGAAAGGGAGTTTTTTTATGTTCAGAATTTCCAAACAAAAAGGCTTAAGGCAACATCCGGATCCATAGCGCCAGTCTTAAGCTTAATATCGAATTCCGCTAACAACCCAAGACAACTACGAAGACGTTCCATCGGAAAATTTTCGATAGTTCGAAGAATCTTCTCAACAGCGAACGGAGCGAGTTTCGCAGTCGCAACAATATCGCTGCTTCTGCGGATACCTTTATCGAACGCGTCACGAACAGCCATCATCCGCCGTACCTGCCATGCACACATGGCGAGCACTGGATAGGCATCGCTTCGAGCGGCTTCGGCAGACAAAAGAACATATGCTTGATGCCGATTGCCACGACCTAATGAATCAAGTGCTTCAAAGAGAGCGCTTTCTTCAGAAACTTCCAGCAGCACAGCGACATCATCTGGTCCGATCTGGCCACTCCCTTCCTTATACGCGATAAGCTTCTCGAGCTCCGATACGATACGGCTCCTATCGGCTCCCGT
>WSSedL1CaDRAFT_10001022_pt1 | contig 17751 bp, 15 predicted proteins | sample WetSurSL1Cattail_FD_9464 | JGI IMG/M metagenome (IMG submission 9464)
CTGCATTACTACACTGTCTGCCACGATTGGAATCAAAAAGGTTCGGCTACTAAATTTGATAAATCGGAAATGGCGCTGACGCTTTATAAGACTTTACAAATGGACGACTTTATTAATAAGCATTCTGCCATTATGGATAAATACGATCCGCAAAAGAAAGTAGCTTTGATAGTGGACGAGTGGGGCGACTGGTTTGACGTGGAACCCGGAACTAATCCCGGCTTTTTATTCCAGCAGAATACTCTGCGCGACGCCCTTGTAGCGGGCATAAATCTCAACATCTTTAATAATCATTGCGATAGAGTAAAGATGGCAAACATCGCGCAGCTTGCAAACGTATTGCAGTCTGTTATATTAACGCGCGGTAAAGATTTAGTTCTTACCCCCACATATTACATTTTCAAAATGTACAAAGCGCATCAGGACGCTTTAATGCTTCCATATGAATTATCATGCGCCGATCTGAAATACGATACGCTGACAATGAAAGCGCTTAGCGTATCCGCCTCAAAAGATAAATCTGGCAAAATACATATCAGTTTAGTAAATCTTGATATTGAGAAAAAACAGGTTGTCGAATGCCGGATGACAGGCAAAATCCCAGTTTCTGTAAAAGGAGAAATTGTTACTTCAAAAGAGATGAACGCATATAACGACTTTGGCAAAAGCCCATTAATTAAAGCGGAGAAATTTGAAGGAGCCAAATTAAACAATGGCAAATTAAATATCGAAATGCCTCCGCTCTCTGTTGTTGTTCTGGAAGTAGACTAATATAATAAATTTATTCCCGTTTTTTAACGCCGGATTTGTTTTGATATTTCCGGTGCAAATCTATTTGGCATATCTGCCACTGCTGGCATGCGCGCTTTTTTATTCTTTCACCAATCTGATATATTTTCTATCGCATTCGCTTAATTTAGTATAAGCGTTCATAGCATTGCCGTCGTTCTGAATTGTAATTTCGTTTTCTGCGAACAGCCCGTCAATCCCGGTCATAACATCTTTCGATTTCTTATTTTTCTTTTTCATCTTTTGAGCGCTAACGTCTCCTTTATATTCATCCCACTTTATTCCTTCAAGAGTTATGTAGGTTTCCCGGGATTCAATATCTCTTGAAAAACTTACTTTGCCGTTAACATCGCGAGCTAAAGATTTAAGATTATAATAATACTCCCCTTCTTTTTTAGTTATTGTAATAGTTAGTTCGCAAGGCGTTTCGTCGCCTGTCTGGTCGTCCTTGGCCTGCGTTTTGTATACGCCTTCTATTTTAGAGGGGAGCGGCGCAACCTTAGCGTTAGTTTCGTTAAGACTAACAGGCAGCGATTTATCTGAACTCATACTTTGCCAGCGCCCGGTAAAATTGGAACTATTTAGTTCGCCGTTAATTTTAGCCGTCTTATTGTTTAAATAATCCAACTCATACATCTCAAGCTGTTGGCCTGTTATTGTCCCTGTAAGTTTTATGTCTATCCCTTTACTTGCATAAAAATATGTGCCGGATAATTCTCCCCCAATATTTTCTATTTGAAAAACGACTGCAATTTTTTTGTTAATAGTTCCGGTAAAAGTTTTCTGGAAATCCTTCCCGGCGCTTGATGAAGAATCAGTATTGTGTTCCTTTGCCAAAGCCTCGTTAGGTAAAACCCCAATAAAGAGCGCAAATAAAACAATGCTAAGTATTCGTATCATTCTTATATTCATCAAATTATTATTTAATATATTTTTTCTTCTAATCCGCTTTTTTTGATTAAAAACAAACCAGCCTCCCTAAAAACATTTTCCGGGCTCCACCTATTTACAACCCAGTATTTATTTTTTAGATGTCCTTCAATTATCCACTCCGATCCGTCAATGCCAAGCCTACTATCAATAGGCGCCATTGTCCAGAATGAACAATTTTTTAATAAATTTTCAAATTCTACCCAGTCTCTTTCTGATAATGCTATTGTATTGTTTAAAATCAGGTTAGCTTTTCTATCAGCTTTAGTATTTTGTTCTATTGACATTTTTACTTTAGGTTTTCCGCTATACCCAGATGCCGGTAGAAGAAATGTTATTTGCGGCAATATATCTGCAATATCTATTTGCTTGTTAAGAGCTTTTATTGATAACCAAATTTTAGCTCCGTCTTTATTAATTGAAATTACAACAGGTCTGGAAAACGCGCGCAGCCAAAGGAATCTATATATGTCGTGCCCAAGATAGTAATTATATAAAATTGGCTCTTGGGCGGCATATAAAGTTTTTGAATACCAATTATTCGTTAAGCTATCAAATCCGGTTTTAATAAACGTTGTATCTTTTTTTATTATTGCCGGGAAATAGAAAGATAACGAATCTTTTGGTTTTCCATTACTATCTGAAACTTTTGCGTCTTTAGGATAGTTATCATTTTTTGATTGTTTCAGATTACACGAAATAAATAAAAACCCAAGCAAAATATAAATAGCGCTTTTCATCCTGGTATTACCCCGTTACAGTATTATTATTTTATATTTTTCGTTTTTTATTTTAATTTCTTTTCTGCCGATTCAACTGTTTGTTTTATAAGCGTAGCAATAGTCATTGGCCCGACTCCGCCGGGGACGGGGGTATAGGCAAACGCTCTGTCTTTTACTTTACTGATTTCTATATCGCCAACGCCTCCTTTATGGTAGCCCGCGTCAATCACAATTGCATTATCCTTAATCCAATCGGCTTTTATAAATTCAGGTTTGCCGACTGCGCCTACAATTATATCCGCCTGCTTTATTAAATCTGGCAGGTTTTTAGTTCTTGAGTGGCAGATAGTAACCGTAGCATTTTCATTTAAAAGCATCATTGCAATAGGCTTGCCCAAAATAGGACTTCGCCCGACAACGACCGCATGCTTCCCTTCAATTGGCAGTTTGTAATATTTAATTAGCTCCATTATACCCGCTGGAGTCGCGCTTCCGTAAGCCGCTTCGCCCATAGACATCCGTCCAAAGCCAAGACAGGTTACGCCGTCCACGTCCTTATCAATCGCTATTTTATCAAAGCACGCACGTTCGTCAATTTGTTTTGGGACGGGATGCTGCAGCAATATTCCGCAAATACTTTCGTCGTTATTTAACTTTTCAATTGCCGTTAACAGCTCTTCCGTAGTCGTTTCTTCCGGCAGGTTTACTTTTAGCGAAGTCATGCCCACGCGTTCGCAGGCGTTTCCTTTCATTTTTACATATATCTCGGAGGAGGGATCGGCGCCGACTAAAATTGTGGCCAGTACAGGAACCTTTCCCGTTTTTTTAATTATCTTTTCAACTCTTAATTTTAAATTAGCTTCAATCTCTTTCGATAGGGTTTTTCCGTCAAGTAATACTGGTTTGTTATCCATTCTTTTGCTCTGTTGTTTTATGTTTAGACTTATTGCGTTGAGTTTTTAAGCGCCGCTCCCGTACAGGCTTTACGCATCTTAATTATAAATTTTAATTCAAATATAGAGCATATAGCTTTAAATATCTATAGTTATTACAACCAGATAGTTCGCAGCTTCCTAATAGCGGATAGCGACATATTGTTTTTGAAACTGTTTATTCATTTTTTTTAATTAGCGACAATAATACTCCTCGTAATTCCTCTGCTGAAAAATCATTCGTTAAGAAAAACTCTTTGTCTAGTTTTTCAACAAGCGCTACTGCTTCCTTAACAATCTTTTTCCCAACTGTCGTTATTGATACAGTTTTGGCTCTTGTATCTTTTGAGTGTTCTTTCCGTAAGATTAGTTTTTTTTCTATTAATGTTTTTAAAACATTTGAAGTCATCGACTTATCTAATTTAGTCAAATTTATAAGCATTATTTGCGTTATTTCATCGCATTGCATCGAAAGCCAATAAACGCCAGCGAGTAATACAAACTGAACATAAGTCAGGTTAAGCTTTGAAAGTTCAGTATTTATTTGACGTTGATGCAAATTAGATAATCTCACTAATAAATTTCCAACACTTAAGTCAGGATGGTCAAATCCAAAAATATTTTCAGTCTCTTTTTTCATAATGCAATAGTTTTAAGCGGTAAGTTGAAACCAATTTACCGCTTAGTTTTATTTTATAAATTAATAACAGGTAATTTAGTTGCTTGCCAGGCCGCAATACCGCCTGAAAGTTCTTTAACGCTAAACCCATTTTTCAAAAGGATTAACGCTGATTTTGCAGCCAGATTACACCAGACATCCCAGCAATAAACGACTATTGTTTTATCCTTTGGTAATTCAGAGATTCTATTCTCCAATTCATTTTGAGGTATTTCAATAGCGTTTGATATTTTAACTTTTTTTAAATGAGCCGGAGCATTTCTTACATCTACCAAAATAAACTGCTCTGGCTGTTGTTTACTTATTTGCAAATAGTCCATTGGACTAAGAGTATTTTCTACCCTTGCCTGAAAAAAATCATTTGAAGTCATAAATATATCCTTAATGTTTGTTTTATTTTGTCTTTGTGAAGATAGTTGGTATACATACAATATGCAAGCTTATTTTTCTTTCCTCTCAGCCTCAAACAAATAATTGAATTTTCCCTCTTTCACGGCAGCCAAGACCATTATAGATTGTAGGCGTAAATTGTATTATATTATTTGCTGCTTTTAACAACGTTTGTTCTATTTTGCAAATAAATTATTTAAACGCATGAAAAAATTCTTAATAATTTTAATTCTGTTAGCCGGTTTAACCGAGCCTTTTGCCCAATCGAAAACATGTAAGCGCATTGGATTAATGAATCCCACCGTAAAAAACCTTGAAAAAGTTTTATATTTTATTCACAAAGACCTTATACATGCCGATAGCTTTAAGATCATCGGGGTATTAAGCAAAGCTCAGCAGGAAAGCTTCAAACATTCTTACGAATTTGCCGCTAAGCATACTAAGGATCATATTTCATTTGAAGTAATTCAGAACGAAGTTCCGATTGATAGTTTGTTTTGCAATAACCAGTGTTCGCAGGAGTTCCTAAAAATATTTAACGAAACCGACGCGCTCCTCTTTTTTGGCGGAGACGATATACCCCCCAGAATCTATGGCGAAAAAACTTTTATCACTACGGAGATGATTCCTAAAGAACAGAATTGGGAAATCTCCTTTTTGTACCATTTGACCGGAGGAGCTCAGAACGCCGATTACTCCCCGTTAATTGAACGCCGCCCCGACTACCTTATACTTGGCATCTGCCTTGGCATGCAGGAAATTAACGTTGCGGCAGGCGGAACTTTGTATCAGGATATCCCTTTCCAGATTTATAACCAGACGAACTTTCAGGAAATAACTGCGGCGCCGCTTGATAACCAGCATAAAAATTTCTGGCGTAAATCGGATAATACTTTAGACGAGTTATCGGGACTTACTTTTCATCACGTAAAAATATTAAGCGACGGTCCGTTAAATTTTGCAGGCATTAATCAGGCTCCATACGGCGTAAGCGTGCATCACCAGGCGGTTAAAGACTTAGGTAAAAATTATAAAATTTCGGCTACCTCGATGGATGGAAAAGTTATAGAAGGAATTTATAACACTAAATACCCTAACGTCTACGCCATACAGTTCCATACCGACGTAACGGCTTTGTACGACGACGGCTCCAAATTTAACATAGCTCCAGATAAGGTTTTTGAGTTGGACGAAACAAGCAAACTTTTCCACATAGAATTCTGGAAAAACTTCAGCTCCCGCCTAAATGGGGAGAAGTAGAGAGAGTTTTATGGGAAGAATCGTTTTCTTGATAATAGACTTGTGTACGGATTTGTAAAGTGAAGACTACCAAATTACGCTAAACTTGAAGCAAGTTGGAAGGCTTATATAATATTCTGAAATCACAACCATTACATATAAGCCGTCATTGGCAATAGGTCTGGTAAATGGACCATTTGTATTTGTAATACCATTTGAATTTCTTTATTCGAATCATCAGTAATGAAAAACTATAGTTAAACCAATTATCATCACTTTTCCCTTTCCCAGTGATAAAATTCGGATGACTTTTTATCGCTTCTTTAGAGGGCTCTAAAACTAATGGAAACTCTTTACATAGACGTATGTTAGCGCTCTTAAATTTTTATGATAATTTCATATTAGTCTTTCTTTTTATTTCATTTGCTATATCAGCTCTTTTAACTCTAATAATCTCATCAAATACTTTTTGGATAAATCCCGCTACAAAATATTGTGAATTTTCCTCTGGCACAATATCTTCGTCTAAACAATCTATATAATCGCTTGCCATCATATAATGGTCATTTAGATAGAATATATAAGCGAAATGTTGAATGAAGATGGCTTCAATATCCTTTGAAAAAACATCCAGGTATTTTGTCCTATTAGGATTATAAATTTCATTATCATTTAGAAGCAAGTTGTGATAAAAATTATAATGTGTATGATCATTACATCTGGTTCTTATTTTTTTATAGCTATCGTCTTTCTGAAGTAAATCATTAATAGGTTTGAGTCTAGGTGAGTCCTTAATATATTTAGATATTACTCTATATTCTGGTATTGTCTCTGTACCTTTTCTCCAATTTTCAATTTGAGTAACTATAAAATTGTCTATGTTAAAATGGTCAATCAAGTAAAGACTGGCATAAATATTAATGATCGTTGAGTCATAATATTTTCTTAATAACGCATAGCCATCATTAATTCTACCTTTTAATAAAACATCTTTTATTGATCCTAGAGTACCCCTAAGCGAAGAATATACGTAGGTATCTAGATTTAGCAAGGACTTTGTCCCTTGAGAAGACCAAAGCATAATTGAAAAAGACAATGAATTATAAAAATCAGAATAGTTCTCAAGTTGTTCAAATATTTCATGCCCAGTGTAGTTTGACCCTAATTCATATTCTATTTTATCACTTAAATTCATATCACTGGCCTTTTCGCATTACATTTAATGAATTTCATGCACAACCTAGTTAATAATAGATAATACTATTGCAATAACCATTTCTAATATAAACATTTATTACGCATTATTTGCCCATACAGCAGCATGCACATCCTCTTCTTTTGGGCAGGCGATATTAGCGTTTGTCATAGTCTTCAGGTAAAGGCAAAGCGAAATCTTTCATTTTCTTCCTTGTAATCTTATTAGTGATTTTATAATTATCCCGATTTAAGAACTGAATCATTATAGGATAATTACCTTTTTTATTCACATTAATAAGTCCATTTTCAGTATAGTTATACAAGTTATAGAGCCAATAACTATGGTTCTTATAACTTACAAGAAACCTTGTTATAATCTCATAGTTTTTATCGCCGTCAAAATCGCGCTCTGGCTCATATTCGCCAAACATATCTAGGTAAGAAATTTTTGTGAAATTGCAATCTGGTTTTTGAAATAGATAAATTACGCGACAGTTCACGCCTAAACCACAACTCATATAAGGAATCATAAACTTCACATCTGGAAGCCCGTCTCCATTTATATCGGCAACCTGAATTGGTAAATCGCCAGTTGGTGCGGGTATCCCAAACGGTTCAAAAAAATTCTGGATATGTTTATTGTTTCTATAAATATCTATGTAAGAAGTATCTATATTATCATAGGTAAAAGTTATTTGAATTTTTAGCGAATCTTTATTTTCAAAAAAGTTTGGGATTGTCTTAGTGAAATATACTTCCCGCCTTCCTTCTGACGTATCATCCCGTATCCAGTCTCCATATTCCTTGTATGAAATAGCCGGGTATTTCGTAAAAGGCTCTTGGCCTTTCAGAACCCCAGTAATTAAAATCAGCATAAGCATTAAAGTTACTTTCATTTTGCATTACCCCAAACTGTTTAGTAAATAATTTCCTTTTTACGAACATCAACGAGAACCGAGCTTGTTTAGCGCTCCGCAACCCGCATAGTTTATGCTATGGAGATATATCTATTTATTACTTCGGCATAAAACGGGAAAGGTCGTCTTCTTTTTTCTCAACGACGGGAGGCGCAAACAGATTGCCGATTAAATCTTTTTCTGTAATATACGGCGCTAATCTTTTTGTTAAATTTGGATGCGTCGATACTTTTTCCGCAAACCATTTCCAGAATCCGTCTTCGGTTTTATCCTGATCTAAATACTCGTTAACGTTTACTTTTTTATAAATGCCTTTGCCCGAAGCCAGCAGCAGCAATCCGCCTTTAACCCCTTTGGGCGCTAACGTATAGCCTATATTATCGCTTGTGTACTCGCACGCACGCGAATAAGCCGTACGTAAAAATGGCACTATGCATGAGGGAATTAATATCAGACTCTTTAACATGTGGTTGCGTTTAATATGCCCTAATTCGTGCCCAATAATAAACTCTAAGATAGCCTCGTCCTGCTCGTAAGCCGCTTCTACTATCTCGGAATAAAGGACAATATAATTATGCCCAAAAAATCTTGCGGCAAATGCATTTAAAATACCGCCGGATTGCAATATATATACGCTGGGAACAGCTTTAAGCCTTAACAGCTCCGATTGTTTTTCAACAATGCTATAAATATCCGGGAACTGCTTTTTGCTTAATTTTACCGCGTTGCCTTTAATGTGCCCAATTAAAATACCAAATCTGAAAAACAGGTACACAATAATAAAAGCCGCATATGCATAACAGATATAAACTGATCTCATCGCCGGATTATCAGAATCAAATGTATTTACTATCAGAAGTCCTAATAAACAATACGCCACTAGACTAACAAATAATCTTACATAAAAATAAATGTTCTCCCTGCCGTTTACTTTGTAATCCATATTGAATCCATAATTTTATTTTAGAAGTTAATTGTTTTTTTATCTCTGTTATGCGAGGCCCCAACAACGATCATCCGCCATGCAATTATAAAAATAATTACAACTAATAACTTATATTTTATGATTATAAATATCAACATTTGGCGCAAATTATTTGCGCAGGCTACTGCGCCCCGCGCTGTTTTTGTAAAAGCGCTGGTAGCGGCGGTTATTTATTTTTTTCCTGTCTCAGTATATTTTCAAAACGGGTTCTGCTAATGTAATGGTCGGCCAAAAGCTTTCCGTCTTTTAACAGGCTAAATGTTCCAAATCCCGAAGGAGCTTTTTGCGCTTCTTCGGGCGTTTGCAGCTTTAATATAGTCAGTTCAATTCCATGTTCTGCGGCGGATTGTTTGATGTCTGTAACTGATTTTTCGTGCCAGGGACACTGGTCGGAATAAACCAAGTTCCAGCCCAGATATGTTTTCTGTTCTTTTGTCCAGTCGATAAACTTTGGAGTTTTGGCTTTTGCGTCAAATGATTTAACCATTAATTCAAAGCGGTCAAGTTTATCGGCGGCGCTAAAATTATTCTTTTCATAAAGAGTTTTATTGGCCATCCATGGACCCTCGCTGCACATGGCGCAAACGCCCGACTTTCCATTTTTCTTTGCGTCAGCTTCGCATTGTTCTATTAGATAGCTCCCGACTCCCTTTCCTTTCGCTTCCTTTGCAAACAAAGCAATGCACTGAATAAAGTAAAAGTTATCGGCCTTAACCGGCCGCCATGCCTGTTCAGACGGGGCGTATTCAATAAAGCCAATTTGTTTACCGGCATTGTCGGCGGCAATTTTAATTTTCAGTCCGTTATTAATTTTAGTTTTGAACCACTCGATCTTGGCGCTATAGCCCGCCGATTTTTTATCCCTGATACAATAGATTCCTGTTTCAGAAACGTTGTCTGCCGATACGTCTATAATGTTTATGTCAGTATTTTTCTTTGCCATTATCCTAATTGTTTTTATAATTTTAAGAGCATATCGCGTTGGGAATATGAATATATAACGGATTAATTTACTGTTTACAATTCAAACAAAATCCCCGATGTACGCATATTGTTCCTCCGCAGCTATTACAAAGCCATCTGTCATGTTCTTCTTTTATAAATTTGTCAAAACCGTTTGCCTTAATGTTTTCAAGATTATCAAGCATGCTCATTTTGTATTTAGTTCTGTATCTCTTGTCAAGTTGCTTTAGTCTTGCGCATGGAAACTTTTGACAGTCGTAACAAAATTTTGAGTCCAGCGTATTTAATATTTCACAATTTCTGATAACGCAATTAGCGCGGCCTTTTGGCTTATTATCATTTGGAGCCCAACAGCCTTTGCATTTGTTTTTATCGCGAAGATAGGCCAAGCATATTCCGCAGTTCATGCCGCAAGGCGCAATCTGACTCTTTTGCATTACATTGTTTTCGTTTTTCATAAGAGCTCTTTAGGCTTTGTATAATCCTTATTGCAATTTTTTTATTTCGCGCAGCAAATTCAAGACTATCTGTAATGGAATTTAATAATGTTTATTCTGCATTTAACTTTTTAACTAAAAATTACTCCGCCGTAATTCCTATTGTTTTCAGCCATGTTTCCACTAATTGCGGCCAGCCGGTAATGGGCAGTTTTGTGCGGCGCAGCCCAAACGCATGCCCGCCATGCGCATACAAATGCATCTCTACGGGAACCTTAGCGTTCTTTAATCCAATGTAGTAAACAAGAGCCTGGTTTACGTTATCCACGTAATCGTCCTCTGCCTGAAGCAAAAACGTAGGAGGCGTTTTGCTATTAATATTATTTGCTATATCCGGATTCAGCTCAAATTTTTCCTCGTCAATCCACAAATGCCCCGGATAAAGAGCTGCTGCAAAATCGGGGCGACAGCTAACTTTATCGGCTTCGTCAACAATGGGGTACGAACGCTTTTCAAAATGAACGCTTATATCGGCTACCAGATGTCCCCCGGCCGAAAACCCAAGTACGCCAATTTTGTTCGGATTGATATGCCATTCCGCTGCGTGGAAGCGCACAAGCCCCAGCGCTCTTTGCGCGTCTTCCTGCGCCATTGGGGCTTTTGGATAGACCTGGCGTTTAAGCTTTTTATCCCAGTGCGGCCCGGTAAAAGGAACGCGGTATTTCAGCAGCACAGCCGTAATTCCCTTAGACGTCAGCCAGTCGCAAATCTCTGTTCCTTCAAGATCAATAGCCAATATCTCGTATCCTCCGCCGGGATACACCATTACCGCGGCGCCAGTATTTTTTCCCTTTGGCGGATAGACAGTAATCGTCGGCTGCGAAACATTTTCCACATAAATCCAAGGCTTGCCGGCGACTAATTCCTTAGTTTCCGTTTTCGTAACTTCCGGGCCTGCCGCAGGCTGCGCATCAGGCGGAGTTCCCGGCCATATTGGAATTTGCTTTTGCCCCTGCGACGGCGGCCATGCAGGTTTTTGTTTGTTTTGACCATCGCACGAAAACACAAAACAGAGCGCAACAATCAATAGCGTTATTGCAACTATTAATCTTTTTTTATAATGTGATTTAACAAAGGTCATAATCGTTCCTATTATAAACATTTATAAAAGAATTGCATATAGCGTGTTGAGTTCAACCATTATATATTTTATAATAATCCCAGTTGAGTATATCTTTTACTTCTCTTGAACTGTCCGATTTAATAAATTCAGTTAATATTTTTATCGCTTGTTCCAAATTATCAGCAGTGCAAAATCCCTTTCTCCATTCTAAATTATTTTCTTTTGACGACCAAGGAAATACAACTTTCTTACCATTTTTTTCAAACCAAGCACACAGTTTAAAATAATCCCCTGGGTTGGGGATACGCGCTTTAAATGTGAATGTTGGAATATTTGATTTTTTAAATATTTCGATAACCTTATACTCTTCTATTTCATCATCCCTAAACTTTTGTTTGCCTATGGGACCCGCAACTTTTACAACATCTAGATAAGAATATCCTGTCTCAGGCTTAGGTATACTCTCTAAAATTGCTAACCCATTTTTTACTTTTCCATAAACCTGATTTTTAGTATCATCAAGAATCACAGCAACTAACCATTTGTCAGGGGTTTTCCAAAATTGCCTGTCTTTTTTTTTCAAAAACCAATCATTTATTTTTTTAGTAAATTCCATACAGCATGTCCCGTTTTTAAATTGCACCCATAAAATATCATACTCAATGAAGGTATAAATGTAGTTAAAATATTGATTATAATATTGGAAATATCATTTAAAATATCAACATTTATTGCGTATTGTCCGTATAATTTGAATAAATTAATACTTTTGTAAGGCTTTAAACATTAGCTAAAACTAGCTGTGATAATTATAGGAGTTTTAAAGAGAAACAAATATTATCCGCCCCGCCTAAAAAACTTTTGATGGGTAAAGTTCCTCAAAAGTTCTTTTACTAAATAATTGGCTGCATTATATTAGTCGTAAATATTCTGTTAATACTATTTTAATGCTTCGTCAATAACCGCTTCTAGATCGCCCATGTTGTAAGGTTTGCTGAAATATTTTTCAATAAGCTTATCGTTCAAAGCGTCTGAAATTTCTTCAGTAATAGAGTAACCAGTCAGGATATAAAATATAACGTTGGGGAATTCACTTTTTGCTATTTTTATAAACTCAATACCGTTCATGCCTGGCATTTTCATGTCGGTAAGTACTATTTTAATTTCCGGCGTCACTTTAAGTTTATCCAAACCTTCGCTGCCAGATTCAGCCGTAATTACATCGTACTTTGCGCCAAAATTAATTTCAAAAAGATCAAGATTCATCGGCTCATCATCGACGCAAAGCAAAGTAGTTTTTTTGTTCATTGCTTACCCGAATTATTTATTGGTAATTTAATTATTGCTTTAGTTCCTTTGTTTAATTTAGTTTCATACTCTAAAGTCCCCTTATACTCTTCAATAATGTTATAAGTAATAGATAATCCAAGCCCCGTTCCTTTACCAGGGTCTTTTGTGGTAAAAAACGGGTCGAATATTTTGGGCAGGTTTTCGGGGCTTATTCCGCAACCCGAATCTTTTATTGTAATAATTAATTCTTTATCTATCACTTTAGCGTCTATATCAATTTCCCCTTTCCCTGCAATTGATTGTTCGGCGTTTGAAAGGATATTATAGAACGCCTGATGAAATTTCCTTTCGTTGCCAATTAAAGCAGCCGGAATATCAGTATAATTTTTTTTAACGCTGATTCTGTTTTTAAGCTGATCGTCAAGGATAACCAGACAGTTATCAATAATAGAGCGTATATTACAATTTGTGGGCGGCAGATCATAACGCCCGCTATAATTGCTGAGGCTTGCAACTATCTCTGCTGCGCGTTTAACTCCAACATTAATTGCCTTTATTAAAAGAGCGACATTATCTATATGACCGCTCAAATTTTCCCTGAAATATCTTTCAAGTCCGTAAACACCGCCGTTAATAAAATTAAGCGGGTTATTAATTTCGTGAGCGATGCCGGCGGCAAAAATTCCTAAGGATGCCATTTTTTCTGATTGTACAACCCGTTTTTGGGCTGCTTTCAATTTATCGAGCGTTGTCCTTAATTCTTCTCTCTGCTCCATCAGCTCTTCATTAATTGTTTGCAGTTCTTCGTTGGCTGCGGCAAGTTCCTCTGTCCGTTCTTTAACAAGCAGCTCAAGCCGATCGCGATATTTTTCTAATTCGCTCTCAATCATCTTCTTTTCAGTAATATCAACATTAGAGATAAGAATCATTGGCTGATTTTTCCACTGAATTACTAAAGAGGAATACAGAAATACTATTTTTCTTCCGTTCTTATCAACCAACGGCATTTCAAGATTCTCTATTTTACCATTTTCATCCATCTGTGTTGCTAAAAATTTAGATATCTCAGGCTCCACAACAAAACCCAATTCCTCTGTTGTTTTACCGATCGTTTCAGCTTCGCTCAAATTATTAAGCGAGTAGAAGGCTTTGTTTGCTAACTTATAGCGATAATCCATATCAGTTAGAATTATAGAATAAGGAGCGTAATCCAGAATGTTTTTGAACAATTCTTCGCTTTCTTTAAGAGCTTCCTCGGCATGTTTACGTTCAGTAATGTCCGAAATAAAACCTTCGAGCCAGAGTAATTCGCCTGAGTCTTGGCGTACGCCGCACCCTTGTTCCCATACCCATTTCTCTTTTCCCAAAGCGTCAATAATACGATACTCCATACGAAAAGGCCGCGCGTTAAGAATACCGGATTGAACAACATTCCACACCATTTGTCTATCCTCTGGATACACTAAATTACCGTAAGAAATAACTTTAGAGTTCATTAGCTGCTCAGGGCTATAACCTGTAACGGCTATGCTTCCTTCGCTTACAAAATCCATAGTCCATTCTTCATTATTTTGGCAGCGGTAAACCATACCAGGGAAATTGCCAATAAGCGTTGTAAGGAATCGCTGATTTTCCCGCAGTTTTTCTTCAGTTTTTTTTCTCTCTGTTATATCCCGACTTATACCTAAAACGCCTATAAGCTTTCCATCAGCAGCATAAATTGGAGTTTTTATAGTTTCCAGTATCTCATTGTGCCCATCCTTAAAAGTAACTTCCTCTTCGTTTATTGTTGGTCCGCCGGCAGTCGCGGCAGCTCTGTCTTTTTCCCTGAAAAAATCAGCTTTTTCTCTATCTACAAAATCATAGTCCGTTTTACCTACAATCATGTTTTCTTTTGCGCCGAACATTTCTCCAAAACGCTGGTTACATTTAAGATACACGCCGTCAGAGTCTTTTAACCAAACCAAATCTGGAAGGATGTCAATTAGCGTGCGTAAAAGCGCTTCGCTCTTTTTAAGCCCTTCTTCGGCCTGTTTCTGTTCGGTTATATCCGTAATTGTTCCGGTAATAGCCGGGTTCCCCTGATGTACCATATAGCTGCCAAGAACTCTTACAGAAATCACACGGTTATCCTTCCTTACAGCCCTGAATTCATATTCCATAAATTCAACTTCGCCGTTTATACGCCTCATTATATTCCCGTTAACAACAGTTCTGTCGTCGGGATAAGTGATATCCATTGGACCCAGTTTATTTATAATTTCATCATACGTATATCCAAACATTTTGCAGAATTGTTTATTTACGTAGCGGAACAGGCCGCTTTGAATGATATATACGCCAACGATAGAATTCTCTACTACGTTACGGTATTTTGTTTCAGATTCAAGCAAAGCTTCTTCAGTGTTCTTTCGTTCAGTTATGACAAACTCTATTCCGTCAAAACATATTGAACCATCATTAAGTAATCTGGGCGTTGAAACAAAAGAAGACCAGCGAATTTTTCCCACTGGATCTTTTACCCGGGCTTCTACCTTAAAAGTTGAAAAGGTTTTAACCGCTTCTTCCTCGGCTCTTGTTAAACCGGGTATATCATCTTTGTAGATTCTTCCATAGATAAGCGTTTCATCAGCAATTGCTTCTTCTGGCGATACTCCATACAATAACTGCACAGAATCGCTTAAATACGTGAACTTTCTGGCGCCATCCGGCTTCATTACAATTTGATATATCATTCCTGAAGTAAAATTATTGCTAAATGATTTAATGCGCGATTCGCTGTCGTACAGAGACAATTCAGTTTTTTTTCGGTCAGAAATATCTGCCAGCGTAAATTGCGCTAATTGATTTCCTTTGTCTATAAAACTCTTCAACTGAACTTCGGCATCCCAAAGGCTGCCATTAGGGCGTTGATAAAGCCATTCAAAAATAATTTGTTCTTCGGATAACGCTTTTTCGACATAATATTTTATTTTTTCGGAAGAAGAAGTTCCGTCATACTGAAAAGGAGGCGATAGTTCGGCGGGCGTCCTGCCTGTAATTTCATCTTTGGCGGCATATCCATATATTTTTACTGCCGCTTTGTTGCAATCTATTATTGCATATGCCTTACAGTCTATTACAACAATTGGAACCATTGAATTTTCATATGCGCTTTCCCTTAAAGACAGGGTTTCCAGTTTTTTCATCTTAGATTCAAAAAGCCGCAATGCCATTTTAATCGCGGCAACAAGCGCCGTTTCTCCTGAATTTTTATCTATATAACCATACGAAGTAAGTCTTTCGGTTTTTTCTAAAATATTAGCGTCGGGACGCGCAGATATAAATATTAGCGGGATATCAAATTTTTCGAGTATAGTTTTAGCGGTTAGTATGCCGTCCATTCCGTTGCTCAGGGCGACGTTCATAAGAATCAGATTTATCTTTCTTGTTCCCTCAACAGCCTGAACTGCTTCTTCTTCAGTCTTTGCTACAATAACATTAAACCCATATTTACCCAGTAAAACTTTTTGATTTTGGGCTATGGCAATTTCATCCTCTACAAGCAGAATATTTTTTTCATCACACATAAAATATCCATCGTATAACTTTGTTATTGCGCCTGACTGCTTTTATTACATAACAACAAGTTCCGTATATTTTAGCAATTCATATTATTTATTATATATAATAATATTTATCTCAACAAATATCCATATCCTTTATTGGAGAGATGATAGAAATCACATCAACTATTTTTTTAGTTTCGTTCAGAGATTAAATTATTATGTATGCCTAAGTTTTGAACAAGAACAAGGGGAAACGCAAAAAGATAATTGACAAATAAACTACTAAACGGAAAGCGGCAAGGCAATTCTTTCCATTGCGGTATTTTTTAGTCTGTTTTAATAGCTACATAAATATACTTCTATTTATTTATGCGCATTTTGTTCGATAATAAGCAAAAGGGGTAATGTGTCGTTAGCAAAATCCGCAACGAAAACGTAAAAGATGTAAATAATAAAAGACAAGGTAAAACTGCTAATATGAAAAAGAGAAATAACAACTGGGTCTACGCAATAATAGTAATTGGATTTGCATTTGCTTTTTTTGACGGGTGCAATAGCGGCGATATAAACGCCATTGATAATCTGACAGGGAGCAAAGCCGCAACGACTCTTGAGCGAACAATCGTCCCTGTTCCAGTCCCCTCGACTTCCCCGGCAATTCATCCTTATGATATTCAAAAGTTTATGGCATATGGATATGGCGTTTGGCAATACGGCGCCGGACTTAGCTGTGAAAAAAGATTAGACCTTATGCCCGCTAATTATAACGGAGCGTCGGTCTCTAAATCAGCGGAGCTACTAAATTTCTTTGCTATGACTGACGTGCACATTACCGACGAAGAATCGCCCACGGAGGGAATATACTTTGGCATACGCAATAACGGCATAATTTCCGGCTATTCGCCGGCAATGCTTTATTCAACGCAAATGCTTGATGCAGCTATCAGGACGATAAACTCGCTTCATAAAAGCGCCCGGTTTGATTTTGGCATTTCTTTAGGGGACGTTGCAAACAACGGCCAGTACAACGAGCTCAGATGGTTTATTGACGTTCTTGACGGTAAGAAAATAAATCCGGATTCAGGCGATAAGGATAATCCAATACCAGGCTCCGGCAATGATTATCAGGATGAGTTTCAGGCCGAAGGACTTGATAATACAATCCCCTGGTATTCAGCTATTGGCAATCACGATCACTTTTGGATGGGCACAAATCCGCCGACCGATTATATACGTCAGGCCTACACAGGTTCAGATATCCTTCAGATTGGCGATATTTTTACGGCTGGAGGTATAAACCGAAAAGATTTTTATGTTGGCGTAGTGGACGGCAAAACGCCTTTTGGCTCTATCCTATGCTCAGGTCCAGTTGGCAGCGCCACGCCTCAGCAAATTACCGCAGACGCGAACCGCCGTTTTTTATCAAGAAGCGAATGGATGAACGAGTTTAATACTTCCTCTTCAAATCCCGCCGGACATGGTTTTAAACAGGCCAACATACTCGGCTGTTATGCTTTTGAGCCAAACTCAGACATACCATTAAAAGTAATTGTTTTAGACGATACTCAAGCCGATAACGACGCCGATATCCACGGCTACGGGCATGGCTC
>WSSedL1CaDRAFT_10001023_pt1 | contig 17714 bp, 8 predicted proteins | sample WetSurSL1Cattail_FD_9464 | JGI IMG/M metagenome (IMG submission 9464)
CGCTTACTGATTTTGTATATTCTTTTAATTGCTTGCAAAATTTTTCAAGTCAACAAGAAGCGGTCATCATTCCGAACGGAAAAATTGATTTGATATTCTCGAAAATAAATGATAATCAGATGATTGTGTCACTTTTGGGATTAGAAGCGAAACCTAAACATACAAATCAAGAAGTTGTAAATTTTTTTTCAGTGAGCTTTAATCCAATTGCCATAGAATATGTATTCAAAGAGTCCGTATTATAAATTGAACCAATTTTTGATAATTTCCTTTTCGGTATTAGATTCCCCTTGATATGAAAATTCATTTTTTAGAGCATCATATCGATAATCCGATTTCCAGTGCTCCACGTTCTGTGCTACTTTTGCAATTGCATCACAAATGAATTCCACTTCTGCATTAGTCATCGTAGGATGGATGGACATCCTAATCCAACCTGGTCGATCAAGCATACAACCGTCCAATATTTTTTCTTCTATTGATTTTGATAGGGAAACATCAACATTCAACAAATAATGGCCATAAGTTCCCGCACAAGAGCATCCGCCTCTGGTTTGAATTCCAAAACGGTCATTGAGTAATTTGACTATTAAATTATAATGCACCTCCTCAATATAAAAAGAAAATACGCCTAAACGTTCTGTATTCTTTTTCGCTAAAATATGAAGATTTTCTATTTTTGAAAGTTTATCAAAAATTATGGCATTCAATTCATGTTCTCTAGCTAGAATATTAGCAACTCCCATTTGTTCCTTCAATTTAATAGCCATAGCTATTTTTATGGTCTGAAGAAATCCTGGAGTACCGCCATCTTCTCTGGTTTCAATATCATCAATATAATCTCTGTCTCCCCATGGATTGGTGTAGGAAACGGTTCCTCCACCTGGATTATCTGGGACAAGATTTTTATACAATTTTTTATTAAAGATTAATACACCCGTAGTTCCTGGCCCTCCTAAAAATTTATGAGGTGAAAAAGTAATGGCATCTAAATATTCTTCGTCCTTTTCAGGATGCATGTCAATTGTGGTGTAAGGTGCTGAACAAGCAAAATCTACAAAACACAATCCACCGTTTTTATGCATAATCTCAGCTACTGCGTGATAGTTTGTTCTAATTCCTGTTACGTTGGAACAACCTGTTATTGCTGCGATTTTTATAGGTACATGTTCGTATTTCTTTAGTAATTGTTCTAAACTTTCTAAACAAGGTAAACCTTCCTCATTCGCTGGAATAACAGCAACATTAGCAATGGTTTCTAACCAAGAGGTTTGGTTCGAATGATGCTCCATGTGCGAAACAAAAATAATGGGACGTAAATCTTTTGGAATTTGAGTATGTTTTTTTAAATTCTCATTGACTTTCAAACCTAAAATACGTTGGAATTTATTGATAACACCTGTCATTCCTGTACCTTCGGTAATTAAAACATCATCTTCAGAGGCGTTAACGTGTTTCTTAATAATTTGTCTTGCATCATGATAGGCTAAAGTCATAACTGATCCTGTAACAGCTGTTTCAGTATGTGTATTGGCTACAAAAGGCCCAACTTCCTGCAATAACTTATCTTCAATAGGTTTGTAGAGTCTTCCGCTGGCAGTCCAATCGGCATAGATGATTTTTTGTTTGCCGTGAAGCGATTCAAATTCTTGTTCGATGCCTATGATGCCAGAACGGAAATAGGAAAAATAAGTTTCTAAATTGGTGATTTCTGTACTTAAATTTACTTTTTGATGTGTATTAGTGTTTGTGTTATTCATTTGTAATAATCTTTATGATCATTTATTGAAATTACGAATTCATGATTCGTTTTCTTGCTACTAGGCTTATTTTTGAAATTTTGAAATACCCGCTTTTAACCAATTAAAATATTCTTCAATATCAGGATTATAAGCTGAAGGTTCTGCCAAATTAGCACTATTGTGATCTACAATTACATAATAAGGTTGTGCATTGGCTTTGTAGGTTTTAATTTGGAAATCACTCCATTTATTGCCAATAGTTTTAATTTTTTTACCTGTAGTTTCAGAAACGTATTGATCACTTTCTGCTAATTCCTTTTTATCATCTACATATAGAGAAATGAGAATTAATTCATTTTTCAGTACATTTAAAACTTTGGGGTCTGACCAAACTAATTCTTCCATTTTTCGGCAATTTACACAAGCATATCCAGTAAAGTCTAATAAAACTGGTTTTCCTGCTTTTTTTGCAAAAGCCATTCCTTTCTCATAATCATGAAAAGTAATGATGTTATGAGGTCCATATTCAGCGCCTTCTGGTAAATCTGAATTGACTGTTGCACCTTGAGTAGTAGATTGCCCTAAACCATTTGGTGATTCACTATAGTGCATTGGTGGTGGAAAACCACTAATTACTTTTAGAGGTGCTCCCCAAAGTCCGGGAATCAAATAAATGGTAAATGTTAGAACAACAAGTCCAAAACACAATCTTCCAACAGAGATATGATTCAGCGGGGAATCGTGCGGCAAGGTTATTTTTCCAAATAAATAAAGTGCTAAAGTTCCAAATACAGCAATCCAAATAGCAATAAAAACTTCTCTTTCTAACCAATGTAATTGTAAAACCAAATCAGCATTCGATAAAAATTTAAAAGCCAAAGCCAATTCTAGAAAACCTAAAACCACTTTTACGGTATTCAACCATCCGCCTGATTTTGGTAAGGAATTCAACCAACCTGGAAAAGCAGCAAATAATGCAAAAGGCAAAGCAATTGCCGATGAAAATCCTAACATTCCAATTATTGGAGCAGTACCTCCTTTGGAAGCAGCTTGAACTAATAAAGTTCCAACAATAGGTCCAGTACATGAAAAGGAAACAATTGCTAGTGCCAAAGCCATAAAAAAGATACCGATTAATCCACCTCTATCTGCTTGTGAGTCAACTTTATTTGCTAAGGAATTGGGTAGCATAATTTCAAAAGCTCCCAAAAAGGAACAAGCAAAAACGACCAATAAAATAAAGAAAATGATATTGAACCAAACATTGGTTGAAAGAGCATTCAAAGAATCTGCTCCAAAAAAAGCTGTTACAATAGAACCTAATAAAACATAAATAATGATTATGGAAAATCCATAAATCAATGCATTTCTAATTCCTGCTGCTTTGGTTTTGCTTTGTTTGGTAAAAAAACTTACCGTCATCGGAATCATAGGGAAAACGCAAGGTGTCAACAATGCGGCAAAACCAGATAAAAAAGCAATGATAAAAATACTAATCAATCCTTTAGAAGTCGATTCTGGAGCTGTAGCATTTTCTACATTTGATGTCGTATCTGTTTTTATAGTTGCCGTATTTTTCGCAACAGTATTTTCTGCTAATTTTGTGTCTCCATTTACTATCGTATTTTCTGAAGTTCCCGATTTGGTAACTTTTGGAAATTTAAAAGATAACTCTTCAGAAGATGGTGGTAAACAATGGCTGTCATCACAAACCATAAACTCTACATCAGCTGCAATATTAAAAATTTCATTAGACGTAAATTTTATCTTTTGTGTAAAAAGTGCTTTGTCTTCAAAATATTTAATTTTCATATCGAATATTTTGTCTACTACTTCATGTCCTTTTTCTTCAGTAGTTTTGCCCACTAAATTAAAAATTTTATTAGGGTTTTTAAAGCTAAAAGCAGTTGCTACAGGTCCTCCTTCTTCAATATATTGTCCGTATAAATGCCATCCCGATTGTATACTAGCTTCAGCTTTTAAAATATATTCTTTCTCAGAAATTTTCTCGATTGAAGTAGTCCATTTTACAGGACTATAAATTTGACCAAACATACTGCAACTAAGCAATAATAGTACGGTAAATAGAATGTTTTTCATGGTATTTGAATGTGTTTTTTAAAAGAGCTGCTATAAAAACAGCTCTTTTGCCTTTCAATGAAATAATAACTAATTCTAATAAAAAAATGAAAGACGAATAACTAAATGAAATTATTTTAATGGATTCCCATCTTTATCAAGAGATCCTGATTTAACAATAATCATTTTGTCTAATTGAATGTATTTTTTGATGGCATCATTTACTTCTTTCAAAGTTACTTTTTGGATATCTTTTGGATATTGTTCGATATAACTAGGTTCTAAACCTCTTTCGATAAAATTCAAAATTGTAGAAGCCATACCGTTTGTTGTAGCCATTCCAACTTTAAAACTTCCAACTAAATTAGTTTTCTTGTTCTCTAATTCTTCGGTTGTTATTCCCTCTTTTACCCATTTATTTACTTGAACCATTGTCGCATCTAATCCTTTTTGAAACAATGTTGGATTAAAAGAGGCATTTACATACCAATAACCTCCTGTAGTTATATTTCCTCCTAAACCTGATGAAATACTATAAGTCAAACCATCATTATCACGAACCGTTTGCATCAATCGACCAGCAAATCCAGCTCCTAAAGTATAATTTGCAATAAAAAACGGAATATAATCGGCATCGGCTCTTTTTAAACCTGTATATTGTCCTATATATAATTCGGCACTTGGTTTTTCGGGAATGCTAACTATTTCTGTTTTTGAAGGTACTTTTTCTGTATCGTCAAATTTTAAAGACTCGTTCACTCCATTATTCCAATTTTTGAATGATTTTTTTAAAGAAGCATTTAGATTGTCTCCTTCTGTATCACCCACAATGACTAAATGCATCGAAGCTGTTCCAAAATATTTTTTATGAAAAGCTTTTACCTCCTCCAAAGTGGCATTTTTTACATTAGCCAAATCCTCTTCAATACTTAAACTATAATTAGGATTTCCTTTTGTGTAGATAGCTTGAGACAAAGCAATTTCACCTCTTTCTCCAGGATCATTCAAGCTTTGTTGTATGTTTCCTGTAAATTGTTGTTTTAAATTCTCAAATTCTTTAGCATCAAATAATGGATTGCGTAACTCTTCAGCGAGTAAAACAATAACTTGATCTAAATCTTTTTTCAAACATTTGAAACCGATATTTATTTTGCTTGTAGAAGCATTTACATTAAGATTTACGCCTAATTTTTGAAGTTTTTCAGAAAACTTAAACTTATCGTTTAAAGTTGTTCCTTTGGACAACATTGACGCTGTTAAAGATGAAATCATCGGGTTTTTAGTTTCATTGACAAAATTCCCTAATGAAATGCTGGCTGCAACGGTAACAAAATCTTTAGCTGAAGTTTTTACTGAAACTACATCAATGCCAGCTACTTTTTCTCTTTTATAATTTGAAGAAGTTTTTTCAATTGCATTCAACAAAGAAAGAATTTCTGTGCTTTTTGGCTCTTTATAAGATCCATTTTCTGTATTATAATCAGTATCATTATGTTCTGGATGTCTATAATAAAATGGACCGTTTTCAACCATAAAATTTGTCGGATTCACTTTTTGTTGTGCTTCATTAGAACCCGCTTGCTTTGGAATAAAATATCCAGTTGTACTTTGATCTTCTACTAAATATTTTTGAGCCACACGTAAAACATCGTCAGGAGTTACTTTTTTAAGTCGATCCACACCATTTATATAATTTGTCCAATCTCCTGCTGCAATGGCATTGGTTAATTGAGAAGCAATTACTCCTGAGCCATCACGAGCCAAAATAGTTTGTGCGCTAATTTTTGCTACTACACGATTAACCTCTTCTTGAGTGACACCTTCTTTTTGAATTTGAGCAACAACTTCATTAATTTTCAAATCAATATCTTCGTGTTTTGTCGTTGTTGGGAAACCTACTCCAATAGTAAAAAGCCCAACTTCTTTAAAATTAGTAGCGTTTGCATAAGCATAAATTCCCATACGACTATCCACAAAAGTCTTGCTCAAAATTGCAGAAGCTCCTGAACCAATAATTTCAGCCAGAATGTTAAGTGCTGGTAAATCTTCGTGCAATGCACCTGGAATTTTATATGATTTATTGACTACGCCCAATTCTCCAGTTTTTTTAATGACAATTTTACGTGGTCCATATTGCTGTGGTTCTTCGGTATAAGGCTGTGGCATTACATTTGGAGCTTTTGAAATCTTCCCAAAATAAGTTTCAATCAATTCAAAAACATTTTCTTTTTTAAAGTCTCCAATAATGGTTAAAGTTGCATTATCGGGCCAATAATAGGTGTTATAAAAATTACGCAATACTTCAATTGGAGCTTTTTCTATATCCGATTTCCATCCAATTGTTGAATGATGATAGGGATGTGCAATATAAGCAGCTGCCCAAATTTCTTTGTCTAATAAACTATTTGGGTTGTTCTCTCCACGTTCAAATTCGTTACGAACAACCGTCATTTCGGCCTCTTTGTCTTCTTTGAGCAATAAAGAATTTCGCATTCTATCCGCTTCAATTTGAAGTGCTAATCCAATTTTGTCACTTGGTAGTGTCTCAAAATAATTGGTACGATCATACCAAGTTGTAGCGTTCATTTGCGCTCCAGTATTTTGAAGCACATCAGTAATGGACGAACCACTTTTTTTATTAAATGTTGGCGTTCCTTTGAACATTAAGTGTTCTAATAAATGCGTCGATCCAGTATTTCCTAACACTTCATGTTTTGATCCTACACGATAGACGATTTGTACGGTTGCAACTGGCGATGCATTGTCTTGTAAAAGTAAGATACTCATGCCGTTTGCTTGGTATAAATACTCTTCAATACCGCCTAATTCTTTGATTTTTTTAAATTTATCAGGATTTTTTTGCGCTGAAACTAACGTACAAAATGCAAATGAGCAAATGCTCACAAAGATGTTTATTTTCATTTTTTTGATTTTTATAGACTACAAAACGATTATCAATGCAACAATCGTTTTATAGCTTATATTTAAAAGAGAGTTTATGATTTACTAAAGATTTCTTTCAGTTTTTCTTGTAGTACTTCTTCACGAAGATTTTTAGCAACAATTTTTCCGTCAGGCCCGATTAGATAATTGGTAGGAACCAATTTTACACCATATAAAACGGCAACATCATTTTTCCAACCTTTTAAATCTGAAACATGTGTCCATGTTAGTCCATCTTTTTCAATTGCTTTTTCCCAAAGGTTTTTCTTGTCATCTAGTGAAACTCCCAAGACATCAAATCCTTTATCATGGTAAGTTTTGTAGGCTGAAACCACATTTGGATTTTCTTTTCTACAAGGTCCACACCAGCTTGCCCAGAAATCGACTAATACATATTTCCCTTTGTAATCGGATAACTTTACTATTTTTCCATTTACATCTGTTTGAGAAAATTCAGGGGCAGCTGATCCTATGGCAGTTTTATCATTCAAATCAATAGCTTCTTTTAATTTTTTGCCATAAAAGGATTTTTGAATTTCTGGAGTCAGAATAGCATAATATTCTTTTACTTTTTCCGGAGTTCCATAAGTCACGATGCGCTCATTAATAACCAAAGCTGCTCCCAATTTATCTTTATGACTTTTGATATATTTATCGGTCAAATTATCTGCAAAAGATTGCAAATCTGCCCAACGTTTGTCCATAATTTCTTTTTGTTCTGGTGTTAACTCAACTTTTCCACCTTGAGTCAAAGAATCTGAAGCTTTATAAATAGGCCCGGCAAGTCCCGAAATCTTTTTGAATTCATTATTATAAAAAGATTTGTAAATAGAATCTTGAGTTGCTCCAGAAACTTTTGCCTTATACATGGAATCTTTTTTGGCTTCGAAAGAAATAATTTCATTGTCTAATAAAAATCCTGCTCCGTAATCTGCTCCTTTCAATTTTATGATGTAGAGTAGGGGTTCTTGTACTTTTCCTTTGAAGGAAAAAGTACCATCCTTGATTATAGTAGAATCCTTTGTTGTTTTATCTCCATCCGTAAATTCTAAATAAACGGTACCTTCTTTTACATCGGAAAATTTTCCATTGATGGTATAGCCTTCTTCTTTTTTAGAACAAGAGGAGATTGTGCTTACTAGTGCAAGTGCAAATAAAGCTGATTTTAGAGCAGTGTTTTTCATGTTATTTAATTGTTAGTAAAAAAAGCTTCCTTTTCAGAAAACCATTCCTAATCAGGAAGCTTTTTTTATTATTTATCTACGTTTTGTGTTATCGTTCCGTTTCCTGGGTTTTTTGTAGCACCTTGAGGGAAGGGCATAGTCCATAAATGAGAATCTGAAGACAAAGTATAAGTCGTACCATTTGCGACTTTTGTGAAACTCACTTTATAAACTCCTTCAGCATTTAAACGTCTAGCATCGGCAAAAGGAATCAACGATTGTAGCAGTTCATTTCTTTTAGTTCTAAAAATAGCATTCATAGCCGTAGTTTTATCTGTTGTTGAAATATCTTGATAAGATTCAGGAAGAATTCTTGTTTTACGAACAGTATTTAAAACCCCCAATGCCTCGCTAATTTGTCCTGCACGTGCTAGACATTCTGCTTTAATCAAATAGACCTCAGTAGTGGTGATTCCTCCAAAATTAAAAGCCCCAGATAAGGTTCTTCTATAATAGGTTTCAGTACCAACAGTGTAGGTTTTCCAACGGGATAAGAAACGCGCATCTCCTGTTTCAAAACGCGCCGCACGCTCTACAGGAATGCTATTCTCTGTCGTTAAGTTATTTGTAACACCATGACGATAGGTATAATTTTCTACATAATTGTATCCCATTGGAGACGTAAATGTTGTGTAATTATCAGGAGTTTGAATGATTGTTTTATTAGCATTATAAAAAGCAATCCAATCGTACAGTTTATTGTTTTCAGCTAATGCTAAATTTGCATATTTTAGGGCTTCTGTATAATTATTCATTTGTAAATACACACGAGCATAAAAAGCATAACCTGCTCCCAAATTGGGATGCAAAGCAGTTTGTGATACTTTTGGCAAATACGGCAAGGCTTCTTTAACATCGTTTAAAATAAAATCATACAGTTCCTGAATGCTTACTTGTTTACTAGGTGCATTAATATTGGCACTTGTAATTAAAGGCACTGATAATTTTGTAGCAGCTGTTGCAGCGACATAAGTATCAGCATAAAAATTCACCAAATTATAATAATTCATAGCACGCAATACTTTTGCTTCTGCCCAAACTACTCTTTTTTCTTGTTCAGTTGCCTCAGTTGCTGTTAATGCATTTTCGATAATTAAATTAAAAGTCGAAATACCTGCATAACTTGCATAATAAGTTGTTTCATCTGATGGCTTCAATGCAATACGGTCTGCACTTTCGTCCCACATATAATTGGCACTATACAATCTATAGTTTGCCAAAGTGGCAATGGACACAAACTGGTCATTTAATAATTGTGATGCTCCTGTAATATCTACTCTATGATTGTTGTATTCATTACGAATAAAAGCTTCATAATCTGCTAATGTTGTTGGTACTTTAGACCCTTTTGGAACATCATCTAAATAATTAGTACAAGATGCAAAAGCCAAACCTAATGCTAAAAAGCATACTATTTTTTTATATAAATTTTTCATCGATATTGTCTTTTTAATTTAGAAATTTACGTTTACTCCAAAAACAAAATTTGGAGATCGGAAGCCACCTAAAAGGTATTTTGCATCTCTACTTTTGGCTAGAGTAAAAACATTTTCTGCATTCATATTAAAGCGAACGTCTTGTAATCTTAAGCTTTTAATAAAAGCGGAAGGCATTTGATAAGACAGGGAAATGTTGCTTAATTTTACATTTGATGCATCAAGAATATTTATATCTGCATACGAATAAATGGTACGTGAGTCAGAACTAAATTCTGGGTCGTATTCATAAACTACTCTAGGAACATTTGTATTAGCCTCGTCTCCAGGTTGCTTCCAACTGTTTTCGATATTTTTGTTTGTCGTGGTAATATCTGCTACATAACCTCCAATTGCACCATTATAATTATTATTTAACATTGGTAAAAATGTATTTCTCATTTTATGACCCAACTCATAAATAAAAAGTGCAGAAAGTGAAAAGTTTTTATAATTTACAGAGGTATGAAATGATCCACTATGCGTAGGAACTGTTGAACCATAATCATGTATCGCATCTAGTTCCCCTGGATTATATTTTACCGCTGTTCCAGATTTATCATATACCTGTGCTAAACCTGTGCTACTTAAACCCGCCCATTTATATCCATAAATAGTATTATAATCATTTCCAACTCTTGGAAAAGATTGAGGATAATCTAATTGTAGATAATAAACTGGAGCTTCAACATTTACGTAATCCACTTTGTTTTTATTATAGGCATATAAAACAGCTGCGTCCCATGAAAAAGAAGGTGTTTTAACAATTGTTCCGTTTAAACTAACTTCGATACCTTTATTAGTCATCTTTCCATTATTAGTACTATAAGTAGAATATCCCCAGCCTTCTGTTGGAACTCCTTGGCTACTTGCTAATAAATCTTCGCCTCTTTTTCTGTAAACATCAAAAGTTCCGCCAAGTCTATTGCTAAACATTGAAAAGTCTAACCCAATATTAGTTGTTGTTGTTTTCTCCCATGATAATTCTGGATTTGGTCTAGAATTAATAGTTCCTTGTAATCCTCCTACATTACTATTACTATTATAATAGGCAGTTAAATAAGGTGCTGAATTTTTAGCAATATTCCCTCCAATACCATAAGAAGTTCTAAGTTTAAGCATATTTATAACCGAAGAATCAAAAAAGGATTCTTTATCGATATTCCAAGCAGCTCCTGTTGACCATGTTGGTTTATTTTGATATTTGTTATCCGTTCCCCAAAGATTTGAACGATCCAAACGCAAACTTCCTGTTACCGAATACCTTCTGTCATACACATAACCTCCAGTTCCATAAAATGAAACATAACGATTAAGCAATTCTTTTTCTGATGAAAAATTATTTTGACCTAAATAACCACCAAAAACTGATCCATAAACATTCAACAAGCTGGCTTGATTTACAGGTGTAAAAGATAAAGTTTGTTCATCATAGCCATAACGAGTATTATCACTGTATTCTAATTTTGAATGACGAATTTCCATACCAGCAATTGCTGTTACAGCGTGGACAGTATTAAATGTTTTATCAAAATTTAATTGCTGACGGAAGTTATAAGCATTAGAAAATTGATTCGTTTCTTTTAAAATATCGCCATAAGGCAAATTAAAAACGGCTTTATTATTAGCAATTGTAACCAAACTATTTACTTGATATCTAACGCTATAAGACTCTTTGTCTCTTATCTGTCTAGTGCGATCTACTCCATATTCATATTGAAACATTGCGTTATATTTAAAAGCTGGACTAAGCTTTATATCCAATTTGGCATAAGTTCGATTTAAAAAGTTTTTACCTTTTTGTACATTTCTACCCAACTCATCCATTGGTGTAATATCCATGCTGTAAAGACCATAATTTTGAATCGCTTGTAGTGAAGAATTATCATAACGAGAGGCTGCAGTAGATGTGAAATTAGTACCATCAGCATTCACTAATTGATTGTATGGTTGATATTTGAAACCTGGATTAAGAGCATTATAACTTTGCGTATCATTTAAACCAAAATTAATATAAGTACCTAAATCTACTGTAAGCCAATTGGTAATTTCGGTTGAGTTTTTTAAATTGATACCAACCGATTTATTTTCAGAATATTTATCTTCAAATTTGTTTCCCTTATAAGTTAAAGAAGCATTAAAACTATTCGATTCTGTTGCTTTACCTAAACTAACATTATGCTGTACAAAATATTGCTCTCTTTTTGCATATTTGGCAACATCATCATAATATTTATATCCTTGTGATCCTAAAGCATCCAAACGGCTATTCATTTCTGTTTGCGAAATGTTTCCTGCATAACCATTTAACAGCGTTTGCATACCCAAACTTGTAAATGCTGCCTTTTGTAATAGAGAACTAGCATATGTACTTGAGTTTGCTCCTTTTAAATTAGGATTTCCTGCAGCCCAGCCTTTTTCAAGATCTATAATATCGCCTGAATCAGTAAGGTTGCCTGTATAATATTTATATGGAGAAAGGGTCATCGTTGTAGAAACGGATATAGTTGTTTTACCAGCTTTAGCTTTTTTTGTTGTAATTACAATCACTCCATTTGCTGCACGAGCTCCGTAAATGGAAGAAGCAGCAGCATCTTTTAGAACTGTAATACTTTCTATGTCTTCTAAGTTTAAGTTAGGTAGATTTTCAACCAAATTAAAATTAGAATTAAATTTTGTGTTTTCAATAGGAAAACCATCAACTACATACAAAGGATTTGTTAAACCATTCATAGAAGTAGTTCCTCTAATTTTACCACCTTGATAGCCTACAATACGTCCTTCCAGTATTTTATCTAAACCACTTAAACGCTGTTCTTTAAAATCTTCCGATTTTAGTTTCGAATAGGATCCAGTAGCTTGATCTGCTTTGATATTTTGATACCCTGTTGTTAATACTACTTCACCCAGTTCAAGTATATCTTCTTTAAGTGTAACATTTATAATACTTTTGCCTGCAACTTTTATTTCCTGTCTTACAAAGCCCAGATAAGAAAAAGCCAATGTAGTTTCGCTTCCAACAGTAATAATTTGATATTCACCCTTAAAATCAGTTTGAACTCCACGACCAGAACCATTATCGGAAATGGCAGCCCCCACTAAAGGCACTCCTTTTTCGTCAGTAACTTTACCTTTTACGATAAAATCTTCCTGCGCTTTTTTTACCTCAATTGGTTTTTCAGCTACCACGTTTTTTGGTATTAAAACGATATGTACGCCATTCACCTTATAATCAGTACCTGAATTTTTAAAAATTGTACCAAGAATTGTTTCAATAGAGGTATTTGTAAGATTTACATCAATTTTACGTTCTAAATCAACTGATCTTACATTATAAACAAATCTATAATCTGTGGTGTATTCAATCTTTTCTATTACTTTTGCAACGGTCATGTCGCTAGCATTAAAAGATAGTTTTGCTTTTTGAGAATAGCTTACTCCTGCTTGCATTACCGTTAAAGTGGTTAATAAAAATAATGTAGTCAATTTCATCTTCAAATCAAATTTCAAAAAAGGTTGGTCTAACCTGATTTTGTTAAATAGTTTTTTCATACTTTTAAATGTTTTTAATTGTGTTTAGTGAGTGTACTGATCGCATTTATTCTAACGGGAAATGTTGGCGCATTTTCCGTTTTTTTTTATAGCGATCCTTTTAAGGAAGTTTGTTTGTTACATAAGCATTTGTTTTAAGTGGTATTTTAGTTAATAATTATCTGATCTTTGTTTATTTTATAGTTAATTTCGTAGCTATCGCTGAAGTATTTCAAAACAACTTCAATTGGCTCATTATCAAAACGGGCGTTGAAAATTTCTTTGCCAAGCATTTTATTTCTATTTATAAACGTCACACTGTATTGGCGCTCTAGCTTTTTGATAATAGCATTAAAAGGGGTATTTTTAAAAACCAAGCTCTCTTTCATCCAAGCCGTATAATAATCTGTATTTACTGCTTCTGTTGTAATTTCTTGGTGGCCTTTTGCATTAGATCCTTTTAATCCTGGTACTAAAAAAACCTGATTCACTATTGATTTTTTATCTTTATAGAGTGACACTTTACCTTCCACCAAAACAATGTCAGTACTCACATCTTCAGCATACGTACTCACATTAAATTTGGTTCCTAAAACTTCTACATTTACTTCTTTTGTATTTACAGTAAAAGGATGTCTTTTATCTTTCGATACTTCAAAATAGGCTTCACCGTTTAAAAACACTTGTCGGCTTTGGCCTTTAAGAAACTGAACTGGATATTTTAATGAAGTTCCCGAATTAAGATGCACTACTGTTCCGTCAGATAATTGTATTTCAAATTTTTTCCCATATGGAATTTTCAAAGTATTGTAAACCAGTTTTCCTTCTGATAAAGCTTTATAATAAACTAATCTATTTTTTTTCTGTTTCCCAATTACATTTCCAAATTTATCTGTCACATTTCGTTCTTCGGAAGGATCAATAGTTTCTTCCGATTTATTGTCTAATTGCAATACAATTTCATTTTCCTTTGGAATTACAACATTTTCCTTAGGGTTTATTGAAACTGAATTTTGATAAAAATAAAAACCTCCCAACAGCAACACAAAAATAGCAGCATACTTATAATAAGATGAAAATCTTCTTTTTTGAAAAACTGTATTTTGCTTTTGAATTCTTTCTGATAAAAGCTTTCTTACCTCAGTCGCATCAAAAGTGTACATAACCGCATCACTTGCGTAATTGGTTTTTACAAAATCCTTAAAAATGATTTTATTTTCTTCATCCTTCAACCACTCTGTTAGCGTTTCAATTTCTTCTTTGCTAGCTTGATTTGTGATGAATTTAACAATTAGTCGTTCTGACTTTTTTACTGACATTTTGTTCTTTTTTAATATTATTACGAAGCTAAAAAACAAAACCCTAACAATTTGATAAATATTTTTTAATTTTACTGATTTATTTCTTTAAAGCTTCTTTTTTCTAAATAAAACTATATTAATTATATAGGATTAATTGTTTATTAGTTTTATTATTATATTTTTAACACTTTTTTATTTGTAATAAAATTCAAATAGAAAAGAGAGAAAAGAGGTTATTTTAAGAAATACAACTCTCAATTTAAACCTAAAAAATTATAATTTATATATTTGCTACTATGAAAACGGATGATTATAATGATAATAATATTCTAATCGAATCTCTTAGAGGTGGTGATGAAAGTGCCTATACTTATCTCATCGATACTTATCATCATAAACTTTGTGTTTATGCTAATAGCCTTATTAAAAACATTTACAGTGCCGAAGACATTGTGCAAAATGTTTTTATTAAAGTGTGGGAGCAACGAACACGATTAAAATCAGATCATACCATCAAAAGTTTTCTTTATAAATTAGTTTATAATGAATTCATAGATTTATATAGAAAAAATCAATCATTATTCTCTCTCGAAAAAACATATTACGATGCATTAAATTCCGTGGTTCTTGAAGATGACAGCGAATCTTTTCAACGCATATTAAAGGTAGTAAATAAAGAAATAGAAAGTTTGCCTCCAAGATGTAAAGAAGTTTTTGTATTGAGTAAAAAGGAAGGTCTGACCAATATTGAAATTGCCGAACATCTAAATGTATCCATAAAAACCGTTGAAGCACAAATTACCAAAGCTTTTTCGATATTGCGCTCTTCACTTGAAGAAAGGGTAAAAATCACTCTGTTTTTATCATTCTGGAAGAAAATAAATGTAGCGTGAGTTAAAATATAAGAAAATAAATAGTTAGCTAACATAGAATGTTTTTTAAAAAGGGTTTTAAAAAAGAGGAATTTGATTTCAACTTAATGGTATTAGTAGCACTTGAGAATCTTGATAGTACAAAACCATCAATGGATTATTTATCCTCAAAACATAGCTATTCCTCTCGCTATAGACGAATTTGCTTTGTGTTAAGAAGAACTTTCACCACTGTTAGATTATAGATAGTAAAACATCCTCACTCTTTGATTCCCTTAACAATCCAATCTGCAGCAGCTTGATCTTTGAGATAATAATCAAACCACTGATTGATTCTACGGTTGATGTCTCTTTGGTCTTGCTGCTGCAGTAGGGTATGGTCACCATTGGGATAAAATAAAGCAATACTCTTTTTTTTCAATTGCCGTAGCGCGAGATAATACTCTAGGCTCTGACTCCAGTTGACTTGAGAATCTTTTTTCCCTGACCAGAGCAGTAGGGGAGTCTGGAGTTGATCGACATAACTTATGGGCGAATTTCTTCGATACAGCTCAGGATCTTCCAGTGGACTGGTATTCATTTTGTAAGTACCATCGTAAAACCGCCAAAATTGAGGCCTCTTATAATTCCAACTTATCGAATAGTAATTGCGTTGCAAATCAGTGATGGCACCTCCGGCGACCCCTGCGGCAAACAGCTTGGTTTTATTGAGTATATAGGTCGTTTCATAACCTCCGAAGGAATGCCCCAACAGACCAATTTTTTTAGAATCCACTAGTCCTTGCGCAATTACTTTTTGAACGGCCGATACTGTGCAATCTACAGCCGAAGCCCCTACGTTTTGCGTTTCATGCTGAATATCGGGATAGAGCACGAAATAATCATTCAACGTATAATGGGTGTTGTTGAAGCCATTCTCAGAGAGTACGCTGGGATTCATGTATAGATGGCGCTCAGAAGACTGATCCGAATAGATATTCACAATCATGGGATATTTTTTTTGAGGATCATATTGTGCAGGATAAAAAAGCACGGCTTTCAGGCTATCCTTCTTAGAGTTTTCAAAAGTAAACAAGGAAGCTTTCCCCCAGAAATAACGTGCCTGCTGGGGATTACTCTGGTATATTATTTGAGCAGCTTGGCCTAACTTTTTAAAGCGGACCTGGGGTGATGTTTCAAAACCTTGTTGCCTGTACAGGAAGGCAGTACCCTCCTTATTGCCAATCAGCTGATCTACCAAAGCCTTTTCATACACAATCTGCTCCAGCTTGTTTTTCTCTTTTAAAAGAAAATAGCCGCTTTGCTCGAAATAGCCCCGCGCTTTCAGATACAATCCTTTTTTCAAGTCACACTCCATCGGAACGGGACCATCATACAGGGATTGTCCATACGAAAAATCAGGCAGTCGGACCAATCGGTATTGGGTACGTTGGGGTCTTCCATGGGTCAACTGCCGATAACCACTGCCATCTGTTTTAAAAAGCCAGAGGTCATATTCGTCGTAGAGTAGCAATTCCTGATCGTTGACAGTCCATCCCGGATTGCCATAGGCATTGTCTCCACCCAACAGACTCGTTTTTCCATCAAATACGATTCCCGAAGCGGCGGTGAGGTTGGTATGGGTATCGGTAGCTACAGTGTAGACCCACCAGTTTTTATCCTTAAAATAGCTGATGTATTGTCCAGTAGGCGAAGGCATCAGCTCTCCCCTGATACTGGATTGCTTGGCTAAGAACAATTTTTTCTCCCCTGTGTCTAAATTCAGTACATAATAATCCCTTGGTACATCCTGACAGACCGAAGGTTCCAGAGCGATGGGATTGGAAATAAGGGCAATGTGCTGATGGCCATTGAGCAGTAGTTTGGGAAATTCAGTGGAAGTAATAGGCAGGATGCGTTGTTTTTTAGGAGTCCAGACTGCTACCTTGGGAACATTCACGTAGGGCTGCATGCCCTGATTGGCTGGAAAGAGTTGCTGATCAGAGGCATTCCAAATCTCTACCTGATCTTTATCTTGAGGATGCTGCTTCTGCTGTGGAAAGACTACAGAAAAAAATACCCGCTCCAGATCATCCGAAATCAACAGCTTTTTTTGGCTGTCAAAAATAAGCTGCGCCCCTTTTGNAAAACCATTAGCAGCAGCGGTAGGCATTGGATAGGATTTATGTTCCTGAACCCGATAGTAGTACAACGAAATATCGGGATGACTGGCGTTTGTTTTGCTAAGGAAAGCAATCGCTTTGGACTGCTTGTCCCAGTAAAAATGCTCCCAATCCTGAGTAGTATCAGAGAGAATCAGCTTAGAACGAGTAGTGGACAAATCCTGAATAAAAAGCTTATAGCCGCCAGCCTTCTGACAAGCATAGACTAAATACCTACCGTTAGGGCTAATAGAATACTGCGTCACTCCAGCAATGGAGCTAGATTTTACTCCGGTAGAGGAACGAACCAGCAGCTGGCTGCGACCAGAGGCTTCTTTTTGCAACATATAAAAAGCATTGCTAACAGCGCTGTAGACATAGCTTTGAATATGAGGAATTCGTTCGCG